>Ga0315277_10009586_pt1 | contig 12355 bp, 7 predicted proteins | sample YL17G05_15_MG_FD_203695 | JGI IMG/M metagenome (GOLD analysis project Ga0315277, IMG submission 203695) | Sediment microbial communities from Yellowstone Lake, YNP, Wyoming, USA - YL17G05_15 | ecosystem: Environmental > Aquatic > Freshwater > Lake > Sediment | place: USA: Wyoming | collected... | reverse complement strand
GGTCTACATCCGCGACCTGGCGGTCAAGAAGCACGGCTGGCTCTCGGAGGAGAGTTTTGAGGGTGGCGTTTCCCTGTGCCAGACCATACCCGGCGCAACCGCCATGCAGACCGCTGCCTACGTCGGACTCCGCGCGGGCGGTCCCTTCGGCGCGGTCGCGGCGTTTGTGGGTTTTGGGCTTCCCGCCTTCATTCTCATGGTTATTCTCTCGGTGCTTTACGGGGAGACGCGGGACCTGTTGGCGGTGACGGCGGCGTTTCGCGGGCTGCACGTGGTCGTAGTTGCACTGGTGGCCCATGCGACACTGAATTTTGGCTGGCGTTCGGTGAAGAACTGGCGCGATGTCCTTCTGACCGCGGGTGCGGCGGCCTTCCTGGGTTTTCACGGCAGTCCAATCCTCGCGGTCGTGGCGGCGGCCGCGGCCGGCCTGGTGCTTTACCGAGGCATGGACCTCAAGTCCGCGGAAGGGGCCGCGGGCGGGCAGGGAGGAACGCGCCGGCTGATCCGGTTCGCCGCCATCCTGGCCGGTGTGGCGGCCATCGGACTGGCGCTGGTGTTCTGCCTGAACCGCGCCCTTGGAAACCTCGCGGCACTCATGATGAAGGTGGACGTCTTTGCCTTTGGCGGAGGTTTCGCCTCCGTGCCTCTCCTGTTCCACGAGGTAGTGGCCGTGCGCCAATGGATGGACAGCAGGACACTTATGGATGGCATTGCCCTCGGCCAGGTTACGCCGGGGCCGATCGTCATTACGGCCACGTTCGTGGGGTATCAGATTGCCGGGCTGGCGGGCGCCTTGGTGGCAACGCTTGGCATCTTCACCCCGTCTTTCCTGATGGTCTTGGTCACTGTTCCCTACTTCGACCGCCTTCAACGTTCGCCGACGTTCCGGCGCGCGCTGCGTGGGATCCTTGCGTCATTCGTCGGCCTGCTTCTCGCCGTCACGGTGAGGTTTGGACTGGAAGTTTCGTGGACAATTCCATCTGTTATCCTGGGGGCGGCGGCGCTTGCCGCGCTTCGCCTCAGGATCGACATCCTTTGGGTTGTGCTGGTCGGCGGGTTGGTGTCTGTCTTGATCCTGTGAATGGGCGTCGTCCGGGACCTCGCCTCCGGCGGTGCGGGACCGAGGAGGTAGTCATGTAGGGTGGTCGCCGCGGCGGCCACGCGGTCTTGACGGAGGAGCGGGTATGGACAAACCTCTAACCGTAGCGCTCGTGAGCGGCGGGATGGATTCGTGCGTGGCGGCGGCGTGGGCGGCCGAGCGGTACCGCTTAGCCATGCTCCACGTCAATTACGGCCAGCGGACCGAGGCGAAGGAACTGGCCTGTTTTCGCCGACTGGCCGACCACTTCCGGGCCGAGCGGACGTTCGTCGCCGAAGCGCCATATCTGGGGCTCATCGGCGGCAGCAGCCTGACGGACCCTCGGATCCCTGTCCCCGAGGACGACGTTCCCGGAGAAGTTCCCAGCACCTATGTTCCCTTTCGCAACGCCAACCTGCTGGCCATCGCGACCGCCTGGGCCGAAACGATCGGCGCCTCGGCCGTCGTCCTCGGGGCCGTCGAGCAGGACGCGCCGGGCTATCCGGACTGCCGGCCGGCGTTCTACGAGGCGGCGGCGCGGCTCATCGAGTTGGGCACCCGGCCGGAGACACGGATTCGCATTGAAACGCCGCTCATCCGGATGGGGAAAGCGGAGGTGGTGCGGCTCGGCACGGGTCTGGGGGCGCCGTTCGGGCTGACGTGGTCGTGTTACCGGAGCGAGGATCGGCCTTGCTTCGCCTGCGCGAGTTGCCGGCGGCGGGCCGAAGCGTTTCACCAGGCGGGCGTGGCCGACCCGCTCGCGGGCGGCTAACGGGCCGGTTTCCCGCAGGCCCACCCACGAAACAAAGAGCGGGGCTTTCGCCCCGCTCTGAACCTTCAGCGATGGGCCCATCGCTCTCGCGTGACCCGCGCGGTTTGCCCAACATTACCAACGAAACGGAGCGCCGTTTCACATCCTCGGAAGGCTCGCGCCTCGCTCGCATTTTTTAGCGGCCCGGAACGGCTTTAGGGCCGACTTCGAGACCCGCCGGCCTCACGCCACGCCGCCCGCCGAGTGTTTCATGTATTCGCGGTGGCGCTTCGGAGCCTTCCCTCGTCATTATACCGCGCTTTGAGGAAAAGGCAAATGGACTTCCGCCGATAATGCGGAATGGCTACGGTGCCGCACCTCCATCTTTCTTCTTGGGCTTCTTGAAAAGGTCGATGAGGTCTTTGAGGGTGGGCTCTTCCGGCGGCGGCTTGGTTTGCCCGTCGGCAGGGGGTGGGTTGTCGGGCGCCGGCTCCGGGGGCGGCGGTTCTTTGGCGTCGGGCTTCTTGAGGACATCCTTCAGGAGGTCGCCGATCTCTTCGATGCCCTTTTCGCCGCCGAGGAAAAGGTCGCCCGCCGTCTTCAGGATCTCGATGGGGATCTTCGCCTCGTCGAGTTTCGGATGCTTGACGGTTCCCTTCAGGGGGATCCGCACGAGGCGATCGAGCCGCGCGCCGCCCGGGCGCACCGGCACGCCGGCCTTCTTCAGAAGGTCTTCCGTCAGGGGGATGCCGACCGTCGTCTCCATCGTGCCGTCGAGCGCGATCGTCCCGTCCAGGCGAAACTCGATGTTTCGCTGCAGGCGGATTTTCTGGTCCTTCAGATAAAACAGCCCGTTCTCGAGGCGGATGGGGAACGGGCCCAAAGTCTGCTTCTCCACCTCGCCCTGGGTACCCGTCCAGGCCGCCAGAATGGCGAGAGGGCCTTTCAGGCGGCTCTCGAAGTCCTCGATCGTGAAGTTGCCCAGGAACGTGGCCGCTTGGCGCACCGACGCACCGAGCGGAATGTCCGCCTTCTCGGCCGTCAGCGAGAGCCGGCCTGTGGGCGAGATGGACTGGCCTATCAGGGGGCTCAGGTAACTCAGCATCTCCTCCGCCAGTTCGCCTGTCAGATGGACGTCCTTCGCGAGTTGCACCGGCCCCGCAAGAACGTAGCGGGGCTCGTCGGGCGCCAGGTCGATGGCGCCCGCCGGCGTCACGGTTCCCTCGTTGACCGTCACGCGAGCGGGGTCGTCGGCGTTCGGGGAGAGCACCAGTTTGCCTCCCGCCAGGCTCCAGGGAATCGTGCCCGCGGTCGCTTTCAGTCCGCGAAACGTGGCGGAGTCGATTTCGATGCGGCCCTCGCCCGACAGTCCCGCGATTTTCCGGTTCCAGGTCGGCGCCTTGCCGACGACGCTTCCGTTGAGGTTGGCCACGGCGCGCCATCCGCCGCCGAGCGCCAGGTCGGCGGGGAGGCGGTTTCCGAGCAGCGCCCGGAGTTTCGCGCCGTCGAAAGCGAGGTCCGCCTGCGCCACGACGCCGAGGCTCGCATCGGCCGGCGTAAGGACCGCCGTCGCCCGCCCCTTGGCGAGCGCGCTGGTGAGTTCCTTGGTGTCGATCGTCCAGCGTTTCGCCTCCGGCGCGTAGCCGACCGCGACCCGCGCGCGGGCCCGCGGTTCGCGGATGGCCGTTTCCGTTTCGGCGAAGTAAAGGTCCAGGTCGGTCGCCTCCAGGTTCCCCTCGCCGGCGGTTCCCTTGGCGTCGCTGGCCGCCTGGCCGCGCACGGTCACTTTGCCGGCCATGCGGGATCCCGGTGCGAGCAGGCCGAAAGGTTCCAGGAGCGGAGCCAGCGCGGCGAGGTCGGCCTGCACGTCGCCCTCGCCGTTCACGCGGAGACGCCCCGTTTCGTCCTGGCCGGGAAGCGTCACCGAACCGTCCGCGCCGGCCCGCAAGCCGGGCGCTTCGACGCGCAGGCTGCGCACCGTCACCAGCCGCTCCTTGGCCGAGTCGTACGCGACCTCGGCCGAAAGCGAAGCGTCCTGAAGCGTAAGCGTCTTGGTTGTCTGACCTTCGGTCTTCGCCGCGTCCTCGGTCTGGATGGGGATGGCGAGCCCGGTCGCGCCACCCGTCAAAGACAGGTTACAGGACTTGCCTGGCGTCGCTTGACCCTGTGCTTCGAGTCGCCACTGTCCCGCGATGCCGGTGGCCGGGCGGCCCAGATAAGCCGCGACCTGGCGCGCCAGGATTCCGATGTCGCCCGCGCCTTTCGCGCTGGCCGCCAGGGTCCACGCCTGGTCCTTGCGCGCAGCGGTGCCGGACGCCTCGACCGTTCCGGCGGAGGCGGCAAGCGAGAGGTTCTTGACCGCGAGGGCGGCAAGCCGCCGCTCGGCATCGAAGTCCGCGTGGGCCGCTGCCGCAAAGGTGATGCGCGGCTCGGCCCATTGCCGGCCGTCACCGAGGGCGATGCTCAGGTCGGCCGCGTCGGCTGAGGCCGCCAGGTCAACGCCCTGGGCGAACGTGCCCCGGGTTTCCAGATGGAGCCTGACGGAGCCGCTTGCCCCGCGCCCCGCCAGGTCCACGAACTGGCCGAGGTCTTCCGTCGCCTTCGCAAGGTCGAGCGAGGCGTCGAGGGTGAAGTCTTCGATCCGCCCTTTGCCGGTCACGGAGCCGAACCCCGCCGCCAGACGGATGTCTTTCGCCGTGACGCCCTCCTTGCTGCGTTCCAAATAGGTCGAGAGGGTGAAGGGCGCCAGCGCGACCGGCCGCCCGGCCCGCATCCCCTGGAGGTTGGTAACGGCGGTCGCCAATCGGAGGGCGAGGGTCGCCTCGTCCGCTTTCGCCTCGAGCGACGCGCTCAAGTTCCCCGCCTGGACTACGAGGTCCTCGTGAAGCCGCAGCGTGTGCCGGAGCATCTGGGTCAGGGGGGCGAGGGCCACTTCCAGCGACGCCGTGCCTTGCCCCGTCACCGGCAGAGCCAGGTCCCCGCCGAACGAGGGGCCGAGAAAAGCAAGGTCGAACGTCCCCTGGCCCCTGACCGCGGCGACGGGAGAATCGAAGGCGAAGTTTCGCACAGTGAGGGTCCGGCCCGCATAGTCGCCGTCGAAGACCAAGCGAACCTTGCCGAGCGCGGGACGGTCGCCGCGAAGGAGGTCGCCGGCGGCCGACAGGTCGCGGCCGTCCCACTGCGTCGAGATCGTGAGTTTTCCTTCGCGCTCGCGGCGCACCGTCGCCGTGCCGGAAACGGTGCCCGCGAGGCTGAGGCCGTCGCTGACGCGCGGGACGGCGCCCCAGATCGGAGCCAACGAGAGGTTTTCGCAGCGGGCCCGGACCGTGACGCCCAGCGCGTCCCCGCCGCGCCAGTCGTGGGAGAGACCTTCAATCTCGGCTTCGAGGGTGGCTGCGCCCGTCGCCTCGCCGGAGACGATCTGGAGGCGTGCCCGCAAGGCGTCCTTGGGCGCACCGGAGACGAAGTCGGCCTCGAGCAGGCGAAGGGTCCCCGCGGCGGTGTGCAGGGCGAGGTTGCGGATGCGAATGGATTCAGGGAGGACGGGCGCGGCCGCTTCGGGTCCGGCAGCCTCGGGCGCGCGGACCTCGGCTGGCTTTTTCTCTTCCGGTTTCTCCGCGCGAGCCGCCGACAGAACGCCGAGAAGTTCCGGCGCGGCTTCGCCGTCCTCAATCACCACGTCGCCGATCCGCGGCCAGTGGGCGAGAAGGTCGAGGAGACCCTGGTCGAGGCGGACGGTTGCGACGCGGGCGAGCGGCTCGCCCGCGGTCGATTCGACCCGGAGGCCGTGGACCGCCTGGCTGCCGAACCACGCCAGGCGCAATTCCTCGGCTGAGATCCGCATGCCCACGCGCGCGCCGGCGCGGGCGAAAAGGAAATTTTTGACGAAGTCCGTGGAAAGGATTTGCGGGGCGAAGGCGATGAGCGCGACCAGCGCCGCCACGAGAACGAGCGCGGTGCGAAGCCATCGGCGGCGCTTCGCGGGCGTTTCGGCGGCGCGCTGCCGAGGCTCCGTTGAGTGCGGCGGGGCTTCGCGTTCGCTCATGGACGGTTCCTTGGGCTTAGAGCCTATCCGAACAACCGTCTCTACTGCGGCCGACTGCGAAGGCCGATGCCTGCGTTGTCGGCCCCAAACGTCCTCAACAGGGCATAAAGCCCTGCCTCCGGGCGTTTGGGGCCTGCCGCCTTGGCCTCGGCCTTCTCGTTCGGCCTCGTCACGACCCGGTTATTCGGATAGGCTCTTATTCTATCAGGCAGACGGCCGCCAGGGGCGATTATTGTGTCGCCCCGGCGGTTGTCAAGTTCGCAAAAACGGGTACAATAGGATTGAAGGGCAACCCGCTCCGGGCCGCCCGAAGGCGAGGGGTGCGATGGCTGAAGACCTGAGCGCGTTTCTGGCCAAGTGGCCGTACGACCCGGATCGCACGATTCGCCTCATCGAGGGTCGCGACGGTCGGCGCAAGGTCCAGGTCCGGTTGCCGCTCGGCGTCGAGCAGTACGAACTGGACGGCCGGCCCGACGGCGAGAGGCCGTTCGGCTGCGTGTCGCTCCTGGCGCGATGGGAGGCGCGGCTGGCGGCCCACAGGCGGCGCTCGGGATCGGACGAAGGTTTCTCGATTCCTCCCGAGGCCTGCCACCAGTTACGCGACGAGTGCCTCCTCTTTTACTACCGCTACGTCGTGCTCTTTCAGGTGGGCGAGTACGGCCGGAGCGCCCGCGACACGGCCCGCAACCTGCGGTGCATGGACCTCCTGGCCCGGTACGCCGAGGCAAAAGAGGACCGCGGCGCCATGGAGCAGTACCGCCCGTACCTCATCCGCATGAACCGCGCGAGCCGGGCGCTGCTCGCCGTACGCCGCCGGCAGTACGACATCGCGCTGCGGGAAATCAAGGTCGGCGTCGGGCTGATCGAGAGCCTGCCGGGACAGGAGGAGATGGGCTTCGCGTTCGAGAAGCGCCGATCGCTCACCTTCCTGCGGGACCTGGCGCGCGAGGTCCGCCAGAAACGCCCGCTCTCGCTGCGGGAACGGCTCGAACAGCGTCTCCGGCAAGCCGTGAAGAACGAAGATTACGAAGTGGCGGCCGAACTGCGCGACCGCCTCAAGAACCTCGGCGTCCGGCGTGCAGCGCCGCGTCGCGATCAGGTGTAGCACGGCCCCGCCGCATTTTTGCGTCACTTCGCCTCGTTGGCCGGTTCTGGTGCGACTTCCTTCATCGTCACGTTGTCGAACCAGTAGAAGTCCGGAGGCCAGTAGGCGTAGAGCATGAGGCGGACGAACCGGACGGGGGCCGGCGCGTCGGCCGGGATCGTGACGATCCGTACGTTGTGTTCCCACTTCTCGCCCTGCGTCTTGCACCGCAGCGCGAGGTACGCGTCGTAGACGACGCGTTTCTCGCCGCCCACGTCGCCGGAGCCGCGGATGAAAAGTTTCGGGAAGAATTCCACGGGTCCGCCGAGCACGCTCTTGCCGCGGTAATCCACTTCGACCTTGTAGGATTGTCCGGGTTTCACCGCAATCGGGTCGGAGAAGTATGCCACGCCGTAGAGCCCCGCCACGGTGTCGTACTTCGGCCCGGAGGTGGGAGTTTTCCCGGGCGCCTGGTCGGCCGTGGCCCCGGCCTTCAGTTGCTCGCGCCACGGAACCCACTGGGAGTGGTACACGTCGGTGTCCATTTTGAGGCACTTGCCGGTCGGGCTCTCGCCGGCCGCCCAGAACGTTGTGAGGCCGTCGATGGGCTGCCAGGCCGCGGGGCTTTTCGCGCCCGCCTCAAAGTCGCCGTTCGGGACGAGGTTCGGCCCGGTGGTGGCGACCTTGGCGTCGGCCTCCGGCGTGGCTGTGGGCGGCGGCTGCTTCGTGCGCCCGGTCAGGGTTTCCAGGATGCGGTCCTGGATGGGCCCGACGCCTTGCGAATCAGCCGCTTCGTAGCGCTCGGAGAACGTTTTCAGGGGGCGCTCGCGGGCGTCGGCCCCGCAGGCTTGGATTAGGCTGCCCGCGCCGGCGGGTTCGACGGCGCCCCAGAGCCCGAGGTGGGCGCCGAACCGCTCGCGGAGGAGGGCGGCGACGTCCTCGGCGGGCGTTTCGGCCGTGGGCATCGCCAGCCCGGACATCGCCTCGGTCATGCTCGGACGGTCCACGACGACGAGGCCCAAGCGCCTCGCGCGGAGGCGCAGGCTGTCGGCAAACTTCAGGCCTGTCCGGCCGTCGTCCGGCGAAGTGAACGGGAAGACGACGAGGACGGGCTGGTCCTTGGCCGGCGTCTCGGCCCGCGAGTCGGCGATCGGGCCCGCCTGAAGCGCGATAAACGCGGCGAGAATGGCGGCGGCACGCATCGCGGGACTCCGGCGCGCGGCGGAACTTAGAACCGCCAACAAAATGGGTGGCACTGGCGGCTTGTCCGCCAGTGCACGGGCGGGCAAGCCCGCCCTGGGCGAGGCCGAAGGGCCGCCCGTGCCACCCGGCCACGATCATTTTGTCAGGCGCTCTTAGGCTATTAATCCTCCCCGTCGCGCCTCAGTTTGGCGGCAACCTCGCGCAGCCGTTTCTCCATCTCTTCTTTCGGGTAGTGTGCGTTTTCGAAGAGGATCTTGGCGATCTCGGACCAGTTTGTGACGACCTCGACGGTGTCGGGGAGTTGGGCCAACCGGTCGGCCAGTTTCTGGTAGTCTTTCCAGTCGTCCTTCGACCAGTCCACGTCGAGGATGAGGATGGATTTGACGTTGTTCTGGACGTAAGCCTGAGCGTCGGAGAGTTTGTCGCCGATGCCGACCGCCAGGTTCTTGAAGGTGCGCTTCAGGTCGTCGAGGCGGTCGGTCTTGTAGCGTTCGCTGCCCGCGAGGAATCCGCTGGCCGTGCTCGTGAGCACCGGGCCGCGCGGAAACTGGTTCTCCGCCAGCCACTTCCTGCTGGACGGGCCGAGGACGTCCGGCCGATGCGTCAGATAGACGATCGTGTGGTCTTTGGCGAGGCGCTCCAGGACGACTGCTGCTCCGGGCATGGGTTTGGCGCCCCCCGCCAGGACGCGGAGGAACCCGGAGGCGACGACCGTTTTGTCGAGGTCCGTGACCACGATCTTGGCGTCCGCCGGGCGGGCGGCGACAAGGAGTTCGGCGTCGGGGGCGGGGCGTTTCGGCTGGTCGTCGGGGTGGATGCGGACGGCGAAGAGGTAATCGCCCGGCTCGGGAGGGACCTGCCAGGCCGCCGTCGCGTTGCCGTCGTCGTCGGTGCGCGATTCGCCGACGAGTTTGTCGTCGCGGAAGAACCGGATGCGCTTGCCGGGGATTCCTTCCAGGCGAAGGCCGGTGCGCAGGCTCGCCTTCAGTTGGACTTCCTTGCCCGGCTCGACGATCAGGTCGGAGGGGAGGAGAATGGAATCGAGGCGGTCGCGAACCGTGTCCACGAGGTCGCCCAGGCCGCCGCTTGCCGGGCGGGGATTGCAGACAACGACGCAGACCAGGAGGCCCGCGGCCGCGAGGGGCATCAGGAATCGTCTCATGGGAGAAAATGTACCCGCAGCGCGGTGTTTCGGTCAACTTTTTTGTGGCATCCTGCCGATGAACGCACATCGTCGCGTCTTTGTACGGGCTGGCGCGATGCCGTGTGTCCGTAACAGCGTGGCGTTTCAGCGAAGGAGCAGAGATGGCAGGCAAAGTTCCTCTTGCGGACCTGGTTGACCTCCACGTGCATTCTCGGGCGAGCGACGGCGCGCGGACGCCGCGCGACGTGGTCCGCATGGCGAGCGAGACGGGCTTGCGTGCGGTCGCCGTCACGGACCACGACACGGTGGCGGGCGTGCCGGAGGCCCTGGCCGCCGGCGAAGAGTTCGGCATCGAGGTCATTCCGGCCGTCGAAATCTCGACCGAGTTCCCCGACGGCGCGTGCCACATCCTCGGATACTTCATCGGCATCCAGGACGCGGCCCTCGGGGCGCTCCTGGCCGAGGCCCGCGAGGGACGCGAACGCCGGAACGCCCAAATGATCGAGAAACTCGCGGCGCTCGGCATGCCGCTTGCGACGGACGACGTGCGGCGGCACGTGACAGCCGGCGTGGTGACCCGCGCCCATTTTGCCTCGGCCATGATCGAAAAGGGCTACGTGGCGTCCTGGGACGAGGCGTTCGAGAAGTTTCTCGGCCGCGACAAGGCCGCCTACGTTAACCGGAAGCACCTGGACCCGTTCGAGGCCATCCGCGCCGTGCGGGGAGCGGGGGGGTTGTCGGCGCTAGGCCATCCGCGCCAACTCAACCGCACGGTCGAGGAAACCGAGACGTGGATTGCCGAACTCGCCCGCGCGGGGCTCGATGCCGTCGAGACGACGAGCCCGGATCACAGCACCGCCCTGGGGAAACGCTACCGGAAGATTGCCGAACGGCTCGGCCTCGTGGAGACGGGCGGAACGGACTGGCACGGACACGAGCACAACGTGGGTTTTTCCATCGGGGTCGGCAAAGGGGAGATTCGCGTCCGCTACGAGGTGGTCGAGAAGATGAAGCAGCGCCTGGCGCGGCGGCGGTGACGGGTGCCGCGGGTGCCATGCTTTCGTCCCGGCGCGCCGGGATTGCGAAAGCCTCCTCCTGTGCCAAAGCGCCGCTGAGCCGACCGCGGAAGCGGTCGGCGATGTTCCGAGCACCGCCCCGTGCTGCCGCCCGGGGCTCACATAGGTGCACTTATCATCATGCTTTCGCAAGAGAAAGCATGGCACCCACCCTGGGATGTTCAACGATGGCAATCGGTCAGTCGAACGCCACGTCCAGATTTCGGAGGATGGCCTTCAGGGCTTGGACGGCTTTCTTGAAGAGGTCGGGGCCGCTGAAGCCGGAGCGTTCGCCCGCGACTTTTAAGTGCGGCTCCAGGGAGAGGAACCCGTCGAAGCCGCGGGTGCAGATGGCGTCGCGAAGGATTTCGGGGATCGCGCCGTCGCCCTCGCCCGGAAGGACGACGCGGCCGTCGTTCTGGAGCGCGTCCTTGATGTGGAAATACGCGACGTGGTCGCGCAGGACCGGCCAGGCGTCCGCCGGCCGCACGTCCGCCTGGACGAAGTTGGCCGGGTCGAAGATGAGGCCCATGCCGGGGACGTTCTCGGCGATGTCGAGACACCCTTCGGCCCCTTCGCCGTAGATCTTCTTTTCATTCTCGTGCAGGAGTTGAACCGGCCTGCCCTCGGCGAGGCGCACGAGTTCGTTCAACCGCCGGATGACTTCGTCGCGGTGTTCGGCGATGGCGCCGCCAGGGGGCGGATAGAAACTGAAGAGCCGGATATAAGGCGCCTCGAAAACTTCAGCCGCGTCGAGCGTGATCCGGTAGAGATCGAGATGCTCTTTCCACGGCTCGTCAATCGCCACTTTGCCGATGGGTGAGCCGATGGCCGAGACGCCGATGCCGGCGCCCGCGAGCCTCGCCTTCGCTTCCTTTCGCTCGTCGGCCGAAAGGTCGAGGATGTTCTTGCCCCAGATGCCGCGCAGTTCCAGGTGCCGAATGCCCTCGCTGAGGAGGGTTTGGATCTGGAGGTCGAGGTCGGGGCCGATTTCGTCGGCAAATCCGCTGAGTGTGACCATGGCCGGTTCACGCCCTTTCGGGGTTGGGGTGCACGGGAGGAGCGACTATAGGCGTTGCGGCGGGCGAGTTCAACTGCTTTTCGCCCGTTGCGGCGCGAGCCGGGCCGGGCGGCTTGCCCCGGCCACCTGGAGGGGGTATACTCGGGTGCCGGCGGCTCTTGGGCGCTTAGCTCAGTTGGCCAGAGCGCCTCCCTTACAAGGAGGAGGTCGGAGGTTCGAGCCCTCCAGCGCCCACCCTGCGTCGCCCGCCAAAGGCGGGCTATGCAGGGTGCCCTCCGTAGTCCCGGCGCGCCGGGACGAGCAGGGCGGGGGGCGCGAGGATTTTCTGGCAAACGAGGTCTTTTCGAGCCGCCCGCGGAAGCGGGCGGTCACATTCCCTCCCCTGGCCCGTGCCACGGTAGGGAACGTGCCCGGCGGCTCCCGTCTCCGCCCTACGGGCTACGCCGTGGCAAGCCCGCCGCCGGCTCGAAAGGCGTAAGCTCCCGCGCCAGGCTCGGGGCGAACGCGCCCATGCCAGAAAATCCTGGCGCACCCGGTCGGCGGGTCGCGAGACGCCTCTTGCGAGTCCGCGCGAATGCCGCTAGGATAGCCCCCGTCGCGTGTTCCCGGGTCAAAGGAGCGCTCCATGGGCGGATTCTTCGGCGTGGCCTCCAGGACGGATTGCGTGGAGGACCTGTTTTACGGCACGGACTACCACTCGCACCTGGGGACGAAGCGCGGCGGCCTGGCGGCGATTCATTCGGGGGGGTTCACGCGCTTCATCCACGACATCACGAACTCGCAGTTCCGCTCCAAGTTCGAGGAGGACATTCGGAAGATGGGCGGGAACCGCGGCGTCGGCGTCATCAGCGACTACGAGGACCAGCCGCTCATCATCGGTTCGCACCTCGGCGCCTATGCCATCGTGACGGTGGGCGTCGTGCGGAACGGCGATGCCCTGGCGCAGGAGGCGTTCAAGAGGCGGACCACACACT
>Ga0315277_10009584_pt1 | contig 12356 bp, 8 predicted proteins | sample YL17G05_15_MG_FD_203695 | JGI IMG/M metagenome (GOLD analysis project Ga0315277, IMG submission 203695) | Sediment microbial communities from Yellowstone Lake, YNP, Wyoming, USA - YL17G05_15 | ecosystem: Environmental > Aquatic > Freshwater > Lake > Sediment | place: USA: Wyoming | collected... | reverse complement strand
TTGGCGGTTTCTCCGTCTCCGAATGACCAGCCGTAGTGTATGATGATTCCGTCTGGGTCGTAGCTGTGTGAACCGTTGAATATGATTTCCTCGTTGTACATCGCGTTGTAGGGGCCGGATGCATTCGCGACGGGTGCGATATCACCATAGTGGTAGGAGTGTGAGCGGGTGGTTGTGGGTTGTAGAGGTTCTTCTGGTTGTTCTGGTTCTTGTGGTTCTTCAGGTTCTGTTGGTTCCTCTGGTTCGTCTGGTTGCTCTGGTTCTTCTGGCTCTTCGGGTTCTTGTGGCTCCTCAGGTTCCTCTGGCTCTTCTGGCTGTGGAATGACGGCGACCGACCAGTTCGCGACATTGTTGCTGAGGTTGACGTCTCCGCCGAGCCACCATTGTTCAGGAGCTCGGTTCGCTCCTTCTGCGTCAGTGACGGTGACGGTGTTCATGATGTTGCTCCCTGGCTCGGTATTGACAGTATAGGTTGCGTCATAGGTCCAGGTTTCAGAAGGATCAATCCGTCCATCGGAATCGATGTCTCCGCCGGTATAGACGGGAGTACCGCATAGGTCATCCAGGAGGACAGGGGTGACGCTTGCGGGTCCCTTGTTTCGGACGGTGTAGTTATAAGTTATTTGATCGTTGGGGTAGCAGGTCTCTAGCCCGATTTTATTAACGCTGAGATCAAAGGTGATGATGTTCAGCTGGGAGAAATCTGGGTAGGTTTCTCCGGTGGTAAACGTGATGGTTTCATAGGCAGAGAGGTATCCTTGGGGAACGTCTTGTTCAGTGAAGTGGTAGGTTCCTTTGCTGAGCCAGAGGTTTTTTGATGTGGATTCGCTGATGGAAAAAGTGTCCAGGGTTTCTTCACCTTGTGACATTCTCATGGTGAACTGAGTGTTAGCATCAGGGTAGTCGATGTTCTCGCCTTCCCAGTAGAGCAGAACATTTTTACGGAGGATGAACGGGTACAGGATGTAATCATCCGTGTCTTGTGCGGTTTGATCGCCCCAGGTCCCGTAAGCGGTAGCTGTGTTAATCAAAGGGTCAGGGAACGTGAAACTCGGTGTGTAGGTACAGGTAAAGATCCACGTCTCTGAATTGTCTAGTTTTTTGTTTTGGTTCTCATCACCGGAGACGTAGTTAACTGGTCCGCAGGAATCGTCCGTGACCGTGACGTTACTGAGCGGCATATTTTCTGTGTTGCTGACGCTATAGGTATAGGTGATGTCCTCTCCTGCATAGCCGTAGGTCGGTCCTGTTTTTATGAGTTGTATTTCCGGTAGTGGTTTACAGGAGCTTGCTAGAGGTACAAAACAGAGGGCGATGAGCAGGAAGGTGGTGGTATAGAGAACCGGTTTTATCAAGAGATGATTTTTATTTCTTTTATTGAGGATGTTTTTTGACATATTTTCTCCGTCCTTTTTCTTGTTGTTCTCTTGTTTTGTTTCTTCGATTATTAAGGTCGTGTTGTACAACTGTTATCCGGTGTCTGTACGGATGGTATCGGTTCTGTTCATTTATTTTTATATTTATTTTTTATAAAAATATGTGAGTGGTTTGGAGAAGAAAACAGGGATTTTTACATGAAATTTATATAATATTTAGGGTATTCACCGATGTGGAAGTTATGAAGAAAACGCTGCTTGTACTACCGGGGTATTGTGTGGGTCTTGGCGGGTTGTTGTTGATTACATACCGGACCTTGCTTGCTGTTGGAACCGAGAGCAAATCAATAACGATCCAGGTGAACCGCTTTGGCGAGCAATATGTGGATCTTGCGTGTCTTGTGTTTCTGTGGGGTGTGTGTATGATCGGGGTGGTATCTCTTTCGTTGCTACTCAAAGAAGAGAAGGTTGAGAAAGGATTTGTCGGGAAGCGCGACGAAGGAACTGTCGTGGAGAAACCAAGGATGTCTCTCGGTGTTGTACCAGACTCTCTTCTGAATGAACCTTCAGTGGTTGTTGTCAAAGCGTTTAGAGAGCCTTTCAACGAGACCGCGCAGAGATATTTTCTCCAGGATGGTGAAGGATCCGGGAGTGTTTTTTCCGTGTCGGCACAGGTCTTACAGGATGCTCCTGAAGAATGAAAAAAAAAATTATTTTTAAAGAAAAATATAAATACTGGGAAGACCACTACACTATGGTAAGGAAGCGCTTCAACAGTTATAAACCCTCATGGTGTCATGACGAAGAGGTTCTCTTACCTGAACAGGTGATACGATGGTTGAATTCGTGAAAATCTCAAAAAAAGGAACTCTCATAAGGATTAAAGAAGTGTCTGATACGTATCGGGATCAACCCTATCGCTGGGATGAAGACGAGTAGCTTTTTTTTTCTTTTTTTGCGCCAGGTATTTTCGGTTCTGTTCCATCCAATATTTGTCCATATCCCGAAGTAACTTTTTTTTGTTTATCGAAGGGTCATTTGGTTCATATGCGAAACAAAGGAACCTTTCTCCGTTTTTTGTCCCCTTCATCTGATCCATGCGGTTTATCATGCAGGATACTTCTTCCGTCGCGTCGTTATTCTTCAGACAGGAGATGCATAAGGGGGGTGTGGGTACTGTTGTTTGGTCAATTTCTGTTCCATCATCTGAGAAATATCCTTCTTTTACGGTCATTGATCTTCTCCTCTAGGAAGTCGTCTCGTTCTCTCGACGTTACCTAGGTGAAATGGGGATGGTATCCTATATGTTTTTTGATTGAAGAATCTGGTTGGTCAGTTCTTATTTAATGTTTTTACACAAGTATAACCGTTTTAGTCACATTTTGGAAAAAAGGTTACGTGGGGGTAAAGATGTTTTCTTTCGTTGAGGGGTGTTGTTTTGTGAGTAATCTTTTTCTTCTATGATAATTGTAACCATTTCCAGACAGGTATAACGTGTATGGTTTTTTTCCCTTCAGTGAGTTGTTTTTCTTGGTCATAGGTGAGGATTATTCCTTTCGGTATGTGTAATGTGGTCATTGCATGATGAAGCCCAAGAAGCTCCCTTTCTGTGTTCTCCGTGTTCAATTCAAAACATGTTTGGATTGCTTGCGTGATGCGTTTTCCTTCTTTCACAATAAAATCACATTCATGTTTCTCTTTAAAGTAGTAGAGCTCTTTTTCCTGCCGTTTCAATTCGAGACATACCATATTTTCTAGGATTCGCCCTGCATCATCAGAAAAATTCATCCCATAAATTTTTTTAAACCCATTATCCGCGATATACGTTTTTTTTGGCGCGTTGAATTGCTTCTTTAACGAAGGGGAATATTTCGCTATCTGGTACACGAACCCGATCTCTTCGAGGTAGGAGAAGTAATCCCCCACCGTGTCTTTGGATACAAGAGAGTCTTGTTTCATTGATTCGTAGAATGCGTTAAGGGAGAGTTGTTTCGATATGTTCGTGACGACGTATTTCATAAGATTTTTGAGAAGGACAGTATTTCTGATTTTATAGCGATCAACGATATCTTTATAGATAATAAGGTCCAGGTAGTTTCGTAGTATCGCTTCTTTTTCTAAAGGGTTGTCTAGTCGTGCGACATCAGGATATCCACCGTATTCCAGATATTCGGTGAGTAATTTTTTCAAAGTAAAACGTCGCTGAGAGTACGCAATGTTTTTTCCAGGTTCAAATCGTTTGAATTTGAGGAACTCCGAAAAGGAGAGCGGATAGACGTGGTGTGCTTGTGTTCGTCCTCGTAGTTCGGTAGCAAGCTCAGAGCTGAGAAGTTTTGATGAAGAACCAGTGATGTAGATATGTAAATTTTTTTGTTCATAGAGTCGTTTGAGGAAGAGGTTCCATGAGGGAGCTGCGTGGATCTCGTCAAAGAAGAGGTACAATTTTTTTGATGTGTTCTCCGGGTGAAGCTCATAGTATGCTTCAAGGAGCAGGTGGAGGTGTTCTGCTTTGAGATTTAACAGCCGTTCGTCTTCGAAGTTGATAAAGAGAATCGTTTCTTTTGGTACATTCTTTAGGATGAGTTCTTGTATTTTCTGGTACAAGAGATACGTTTTTCCGACTCTTCGGAGTCCTATGAGTGTTTGAATCTGATCGTTCTCTGGGAGATGGTATGGTCGTGGGAGGAGTTCAGGTAATGATCGTTCTTGAAACTCCTGAAGTATCGTTTTGAAAATATCTTTCATGTTCCTTTTATAAAAGGATATTTGTTTATAAATGTTTCCTTTTATGAAAGTAAATAATCTTGTCTAGAGTCTCGTTTCGCGCATGAACTTTTTCTCCTATGAAAATCTAAAAATAAGACCTCTTGAGGACGAAAGAGGTGTCGGATACGTATCGGGATCAGCCATATTGTTGGGAGACGGACGAGTAGTCGTTTCTTCTTTTTTTTCATCAAAGTTCATTCTCATTTTTTTAAAATTTGTGATAATGTATGAGAGTTGAAAAGTGACGAGGACAGGAGGGGCTAGGTGACGAGTTCGGGAAACCGGAGGTGCCGAATGTGAGAAATGATGCAGGCGACGACTTTGGGAATTGGCGGGTGCTGTATGATTTTTGAATAGTGCTGGTGTCTGTATTCTTTCTTGGAGAAGTGTTGTTTTGTGAATAATTTTTTCTTCTATGATAATTCTTTCGATAGACCGCTTTATTCATAACAAATTCACAATGAAAACGAAGACCCGTTCTAAAATAATTCTGAACGAATGTGAGTTTTTAAGATAGTAACCATTTCCAGTTCTTATGATCGTTTTAGTTCACATGTTAAAATTTGTTTATTTCAGTACCTTTTTTAAATCCTTCAAATCAAAACAATACACATTTTTCTCCATGGGTTTTTTCTTAAATGATTTTGCGACAATAAGATAGTGTTTTTCGTTGCTTTTATAGTTGTGAGTCCCTTCAAAATAGTCGGTTTTTTCTTTTAATTCTTTCAGTACCTGATTTCCATCGACATTGTTTTTCCATTTGCACTCTCCGAAAAGAATTTTTTGAGTATTTTCATTTAACGTGACGAGGTCGATCTCAATTTCCTTGCGGGTATTTGTTAACTCATTCCTATAATGACCCCACCATCTCCCTGTTTTTTGTGGCGTAATGAAATTAAGTTTTTGGAGGATTTCCTCTCTGATAAGTTTCTCAAATTTTCTTCCAACAAATGTATTGAAATTTTGTTGTAGTTTTTCTTCTGCTAATCCTATTTCCCCGATTTCCAAATTCGATTTAAAGACTTCAGAAAATAAAAATGAAAATGAAAAAAAGTTATCATCAACGCTATACGTAGTTTTTTTACTTTTTACTGTATTGATTGGATTTTCTTTTTTTATAATACCTAAACGAATGAGAACCTTTAGATATTTATCAATATCATGGACTTTTATTCCTGAGGTGTTTGCAATGTCAACGACTTTTGTTTGTCCTGCAGCAAGAGCGGTAAGAATACTTTTGTACACATCAGGTTCCCGTAATTCTTCTTTGAGGAGGAAGTCAATTTCCTCATAGAGTCGCCCTCTTTTGTCGAATATTTGTTCTCTGATGTTATCGAAGATTGTTTTTGTATCTGAAAATTTCTCTAGATAAAATGGTACTCCTCCAAGAACTGCATAAAATTCAATGTTTTTTTCCATGCTGTTTGAAGGAAAGATTTCATGAAACGAGGAAAAAGGAATTGTGTCTAATCTAATATGTGCTGTTTTTCTGCCGTATAACGCACTTTTTGAGCTGAGAACACCTTTTTCCATCATGCTAATACTCGAGCCACAGAGAATGAGAAACGTGTTTGTTTCTTTGAGCTGCTCATCAACGACAACTTGGAACAATGATGGAACTGTGTTATCCTTTTCTACTAGATAGGAGAACTCATCAATAACTAATACGATTTGTGTACCTTGAGTTTTTTTGATCAGATAGGAAAATAGTTCTTCTAAGTTGTCAGTTTCGATAGGTGGTTCGTTGAGGTATTCTGCGATTTTTCTTTTCAAGCGTTGTATGTTTCTTTCTGTTCCACTTTTATCGCAGAGGAGATAGATGTGTGGTTTGTCTTTTATAAACTGTTTTATTAACTCTGTTTTTCCGATTCTTCGCCGTCCGTATATAACGAAAAATTCGAACCCTTTCTTTGCATATCTTTCTTCGAGAAATGTCAACTCTTCTTTTCTGTCTGCAAACTTTAGGCTCATAATGATTAGGAACGTAATCCTAATATTTAAAACTTTGTTAAAAAGGGCGTCTAATACGTATCGGGATCAGCCATACCGTTGGGAGACGGACGAGTAGTCGTTTCTTCTTTTTTTCATCAAAGTTCATTCTCATTTTTTTAAAATTTGTGATAATGTATTATCATAAATACGGTATTTTGTGATAATGTATAAGAGTGGGAAAGTCACGAAGACAGGAGGGGTTAGGTGACGAGTTCGGGAAACTGGAGGTGACGAATCTGGGAAATGATGCAGGCGACGAGTTTGGGAATTGGCGGGTTCTGTATGATTTTTGAATAGTGCTGGTGTATGTATTCTTTCTTGGAGAAGTGTTGTTTTGTTAGATTTTTTTCTTTTTTTTCAGGGTTGGAACCAGCATGAATAGAGCTAGCAGGTGGATCTTTTTTGAGGGGGGGGTTGTGGGTTATATTTTTATGGTGATACTCGTTATTAGTTGAACAATACATTTGAAATTATCAGAAAATTAAGTAGTTAGTAATGAAGAGGAGATGGATGGATGATGAAACGATACCTTATCGCGTGTAGTCTTCTTGCTCTGCTGGTCTGCTCGGCCTTTCCTGTTATTGCGGCAACACCTGAACCCGGTATTCGATTGCCTACGAGCTATGTGACGATGCGTGCTACCGATGGAATTGATTCTTGGTTTGACATGAATCTTTCTAATGTCCCAAGTGGCTTTGATATCACGAATGGGACGTATCAGGGATGGTGTGTGCAGAAGAGCATTCGAATGACTCGAGGTGTGAACCATACGGTAAATCTTTATTCAAGTTATGATTCTTCTCTCCCTAAAGTTTTTCAGAACGGGAATTGGGATAAGATAAACTATATTCTAAATCATAAAAGGGGAAGTCGCGACAGTATTCAAAAGGCCATATGGTGTTATACTAATAATGAAAACTGTTCCTCAGATGCTAATGCACAGGCAATGGTTGATGATGCCGAACAGAACGGTTCAGATTTTATTCCTCAGAGCGGTGAACTATATGCAATTCCTATTGAGGGCGTGAAAACAATTCAATTAACATTTTTAGAACTAACCATTACGACACTTGGTGATGTTGGGGGATTGATCTGGTATGATTCCAATGGCAATGGTCTTCAGGAGGGGGGGGAACCCGGGATACAGAATGTGATGATTCGTCTTTATCAGAGTAATGACAGCTTTGAAAATAGTACTACTACATATAGGAATGGGTACTATTCATTTCCGGATATTCTTACCGCTGAATACTATCTTCACTTTACTCTCCCCCCTGGATATCAGTTCAGCCCACAAGATATGGGTAGTGATGATACTCTTGATAGTGATGCCAATCTAACGACCGGGAAAACCATCGTCTTTACCGTACAAGCAGATGAAAGGAATTCAACCTGGGATGCTGGAATGTTCATCCCATCTTCTGGGTCATCTCAACCAGGGAGTCCTCCGAATCATCCTCCCACCGCTGATGGCACCGCCGGGGAACCGTATCATGGGATTACTCATGCGGAGATCACATTTGATGGGTCTCAAAGTTACGATCGGGATGGTAGAATCATCTCCTGGCGTTGGAGTTTTGGTGATGGTACGAAAGGATCTGGGGAAATTGTTAAACATAGTTATGCTCTCCTAGGTAACTATACCGTCGTCTTAACTGTGACTGATAATAAGTTTTCATCAGATAATTATTCAACAACTGCAATGATTCTCCTTGGGAACAATCCACCAGCGACACCAACCGTCTCTGGTCCTACCTTTGGTCATATGAACGTCTCATATCTGTATACGGTCGTTTCAACAGATCCTGACGAGGATTCCCTCCAATATATCTTCGACTGGGGTGATGGTTCGCAAAGCACGTCTCCGCTGTCTCCGAGTGGACATAGTATTCAGCCGATGCATCAGTGGAATGAGACAGGTTTCTACACGGTGCGTGTGTATGCACATGATCCAAGCAATGCGACCTCGGAGTCCTCTGAGATGAGAGTGGCTATTGATGTATTGTATGTGCAAAACCTCGGGTATCTCATTAACGTGGATGGTATAGGACCGTTTGATATGTTTTTCAGTAATAAAACTCGGAACATCACTCGAGTACAGGTTGATTCGAACGGGGTGTATTCGGTTGATTCGAATGGGACCGGCACCTTTAATTATCTGTATGATACGCAATCTGCTACATTAAGCATATACCCAGAGCAGCTTAGGCCTCAATACACGATGTTGCTGGTTGGTATGGGTGTCGTGATTCTCTTCATTCTCCTTATTTCCTTTTTTGGAAGACGGAAAATAAGGAAAAAGTAAGAACAACATAGTCTGCTTGATACAAAGCATATAACTTCTTCTAAGGAGGAGCAGATTTCTCTTTACATTTTTTTTTAATAAATTAATTCAGTGGTGTTTTTTTTCAGGTAGGTATCGAGATAAACCGTATCATTGGGATGAAGACGAATAGTCAATTCTTTTTTTTTTTTTTTGAAATAGTTAAGAGATTGATTATATTTTAGGAGCATAATATTAAATATCGTTTGAATCAAACCATCTACTGTACTTTTTTTTTTTTTTTTTTTTTGTTTTTGTCTATTATTGTTTTTATCCGCAATAAGAACTTTTTATACAAAAAATATTTATTTTGGGAAGAGCATCCTGGTTGAGGATGGAATGTCAAAATGAAACATCTCATTAGTGGTTTTTTTTCATTTTGATATTTGGCCGAATCATATTAATAAAGTTTAAATGACAAAGAGTACCATATCAACGAAAAACATAGAACGAGTGAGAGTTGGTTGGTAGAGATGGTGAGTACTTGCTTAAATTACAATGTAAAGCAGATTTGGAACTAGGACGGGAGAACTTATTCTTCGTACCATTGAGCTTTGTATCAGTTATTTCGATGGTTGGATTGCGATTTCTTTCGGATGGATCGGCAGGGTGATCCTTTAAAAATAGGAATGAGATATATTGGAATGAGATTAATATAAATGGAACGATAGTGAGAGATGGTGTAACAGGTAGATGAAGAAGCTTGGTAAGAATTTAAAAAAAATGGTTGTATTATGAAAAAGGGACTATTGGTGATATTAAATGTATCTCTTCTGCTAGGGTTTTCGTTTATGGTTTCAGCGATCATCATAAACCCTACCATGCAGTTCATCGTTCAGAATGAGACGTATAAGGTGAATTCCACGATGGTTTTTAATCAAATAATCATTGACTCTACGTATATTGTTTTTAACAATACCGGTTTTTATGTTTTTTCTCAAAATAGTATCACCATTACGCTTGTATATATTAATGATGATATCATCGGTGCAGTAAATGGGGAAAAAGTATTGGATTTCTATGCAACAACGACAGCAGGTACTGTGTGGTTTAATCTCTCTGGTTTTCCCGCAACCAATGAATATTCGATTAAAAGGAACGGTAATCCTCTTTCCACAAGTGTTGCGAATGCGTCTGGGTTTATTTCTTTTAAAAATACTGTGTGGAGTACCAATCGTTTTCAAATCTTTCAACAAGCACAAGGTTCAGGAGATTCAACGCCTCCGGTGATCACTCAAATGGGAGTTATTTCGTCTAATCCGCTTGATGCTCAGGCGGGATATGGCTGGGAAAATTTTTCCTGTACGGTGACGGATAACGTTGCAGTAAATCAGGTGAGATGCAACGTCACGAACCCAGATAGTACGAAAACGAGCTATCTTATGACGAAGCGTGGGAGCACTACCACGTATTATTCTAATAGAAGTTTCCAACAATATGGTAATTACAGCTATTTTATCCGGGCAACCGATACCAGTAATAATGTCGCGTTGTCATCCAATTTTGTTTTCTCCTTGCCGCCAAACTGGGATGTAAACCGAGATGGTTTGGTTACGGTGATGGATCTTGTGTTAATCTCGAATCACTATGGTGGCACTGGTCCTTTGGGGTGGATCCGTGAGGACGTGGATAATAATGGGAAGATCGAGGTGTTAGATATGGTGCTTGCGTCCGGTCATTTTGGTGAATCATGGTGGTCGTAGGAACTATGAGGAGGTGGTCCATGGTGAAAAGAGTACTGCGGGGTTGCATTCGCTCCGCTCTTCCTTTTATGATTGGATTCATTTTAGTGTTATCATCTGTAATGATTGTCGTTGAGGCGACCGACCCTACGACTGTTCGGATCAATCCTACGGGCCAAACAGTTTCTGCGGGGGAGAGCATCGTTGTCACCGTTGATTGTTCGCCAGTGCAGCCGGTGAAGGCGTTTGAGCTGAAATTGTCCTTTAATCCTTCGATTCTTGTCGCGACCTCGGTGTCTGAGGGGAGCTTCTTTGATGGCTATAACACATTTTTTAATGCTGGTATCATTGACAATGTGGCCGGTACTATTGTCAATATCTATGATTTGATCATTGGCCCTGGGAATGTGACGGGGGCTGGCTCTTTTGTGACCATTAATTTTACTGCGAAGTCCACCTCTGGGACGTCCTCTCTTACTCTGTGGGAAGTGAGAGTGACCAATGAAATAGATTATATTGGCATTACGGTCACTTCCGCAAGTATAACCGTCATTGGATCGAATCCTCCAACACCTAATCCTCCTCCGAATGGACCGCCGATTTCTCCTCCCTCCTCGGAAAATAACCCTCCGCATGCACCATTGAAACCCTCTGGTCCGACGCTTATAGAGTTAGGTACTTCGTATATGTATAGTAGTGCTGCGTTTGATCCTGATGGGGACCAGGTGCGGTTGCGTTTTGATTGGGGTGACGGATCATTGAGCGAGTGGACAAGTTTTGTGGATTCGAATACGTCGGTGTCTGTTGCTCATGCGTGGGAGAATAATTCAACCATTACCATTCGGGTGATTGCCCAGGATGAAAATCTTTCAAATAGTAGCTGGTCTGAGCCGCTCACCGTGGTGGTGTCTGGGGCAGTGTCCGGCAATCTTAGTCCGGTTGCTGTGTTCGTTCTTCCTCTTACTATTTTGACAAATCACACTGTAGTGTTTAACGCATCAGGGTGCGTTGATCCTGATGGAGTGATCATGTCTTACCAGTGGGATTTTGGGGATGGCACGCAAGGAACCGGGAAGACCCCCGTCCATGTGTATCGTTCTCCAGGACGTTATACAGTGACTCTGACGGTGACTGATAATTCCGGGTTGACGAACAGTGTCAGTCAGTTCGTGGTCGTCTCAGAACAAGCGCCGGGGGCGACGACCGAGGTGGTAGCTTTTTCCCCATCATATCTCACCATACTCATTCTCGCGTGTATCATCGGAGCACTTCTTGGGTTCATTGTTGTTTTCAGAGACCCGCTTCGGGCGATGCTATTCCAGGGGACTTCGTATCCAAGCCAGAGTATTGTTTCGTCAGACAACGGGGTTGCGGAAATCGAACAAATCTTGGATTCTCTTTTTCTGGAGATGGAGAATAATGCGTCACCTCTCAGCAAAGATACCCTCCTGGGCGCGTATTGTGATGTGATCATTGAGAACGTTGAGGCGAATGCACACGTTCATCTCCCTGGTTTGAGCATTGCGGATGTTGAGAGGATCGTTGATGAGCGATTCCATTCGAAGATTGGTGAAAAGATCGATAAGATGTGAACTGGAAAAATCCTTTCTATTATTTGGTACAGCTGGGTTTTTTATAATACATAAAAAAATATTGAGTGGGAGATGAATGCATCGTTAAAATAGGTAATTGGTTTCTGTGATGAGTACATCCATAATAATATGCAGGATGAGTACCGACGCACCCGTAATCCATATTGGTCTTCGTTTCATATCGAAGAGGAATAAGAGGAGGAGAACTCCGATCGCTACGGGGGTGAGTATGAGGTGAGTAAAAATTTGATACGGCATCAGTACGGAAGCTGGTTCAAGGTGGGTGAGATAATAGATTCCTAAAAAGAAATCTGGAAGGAGGCTGAACGTCAGGCAGACGACCGCGAGGAGGAGTTCCTTTTTGAGTTTCTGGTCACCTTTGAAGTAGGTTCGGAAGAAATACCTGCCGATGATATATACGACAGATCCTGTGATGAGATGAGGGATTAATCCGGGCATTGCTCTCAGTCTTCTTGATAGTGCATATATTTTTTTTATTTATTAACTGCAGCTGAGAATACTGCGCGGTCTGGAGCATAGCGGAAGACCCGCAGATGGAAAGCTGCATCTCTTTTTTCTCCAATCAAACCATATCTCTTTTTTGTCGCGTGCGGCAGGCTTTCGC
>Ga0315277_10009582_pt1 | contig 12357 bp, 9 predicted proteins | sample YL17G05_15_MG_FD_203695 | JGI IMG/M metagenome (GOLD analysis project Ga0315277, IMG submission 203695) | Sediment microbial communities from Yellowstone Lake, YNP, Wyoming, USA - YL17G05_15 | ecosystem: Environmental > Aquatic > Freshwater > Lake > Sediment | place: USA: Wyoming | collected... | reverse complement strand
CCCGGAAGAGGGGGTTGTCTATCACCGTTAGGAGTGAGGTCAGACTGGATCAGTGGCGGGCGTATTCCCTCTGCTCATGGCTATACAGATGGAAGCAGTTACGGCCCGAGTCCTTGGCGTGGTACATGGCGATATCCGCGTTCTTGATGAGGGTATCCGCGTCGGCGCCGTCATCGGCGAAGATGGCGACACCGATGCTGGCCGTGATGGAAATTTTCTGGCCGTCGAACTCAAATGGTTTTTTGAAGGAATGGAGAATTCTCTCGGCGACATTCTTGGCCACTTCCGCCTGGCGGATCTCGGGCAGGAGAAGGATGAATTCGTCCCCTCCCCAACGGGCGATGGTGTCCCCCTTGCGGAACATGCTGAGCAGGCGGCTGGCCACGCCCTTGAGCAGCTGGTCGCCCATGTTATGGCCGTGGGTGTCGTTGACCTTTTTGAATTCGTCCAGGTCGAGCATGAGGATGGCCAGCTTCTGGAAATCTCTCTGCGCCTGGGCCAGGGCCATGTTGAGCCGGTCGAAAAAGAGGAACCGGTTGGGCAGCTCCGTCAGATGATCCGTGACCGCGTTGTAGCGGAGCTTCTCTTCGTAGCGTTTGCGTTCGGTCAGGTCGTGCAGGACCAGGACCAACCCACAGATATTCTCCTTTCCGTCCTGGATGGGCGTGGAAGTTAGCTCGATGGGGGTCTTCTCGACGTAATTGACGATTTGGATGTTCCCGTTGATGGGGTTGGACGAGCTGTTGGCGAGCAGCTCCGGAATAGCCACGCGGACGAGCTTCCCGATGTCCTCATCCACCAGGTGGAGGATGCTGGTCAGCGGCTTGCCGATGCTCTCCGGCTGGTTCCAGCCCGTCAGCTTTTCGGCCACTGGGTTCATGAAGGTGATGTTGCCGAACGGATCGGTGGCGATGACGCCCTCACCGATGCTCTGAAGGATCGTCGACAGCCAGCTTTGGCGCTCTCTCAGCTTAATCTCCATCTGGTGCTTGTAGAGGGCCATCTCGATGACCGTCATCAGCTCCTTCTGCTCGACCGGTTTGAGGGAGTAGCCCAGCGGCTCCGTGAACTTGGCCCGCTGGAGAGTGTTTTCATCGGTATGGGCGGTCAGATAGATCACCGGGATGTTGAACCGCTCGCGGATCTTCTCGGCCGCCTCGACCCCGTCCATCTCGCCCCGCAGAATGATGTCCATGAGGATCAAGTCGGGATGGGTTGTTTCCGCCTTTTCTATCGCGTCTTCTCCAGCTCCCACGACCGCACAGACCTGATAGCCGGCGTTGCGGACCATATCCTCGATGTCCCGGGCGATCAGCCCTTCGTCCTCGACGATCAGGATGCGGATCTTGTCCATGGTCATGTCCTTTGCTTGTACCTAACTTCTTGGAAGTGGATCGTGAACTGGGTTCCCTTCTCCTGGCCCAGGTCGATCGAGGCATCGATCTGGCTGACCAGGGTATTGACGATCTGCATGCCCAGGGTTTCCGTCTTGCGGAAGTCCAGCCCCTCCGGAAACCCCACCCCGTCGTCCTTCACCCGCAAGATGTATCCGTCTCCCGCCACCCGGTGGAGGACGATGTCCAGCTCGCCGCTCCGGCCCTCCGGAAAAGCGTGCTTCAGCGCGTTGGAGACCAACTCGTTGACGATCAGCCCGCAGGGGATGGCCGTGTTGACGTTCAGGTGGACTTCCTCGGCCTCGATTTTCAGGTGAACCCGGGAAGCGTCAACCTGGCAGGAATGGAAGATGTGGGTGGCGAGGTTGCGGAGGTACTGGGAGAACTCGATGCGGGAAAGGTCGGAAGACTGGTAGAGGCGCTCGTGGATGAGGGCCATGGAACGAATTCGGCGCTGGGATTCCCTGAACATCTCGAGGACGTTGGGGTCCTTGATGTGCCGGGATTGAAGGTTGAGGAGGGAGGAGATAACCTGCATGTTATTCTTAACCCGGTGGTGAACCTCCCGGAGGAGGACCTCCTTTTCCTGCAGGGACGCCTGGAGCCGGTCCTCGGCCTTCTTGCGCTCGGTGATGTCGCGGACGTATTCGATGACACCCTTCATCTGGCCCGTCCTCATGTCGATGAGCGGGAAACTGTAGAGGTCGAGCCAGCCGGTGACCTCGCCGCCCGCTCCTACCTTGGCCACGATTTCGTAGGCCACATCTGAGGTTTCGATGGTCCTTCGGGTCGGGCAGATGTCGCAGACCCTGTCGCGGAGATGATAGGCTTCAAAGCACTTCTTCCCGACGAGCGGGAGGGCATGGGAATACCAATTCTCCATGGTCTGGTTGACCCGGAGAATGGTGTAATCCTCGGCCAGGATGGAGATTCCGTCTTGGATGCTTTCAAACATGCTGGACAGGAAGCGTTCCCTCTCCTGGACGTCCTCCTCGGTTTTCTTGCGGTGGATGACCATGGCGATCTGGTCGCAGACGAACTTGAGGATGTTCTTGTCCTCCTCGCCGTAGCGGAGACCCTCGGTGTAGGTCTGGACGACCAGGACACCGATGGTCTGCCCGTTGATGTTCAGCGGCACGCCCAGCCAGTCTATGGACGGGGCGCCGATGGATTCGACCTCTCCGCGCCGCTCGAGCTCGGCAAAGATCTCCGGCGAAGCCAGGAGAGCCTGTCCCGTCCGCAACACGTACTCGGTCAGCCCCCGGCCGAGCGGCTTGGGCTCGGGAGGAGGGTCAAAATCGTCCACGAAGTAGGGGAAGCTCAAGATGCTGTGGACCGAATCATAGAGAGCGATGTAGAAATTGTTAGTCGGCATTAGGCCGGAGATGACCCGGTGAATCGATTGGAAGAGGCCTTGGAGGTTCTGGGCGGAGTTCGCCGCCTCGGAGATCTGGAAGATCGACTCGTTGACCCGTTCCATCCGCTTTCCTTCTGAAGCCTCCAGAGAAAGGGTGATGGCATCTCCCACCGAGATGGCGAATTGCTGTTCTTCCAGGGTCCACTTCCTCTCCCGGCCCGAGTGCTCGTGACAGATAATCCCGATGATTGCGCTGTGGCGCCGGACGGGGATGTCCATCATCGAGATGATGTCCCGCGGCTTCAGATAGGAATCGGCGAATTCGCAGGTTCTCGGGTCGGACAGGGCGCGGTCGGCGGCAATGACGCGGGACTCCTCGAGGGCTTTGAAGTAGTGGGGGTATTCCTTGGCCTTGAGCACCAACCCCTTGTCATGGACGTTTTCCGCCCGGCTGTAGAGATCACGACAGGCAATCTCGGTGTGTTCGGGGTTGAAGAACCAGATGCTCACCCGGTTCACGCCGATGGTGCGGGCGTCGATCTCGGTGGTCCTCCTAAGGGTGGAATCGAGGTCTGAGAAGTCCATCTTGGCCAGCTCCAGGAGGGCGGCTTGATAGCGGATGACCTGATCGGCCCGATTCTGGACTTCCTTCTCCTCCTGCTTCTGCCGGGTGATTTCGAGCAGGCTCCCCTCGCAATGAAGAACCCGGCCCTTGGAATCGACGACGGCATGGGCATTGTCCTGGACCCAGATCACTCGGCCGTCGATCCGTTTCACCTGGAACTCGAAATTCCGGAGGACTCTGTTTTGGGCCAGGAGGGCGGCGGAACGTTCACCGTCCTTCGGGTCGAGATAAAAATCCAGGGCGAATCTTCCCAGGACGGATTGTTTTTCTTCGAACCCCAGCATCTGGACCATGGTCGGGTTGAGGTCGAGGATCCTTCCGTCCGGGCTCGTCCTGTAAAGGCCTACGGGGACGCCCTCGAACAGGGCGCGGTATTCGTTTTCGCTTTCCCGCAGAGATTCCTCGGACCTCTTGCGCTCCAGCGCGTTGGCAAAAACCTCCCCGACGATCTTGAGGAGGGTGAGGGTTCTCTCCGACCAGGTCTTTTCCCGGCGCATCGAATCGAACCCGAGAAATCCGACCAGGGAATGGTGCAGGATCATGGGGACGGCGACAAGGGATTTGATCCGGAGATTCTCGAGCAGATCTTTTTCTGCTCGGGCCTCCGGGGGAAGGTCCTGGACTCTGGGGATACGGATGTTCTCTCCTTGCCGGAGCTTGCTCATATACCAGGGGAAGGACTGGAGGGAGATGTCCTGAAGCCTGTCTTTTAGCGGAGGGATCCCCCGGGCGCACCATTCGTGGGCATCGTAGCCCTGGCCATTCTTGAACAGGAAGACAGCGCTGTGGTCGACACCCGCCATTTCCCCTATCTTTTTCAGGGTTTCTTTGATCCCTTTATCGAGGTCCTCCGACGCAAGCTTGATGAAATGCGTGGAGATGGCCGTGATCACGTCTTCAAACTGAATCCGGGAGTTGAGGGATGGCCGGGCGGTTCGAGAATTTGCGGACTTCTTCGTCGTCCTATCAGCCCGACCGGCCTTATTTCTCACAGCCACTGCCATTTTCTGTGCGCCTCTCTACACGCCGTCCTAGGGTGGAATTCACCTCTATGACGCTCCTGCATACTGTATTTTAGGGCTCCCACCCGGGCAATCGCCCATCAGGATGAATCGCGGGGGGATTTTTATCCTACCCATATCACCCCTAGGGGTTACAAGGGCAGGAAGTGTGGTAAGATAGGGGGCTTCAAAGGCGAGATGAAGAAAGCTTATCCGTTAGCGATTTTTCTTTTAGCCGGGCTCGCTTCCTCTGTGTATTCCGGGACCAAGGGATACCTCTTCATCATCGGCGGGGGAGACAGGCCGGAGAGCATGATGAGACGGTTTGTCGACCTGGCCGGACGGTTCGGAAGCGGAAAGATCATCGTCTTTCCGATGGCCAGCAGCGAGCCCGCAGAAACCGGCGTAAGTCTGGCTGCCGAATTCAAGGGCCTGGGTGCGACCCGGGTGGAAAGCCACATCTTAGCCCGGGAGCAGGCCCTGGCCGAGGAGAGCGTCCGCATTCTGGACGATGCCGGCGGCGTCTTCTTCTCCGGAGGAGATCAATCCCGGCAGATGGCGGTCCTCCGCGGAACGCCGGTCCACCGCGCTCTGCTTGCGCTCTATCAAAAGGGTTGCGTCATGGCCGGGACGAGCGCCGGCGCTGCGGTGATGAGCGAGGTCATGATCACCGGCGACGAGCGAAGAAAGGCGGAAGAAGGCCACGAGTTCGAGACGCTGGAGGCGGATAACATCGTTACTGTCGAGGGGTTGGGATTCATCAGAACAGCCATCATCGACCAGCATTTCGTGACTCGAAAGAGGCATAACCGGTTGATCAGCTTGGTCGCCCAGAGGCCGCAGCTTCTGGGGATCGGGGTGGACGAGCAAACAGCCATCATCGTCGGCCCGGATGAGAAGTTCGAGGTCGTGGGAAAAAGAAATATCGTCGTCTATGACGCCTCACACGCCTCCGTGACCGTTGCGCCATCAAAGGCCATCAGTTTTCGCGGGATGGTCATGCACGTGCTCGTGGCCGGCGACCGGTTCGACCTCAAAAAAAGGAAGGCGGTGCGCTGATGCGGTCCAAAAAGATCCGTCTCCCTCATACCCTGGTCCTGATCTACGCCATGGTGATCTTGGCCGTCGTGGCCACCTGGATCGTCCCCGGCGGCCAATACCAGAGGGTGGAAAAGGATGGCCGCAGCATTCCCGTGGCCGGCACCTTCGCCTTGACGAGCCGCAATCCGCAGGGTTTGGGAGCGCTCTTCGTCTCCCCGGTCAAAGGGTTCATCGACGCCGCCGCCATCATCGCCGTCGTCTTTGTGGTCGGCGGCGCCTTCTCCGTCATCCAGAAGACGGGCGCCGTGATGTCCTTCATCCATAACCTGGCCTTGCGGTTTGGCCAGAGCAGAGCCCTCCGGGCCCTGCTGATACCGGTCACGATGGTCGTCTTTTCTCTGGGCGGTGCCGTCTTCGGGATGTGCGAAGAAACGATGCCCTTTGTCCTGATCTTTGTTCCCCTGGCGCTATCGCTTGGCTATGATTCGATCGTCGGGGTGGCGATCCCGTTCGTTGGGGCGGCCTCGGGTTTCGCCGGGGCTTTTTTCAACCCGTTTACCGTCGGCATCGCTCAGGGGATCGCGGGTCTTCCCATCTACTCGGGGATAGGATATCGGGTCATCATCTGGGCAGTGGGGACGGCCATCGCCATCACCGTCGTCATGCGCTATGCGGCGCGGGTGCACAGGAATCCACGGCAGAGCCCGACCTATGAGGACGACCTGGAACGGAGAGAAAAACTCCAGCTCAATCTGTCCCCCACCGAGATGGTCCAACTGACGCCGGCCCACAAGCGGGTCCTTGTCCTGTTCCTGGCGGGGATGGCCCTCCTTGTCTTCGGGATCCTCAGGTTCAAGTGGTATATCAACGAGATCGCCGGGCTTTTTCTGGCCCTGGGGGTTCTCTCCGGTTTTGTCGGGCGGCTGAAGGCGGACGACATGGCCCGGTCGTTCGTCGACGGGGCGAAGGACATGGTCAACGCTGCCCTGATCATCGGTTGTGCCCGGGCCATCCTCGTCGTGGCCACCGACGGCCGGATTCTGGACACGACGCTGTATTCCATGTCGAAGGCGATCGCCCACTTTCATCCCATCCTCTCGGCCCAGCTGATGTTCATCTCCCAGTGCATCATCAACTTTTTCGTCCATTCAGGGACCGCCCAAGCCGCACTGACCATGCCTATCATGGCGCCCCTGGGAGAGCTGGTGGGTATCACCCGCCAGACTTCGGTCTTTGCCTTCCAGCTGGCCGAGTACATCAACCCGATCCTGCCGACTTCCGGCGTGACCATGGGTATCCTGGGCCTGGCCCAGCTGCGCTGGGAAAAGTGGGCCAAGTGGCTCCTTCCGCTGGTGGTCATCTGGGTAATATTTGGGTTGCTCACTCTTATCCCTCCCGTCTTGATGCGTTGGGGGCCGTTCTGAGCGGGCCGGCGATTCCACTCGCGGCGCCCGAGAGATACCCAGGCTGGGGCTACCTCCTTTAACCCCGGGGAAAAAAACTCGGGCCAGGCAACCTTTTGGCCCTCCTGTTCATCTTATCCATATGAGGACGACATGAACGCCTGTTGCCCCGCTCTGGCACTTGCCACAGGACCCCTCTTGAGGGATAATGGCCCCCAGGTTGCCTGCATCTTTTTCCCGGCGGCGCTTCCTCTGATGACGGCAGACGAAAGAGACTGGAAAAAAAGCCCCTCTATGCCCCTTTCCACCCTCTCAGTTCTCATCAAGAGAAGCCAGGGGGGAGATGAAGGAGCCATGGAAAAGATTTACGAGCATTACAAGAGGCCCCTTTTTAACCTGGCCTATCGGTACACTTTTGACCGCCTGGCTGCCGAAGACCTCCTCCAGGACATCTTTGTCAAGATTTTCTCCCATCTCGATGAAGTGGACAGGGATGAGACCTTTGTCGCCTGGATGTACCGCATCGCCCTCAACACCTGCTTTTCCTATCTCCGCAGCCGGCGGAGCGGGGATGGACAGTCTGTCAGCCTCAGCGAAATCGAGGGGAAAAAGGCAGAGGCTGTCTATGACGGGCATGAAAAGAGCCTGGCCGGGCCCCTAGACGAGGCGGTCCAGAAGCTGCCGGAACGGCTCCGGGCCGTCTTCATGCTCCATGACGTTCAGGGGCACACCCACGAGGAAATCGGACGGATGCTCGGGTTTACGGTGGGAACATCCAAGTCCCAGCTGTTCAAGGCCCGGATGAGGATCCGGGAGTTTCTCAAAGAGAAGAAGGTTTTATAGGGAGTGCGACGATGAAATGCGCGGCCGCCCAAGAACTGATCAGCGAACATATGGACGGTGCTCTCGGCCCGGGCCGGGAAGCGGAACTCAAGGCCCATTTGGAAGGCTGCCGGGATTGCCGGGAGCTGGCCGGTGATTTCGCTGCCATCGTCCGGGGAGCAACGGGCCTGGTATCTCTTGAGCCCTCATCTGCGGTCTGGCCGAGGGTCGCCGCTTGGGCGAGAGTGGCTCTTCAGGAAGCGCCGGCGTCAGCCCGAGAGAAGAGGAGCTGGCTCGGATCATTCTGGAGCCTGGCTGGATTGAGATACGCCGCGGCGGCTGCCCTTGTCCTTGTGGCCGTCGGCGGGTTCCTCATCTGGCAAAAACCTTGGTCGACCGGAGGACCGTCAAAGGAAAGCTCGATCGAATTCACCCTGGCCAAGCTCCAGGAGGCCCAAGGCTATTATGAAAAGGCCATTCAGTCCCTGCGCGAGGCCATGCAGTCTCAGGAAGGCGGGATGGACCCCCGGCTGGCCGAGGCCTTTAACCGCAACCTCACGGCGATGGACGAGACCATCCAGTCTTGCCGGCAGATCATCCGGCAAGACCCCGACAACCTGACGGCCCGGGCCTACCTTCTGACCGCCTACCGGGAGAAGGTGAATTTCCTTGAGGAAATAATGGGTGCGGAGCGATCGGCCGCCCGGGATAAGACCGAAACGACCCTTTGAATCTCATAAATAAGAGGAGGAAAAGAATGACCAATCGGCGAATGAAAATGACGGGATGGCTTGTTGTCTCTCTGCTGTTGGTTTTCTCCTTGGCTGTGGCCAAAGAGAAATACGAGGAAAAGTTCGATAAGACCGTGGCGCTCGCCAAAGACGGCAAAGTGGACATCAGCAACATATCGGGCGATATCACGGTTATGAGTTGGAACCAGGACCAGGTTAAGATCGAGGCCCTCAAGGTCTCCCGGGCGTCTTCCCTGGAGAAAGCCAAGGAGAATGCGGCCAAGGTGATGATCGAAGTCGTCCAGGAAGGCAGCCTTCTGCGGATCGAAACCAAGTATCCCAAGAGCGATAAGTTCTGGGGCGGTGAGTCAGTCAACGTTTCTGTGGACTACAAGCTCTGGATCCCGGAGAAGGCGTCCCTCAAGGCCAACAACATCAGCGGCGACATCACGGCCGAAGCCATCGGCGGCGCGGCCGCCCTCAAGGCGGTGAGCGGCAACGTCCAGCTCATCAAGGCGGCCGGCGGGGCCGACTGCAACTCGGTCAGCGGCGATGTCACAGTCGGCCAAGTGATCGGCAGCGCCTTCCTCAAGTCCGTCTCCGGCGACGTCAAGGCCAACTTGATCAAGGGCTCGGTCGAGGCCGAGACCGTCAGCGGTGATGTCGAGCTCGTCGACGTCTCCGAAGCTCCGACCGTGCGGGTCAAGGCGCTGAGCGGCGAGGTTCTGTATCGCGGCCGCATCAGCCAGCAGGGCAACTACAGCCTCAAGTCGCACAGCGGCAACGTGGTGCTCTATCTTCCGGCCGATTCGGCCTTCGATTTCGAGGCCGAGACCTTCAGCGGCGGCATCGAGACCGATTTCGAGATCAAGGTCATGGGCAAGGTCTCCCCCAAGGAGATGAGCGGGTCCGTAAACGGAGGAGGGGCCGTGCTCAAAGTGTCCTCCTTCAGCGGCGATATCCAGCTCAAAAAGAGCTAGCCTGGAGCGTTAGCCGAGTCTCGCGCTGGGGCGGTCCCGAACCGGGGCCGCCCTTTTTTTTGCTATAATATCCTGCTTCGAGAAGGCCATGATCTTTCACCGCAGGATCCATCTCCTCAACTTCTGCCGCAAGCTGGCTGTCAACGCCGTCTTCTTTCTCATCCCCCTCCAGTTCTTGAAGAACGGGTTTATCTTTCTGCTCGAAAAGCGAGAGGAGATTGGTTATCCTGAGAAGGAAAACATGACCGCATGATCGCTACCTCGGGCCGCGATTTCGACATCGTCCTCTTGAGCGGCGAGCCCTATGTTGACCATCCCCTGTCGGCGGCCGGGGTCATCGCCCGTGTGCTCGACGCCAAGGGGTACAAGGTTGGCGTTATCGGGCGGCCGGACTGGAAGACCGATAAGGATTTCCTCAAGCTGGGCCGGCCGCGCCTCTATTTCGGCATCACATCCGGCTCCATGGACAGCATGTTGGTCAACTATACGCCGCTCAAAAGAGAGAGAGCTAAGGACCCGCATGTTCCTTATCATTCCGGAATCCCCGACCGGGCCGTCCTTGTCTACGCCAACAAGATCAAGCCTCTTTTTCCCGATTCGACGATCGTCCTCGGCGGGATCGAGGCCTCGCTGCGGCGTTTCGCCCATTACGATTACTGGGAGAACAAGGTCCGGCGCAGCCTGCTTTTGGATTCGCGGGCGGATGTCCTGGTGTACGGCCCCGGCGAGAAGCAGGCCCTGGAGATTGCCCGGCGCCTGGAAAACGGCGAGGATATTCTCGGAGTGCCAGGGACGTGTGTGATTCGGCGGGAGCTTCCCGCCGGGTTCAGTGTCGTTCCTTCTTATGAAGGGGTGAGGCAGGATCCGGCCAAGTTCTGCGAGGCCCAACGACTTTTCTCCAATCGCCGGAACCTCGCTCAGGCCCATGCCGGCCGCTACGTGCTCCAGTACCCGATGCCGGAATACACGACCGCGGACCTGGACTGGATATACGGATTGCCCTATTCGCGTCGCGTGCCATCCGATTTTTCTGAGTTCGCCCTGGCTCGGTTCTCTGTGGTCACCCATCGCGGTTGCATCGGCGACTGCTCGTTCTGCTCCCTGTCCCTCCATCAGGGAGACCGGATCGTCTCCCGGAGTGAGGGTTCCATCATAGAGGAAATCCGGCGGTTGACCCGGCATCCCGAGTTTAAGGGTTATATCGATGACCTGGGCGGGCCGACGGCGAATATGTTTGGAATGGACTGCCCGACGCCGTGCCCTGAGGCGGGATGCCTGCCCTGCAAGAAGCTCGACCGCAGCCACGGCCGGCTCATCCGGCTGATGAAGAGGGCGCGGGCCATACCCGGCGTCAAGAAGGTCTTTGTCCGGAGCGGCATCCGCTACGACCTGGCCATGGAGAGCCGCGAGTATCTCCGGGAACTATGTGAGCACCACGTCAGCGGGCTGCTCAAGATCGCGCCCGAGCACGTCTCGCCGCGGGTGCTGCGCCTGATGAACAAAGGCCGGGACCGGAGCGAGGAGTTCCGCCGGCTGTTCAAAGAGCTAAACCGGGGACGGAGGCAGCAGCTCAAAGGCTACTACATGGTGGCTCATCCGGGGACATCGGACAAGGAAGCCCGGGAGCTGGCCCGGCATCTGGAAAAACTGGAACGGGAGGGGGAGAGGCCGGTCGAGGGCGTTCAGATCTTCACGCCGACGCCGATGACCCGCTCCACCTGCATGTATCACACCGGGATGGACCCGATCACGGGCGAACCGGTCTATGTCCCCCGCACTTTCGCCGAAAAGAAGGCCCAGAAACGGCGGCTCGGGTTATAGGGGCGGGTCATATTCCCTACGGATTTTAGCTAGGGAATAGTATTAGCCAAATTCCGGAGGGAAGAAACTGTAGATCAATAGCCTTTTATTCCCACGATTTTCTTGGAGTTGCCGTCGTAGCGCCGCCTATCGGTCCCCTTGAGCGTTCCTTTCTGGGTGCCGATGGGCGCAGTGTAGATAAACAGGTCGTTGTCCGTGCCGCTTAAGTTTTTGACGACGGCGATCTCATCGGTCCCGTTACCATCGTTGTCCACCCCGGCTATGGCGATGGTCCTGCCGTCATACCTCCACCCATCCGTCCCGATGAGCGTGCCTTCCTGCGTTCCAACCGGTGCAGTATAGACGAGCAGGGTAAAGTCCGTTGCCGTCACCCGCTTAAGATAGGCGATCTCGCCCACTCCGTTTCCGTCGAAATCTCCTCCGGCAATGGCCACCGTGTTTCCGTCCCCGCTCAAATAATCCGTCCCGACGAGAGTCCCCTCGAGGGTCCCTTGAGGCGCACTGTACACAAAGAGGTCGTTGTTGGCGGTGCCGGCCTTCTTCAGGACGGCGATTTCGTCGGTTCCGTTGCCGTCGATGTCTACTGCGGCCAACGCGACAGGCGTACCGTCGTAATTGGTGGAATCTGTGCCGATGAGCGTGCCTTTCTGCGTTCCGACCGGCGCGGTATAGACGAACAGGGTAAAGTCCGTTGCCGTCACCTGCTTAAGATAGGCGATCTCGTTCCCTCCGTTTCCGTTGAAATCTCCTCCGGCAATAGCCACCGTGTTTCCATCTCCTCTCCACCAATCCGTCCCCATGAGCGTCCCGTTTTGCACCCCAACTGGGGCCGTGTAGACGAATAGGTTATTGTCTGAGGCTCCGTTCTTCTTCAAAACGCCCACATAGTCCGCGTTGGGAGGGGCGGCCAGAGTCTTGAACCCGACCTCGTTCCCATAACTTGTCCCGGCGGAGTTGGTCGCATAGGCTCGTACATAATAGGTTTTGTTCGCAATCAACCCCGTGAGGTTGCTGACGAAGATCCCCGTCCCTGCGCCGTCATGAGTGTGTGGATTGGCGACCGTCGGGCCGGACGTGGTACGCCAGCAGACTCCCCGGTCCGTTACGGACGCGCCGCCGTCCGAAGTCACGTTTCCGCCACTCACTGCCGTTGTCGTCCCGATCGACGTCACCGCCGCCGTC
>Ga0315277_10009581_pt1 | contig 12357 bp, 11 predicted proteins | sample YL17G05_15_MG_FD_203695 | JGI IMG/M metagenome (GOLD analysis project Ga0315277, IMG submission 203695) | Sediment microbial communities from Yellowstone Lake, YNP, Wyoming, USA - YL17G05_15 | ecosystem: Environmental > Aquatic > Freshwater > Lake > Sediment | place: USA: Wyoming | collected... | reverse complement strand
TAAAAAAAGGGGCCAATGACTACATAACGAAGCCCCTTAATTTCGAGGAGCTTAGGCTGTCGGTAAAAAACGCCCTGGAACTGAACCGTCTGCGCCGCCGCATGGAAACTCTGACCCGCGACAGGCGCACCCGCCATTATCCAGCGGCATTTCTGGGTGAGGGAGAACAGATTTATCGGGTCCGGGAGATGTTGATCAAACTGGCCGCAGCCACTACTACTTGTGTGCTCCTTTACGGCGAAAGCGGTACTGGTAAAAACCTCGCCGCCCGTATCATCCATTATAACAGTCCTGTGTCCGATGGCTCTTATGTAGAGCTGAACTGCGCGTCTTTTCCCCCGAGCCTGCTCGAAGCCGAACTGTTCGGTTTCCACAGAGGAGCTTTTACCGGGGCTGTTTCGGACAAACAGGGATTGATAGAACAGGCTGATGGCGGTACGCTGCTGCTCGATGAAATCTCGGAAATCCCCCTAGAGCTTCAGGCTAAGCTCCTCTCCTTTCTGGAGAGCAAAAAGCTGCGCCGTCTGGGCGAGGTCAAAGAACGGGAAGTCAACGCCCGGATAATCGCCGCCACCAACCGTGACCTGGAAAAATTCGTCGCCGAGAACAAGTTCCGTCAGGACCTTTTTTTCCGGATAAATGTAGTCAATTGTTATCTTCCTCCCTTACGGGAACTGGGCCGGGATATACTGATTATCGCTGAAAAATTCGTAGCCGAATTCAACCCGCAGTTCAATAAGCAGGTCACCGGTTTCACCCCTGAAGCGGAGTATAAGCTTCTGGCACACAACTGGCCTGGGAATGTCCGCGAGTTGCGCAACGTGATCGAAAGGGCCATGCTCTTCACGACCAGCGAAAGGCTGACCGCAGAGGATATTCAACTGGTCGGCGGCCCGCGCCAAGAGGAACCCCGGCCGGTCGAGTTTGCCATCCCGCCCACCGGCTTGAACTGGCAAGAACATGAAAAAGCGATGCTGGCTCAGGCGCTCAAAATCTGCAATAACAACCAGTCCAAAGCCGCCGGACTTCTCGGCCTTTCCCGCGATGCTTTTGTGTACAGGCTTAAAAAGTTCGGCCTCCGCTAAGATTTCCTCAAGCCATGCATTTGCAGCTCTCTCAGTCTCCTTTTCCGATACGGACCCGGATTCTTTCAATTTTTTCGCATCTGGTTTGTCCACTCCAAGCTTTCGCATGTTTCCCGGCCTTTATACTTGATTTATTCTTCAAGGTAGGGTAAAATTGTGTGATGTTCAGGAAAGATTATTAATTAGGAGATTTTTATGGCTGGCGAAGAGTTCCGGAAAATCATCCAGAAACAGCAGGAAGAGATAGAATCTCTTAAGCGCCGGGCGGAATTCCTCACCAGCCTTATGGACATGAGCATTATCCTCACTACCACTTTCAATATGGATGAGCTTATCCGGGGAGTGCTGACAGTTTCCCAGCGGGTGATGAATTCAGAAGCGTCCAATGTCATGCTTTACAATGAGGAAAAGGGTCTCTTGGAGTGCAAGGTGGCCCTGGGCCAGGTTGCCGAAAAGCTGGAGAATTTCTTTACCCTGCCTCTGGGCCAGGGTGTAGCCGGCTGGGTGGCCCAGAACCTCAAGTCAGTCCTGGTTCCCGATGTGAGCAAGGACAGCCGGTTCTATTCCGGTGTTGATGAAAGGACTGGTTTTGTGACCAAGTCGATTATCGCTGCGCCGCTTATTATCCAGGACAAGCTTCTGGGCGTAGCCGAGGTCATTAATCCCTTGCATGGCCGGAGCTTTACCGAGGAAGACCTCCAGCTCTTCGAAGTTTTCTGCCGCGGCGTGTCAGTGGCCGTGCAGAACGCACAGATGCACCAGCGGCTTTTGGAAAACCATCGGGTCGAGCAACAGCTCGAGATGGCCTCGATAATCCAGCAGGGGTTCCTCCCGCGCTCTTTTTCCCTGAAAGAGGACGGGAAATATGAGATCGCGGCAGTCAATCTGCCGGCCAGCATGGTAGGAGGAGACCTCTATGACTGCATCCAGCTTCGGCCCGATCTCCTCGGGCTTACTATCGGCGATGTCTCGGGCAAAGGAGTGCCGGCGGCCCTGTATATGGCCCGCCTGCTGAGCGATTTCCGCTTTTACGCCCACCAGATCGAGGAGCCTACTCCGACCATGATGACACTTAACGAGATGCTAACCGAACGAAGCCAGCAGGGCATGTTTGTCACTATGATTTACCTCACTCTCGATCTCAACCAAGGTGAGCTGCGCTATGTCAACGGCGGGCACGTTTCCCCGATTCTTTTCCGACAGTCTATCGGTGGGCTGATCACGCTTGAGGAAGGCAAGGGAATCCCCTTAGGAATTCTGAATCCGACCGAATACAAAGAACAAAGGCTGCTTCTTGAACAGGGCGATTTGCTGGTGCTGTTTTCCGACGGCGTGCTGGATGCAAAAAGCCGCACCGGGCAATCATTCCGGGCCGGCAAACTCGAAAAACTGATCTGCAGCTCCAGTAATGCCCCCGCCGATCTCATATCTTCGCTGACCGAAAACATCCGCAGCCATATGGACGGGGTTAGCCAGTTCGATGATATCACCATTATAGCCCTTAAATGGCGTTGAAAGATGAAGGAATATCTGGAAATAAGAATCCCGGCCAAGCCGAAGATGATGAGTCTGGTGCGCAAAACTATCTCCCAGGCCTGCGAGTTGGTCGGGTTCTCTTCCCGCGATGTGTATGCGGTGACCCTGGCTGTGGATGAAGGCTGTACCAATATCATCCGGCACAGCTACGGCGAATGCTCTGATGGCCAGATTATTATCCGTATCCGCATGTTCCCGGACAAAATAGTTATTCTCCTCCGGGATTTCGGCAGCGGGGTCGATTTGAAAAAATTGCAGAAAAAACTCCGCAAAAGAAAGCTGGAAATCGAGAAAGAAAAACCGATGAAGCCGGGAGGCCTGGGAGTGATGCTTATTCATTCGACCATGGACAAGGTGCAGTACAAAACCAGCCGGAAATCAGGAACTGTTCTGCGCCTGGTTAAATATCTCTCCAGCGACAAGGAGGAAAAAATTGCAGGTAAAGGTTAGCCAAGAAAACGATTTTGCTGTCATTGCAGTGACCGGGGATGTCGATCTTTACTCCAGCCCCGAGATGCGCAAGGCAATCGCCGATGTATGCAAAAAGAAAGTGCCGCTGGTCGTGGTCAATCTCGAAGGAGTGGAATATATGGATTCCAGCGGGGTAGCCACTCTTGTGGAGGGCCTTCGGCTGACCGGCAAGTACAACGGCGCCTTCCGCCTCGCCGGGCTCAAAACAGCAGTGCGGGAGGTTTTCGAACTGGCCAGGCTGGACAGGATCTTTTCCATATTCGAAAACGAGGAAAAAGCTTTGGGAAAAGGATGAGCGGGATTGATAGCCTTGGCGAGGCGCCTCATGACCTGCGGTCTTATGTATTTTAGCTTGATCCGGCCCGTTTTCTTTGCTTTTAATTAACAGCGCGGGAAAAAAGGAGCGCGAGAAATCATGGCGGAAAAAGTTTCCACGGAAAGCCAGGGAATCTTCCAGATTTTTTTCGGCTGGTTCGGCCGCAAATTACTGGAGTTTCTGGAACGACTGTATTTCATCTACCGCCTGATCCTGGACAGCATATACTGGACTTTTGCCGCGCCTGTACTGGGCAAGGGTCTGAGGGTCGGCAGCGCTTTTGACGAGATGGTCAAGGTCGGGGTTACCGCCATCCCTATCGTGGTGCTTATTTCCTTCTCCATCGGTCTTATCCTGGCTATGCAGGCGGCTTACCAGCTCGAGCAGTTCGGCGCGACTATTTTTACCGCCGACCTGGTGGCCGTGGCCCAAACCAGAGAGCTAGGCCCGCTGATGACTGCTATTATTGTGGCCGGACGCTCGGGCTCCGGTATAGCCGCAGAGATCGGTACAATGAAAGTTGGCGAAGAAATCGAGGCCTTGCAATCAATGGGGTTCAACCCCATCAAGTTCCTGGTTGTCCCCAAACTCCTGGCTCTGGCGGTTATGGTTCCCTGCCTGACCATTATTTCCGATCTGATAGGCATAGCCGGCGGCACGTCCATCGCTGTTCTAAGTCTCAATCTTGGCCTTACTCGCTATCTCAACCGGACTCTTTTCGCCCTGGTTTTCAAGGACCTGATCACCGGTCTCATCAAAAGCTTAGTCTTCGCTGGCCTGATTGGTTTGACCGGCTGCTATATGGGCTTCATGGTCGAGGGAGGGGCTGAGGGAGTAGGCAGGAGGACAACCCAAAGCGTCGTGGTTTCGATATTCCTGATCATCCTGGCCGATGCCTTTTTCACTTCGCTTTTTTATTATCTTTGGTAGAAGGCTATGGACACTGTCAAACAGCCCGATAAAATAATCAGGGTCGAGGATCTGCTGGTCGTTTACGGAGACAGGGTTATTCTGGATCATGTGAATCTGGAGGTTCTGCGCGGGGAAACTCTGGTCATTCTTGGAGGCAGCGGCTGCGGCAAAAGCACGCTCCTCCGCCATATGATCGGCCTGAGCCGACCTGAGGCAGGGAGAATTCTGATCAAGAATCAGGATATCACCCGGCTCAATGAAGACAAGCTGTGCGAGCTTCTGCGTAAGGTGGGCGTGGTCTTCCAGAGCTCCGCTCTATTCAATTCCATTACTGTAGGGGACAATGTTTCCCTGCCCTTGCGGGAACATACCCAGCTTGAGGAATCGACAATCCAGATCATGACCAGAATAAAGCTGGACATGGTCGGACTGTCCGGCTTTGAGGACTACATGCCCAGCGAGCTGAGCGGCGGAATGCGCAAAAGGGCGGCTTTCGCCCGGGCGATATCCATGGACCCCGAGATTTTGTTCTGCGATGAGCCATCGGCCGGCCTTGACCCTATTGTCGCCGCCGGGTTAGATCAGTTGATTCTCAAACTCAAGAAAGCCTTGAAAATGACTATCGTGGTGGTGACCCATGAGATGGCCTCGATGTATACTATTGCCGACCGGGTGGTTATGCTGCATCAGGGCAAGGTGATTTTCTGCGGAACCATCGAGGAATTTAAAAACTGTACTAACGAGCGGGTGAGGCAGTTTATCGAACGCAGGTCCGAAGAATACGGGGAGGCTGATATCGGCCGTTACGCTCGGGCTTTGACCTCTGACTGAAAATTGTCCCATCATTCCCAACTTTTAATAGAACGGTCCAGAATATGTCCAGACAGTCGCGTTACCGTGTATCCGAGATCAAGGCTGGTATTTGGATTTTTATCTCTCTTGTCATTTTTGCCGTATTCTTGGTTTCGATCACCGGCTCCAAGTTCTGGAAGAAGACGGATAACTATCGGGTGCGGCTGAAATATGTGGGGGGACTTGAGGTCGGCTCCCCGGTCAGGATGGGAGGGCTTCTGGTGGGCAAAGTCGGCGCGGTCAGGATTCTGCCAAGCCCGGAATCAGGCATGGAGCTTACTCTGGAAGTGAACAAAGGACTGCCGGTTAAAGAAAATACCTCTGCCTACTTGAGCTTCATTTCCATTACCAGCGAGCAGCATCTCGAACTTGAGCAGAGTCCCGAACCAGCGCCGCTTTTTTCTCCCGGCGATCTCATCTCCAGCAAGGAACTGACCACCATGGATGATATCATGGAGCAGATCGGCTATGTCAGCGATACTCTGCGGGTCGTTTTAAACCAGGTACACGATCTGCTCAAGCCGGCAAATGTAGCCCGGATCGACTCCATCCTCGCCGGCATCAATTCTATTATTCAGGAAAGCGAGCCTGATATTACCGGCTTAATCAGGGACTCGCGCCGGACAGTGGCCTCACTCGATACGCTTATTTACGGTATCACCGAGCTCGTGGAGGGAGGGGATACCCTGCTGGTGAATGTTCTGGCGGATACGCGCCAAGCTTTACAGCAGGCTACGGCTGCCCTGGCTCAGATCGACAGCACAGCGGAAAACGTGGATCGTATCGTAGCTGACAACTCCAGCAATCTTTCGCGGTTTCTGGATAATCTCAACCAGACAAGCCAGAACCTCAAAGTCCTTTCCAGCCAGGTGAAAGACAATCCTTTCCTCCTGATCCGCGCCTTTCCGAAAAAAGAGCGTAAATTGAGCCGGTAAGGCGAACATCGTTGCCCTAGCGGGGTATATTTTTTAAAAAGAAATCCGGTCAAGAAAACTATAGAAGAAAAAGTCCGGAAAAGAGAAAATATTGGTTTTTCTCCGGGTTTGATTCCCCTAAGGAGTGAAATAAATCATGTCTGGTCAAAGAATGCTCACTTTTATTAAGGATGACGAAGTATTCCATGCCCGGGACGTTCTGCCTGTGCTGCCGCTCAGGGATGTGGTTGTTTTCCCTTATATGGTGATCCCGCTCATGGTGGGCCGTCCAAGTTCTGTTGCCGGTATCGAGGCGGCGATGCTGGTTGACCGCCTGATCCTGCTTCTGGCCCAGGTCGACAGCGAAAATGAGGAGCCTGCAGGCCAGGACCTTTACAAAGTCGGAGTTATTGCCAGAATCCTGCAGACAGTCCGCCTGCCTGATGGCACGTTGAAAATACTGGTCGAAGGACTGGAAAAAATAAAGGCTAAGCGCTTCCCCCCCGGAAGAAATTATATCCGCGCTCAATACCAGATTACCCCTATTTATGCCGATGAATCCAAGGAACTAGAGGCCCTGAGCCGCAAGGCGCAAAGTCTTTTCGAGGAATATGTACACCTCAACCAGCGGCTTCCGGATGAGCTTCTCTCGGCCATCCAGAATGTGGATACCCCGGTAAGGCTCGGCTACGTCATTGCCGGCCATCTCTTGATCAGGATGGCTGACAAACAGGCTCTCCTGGAAAGCCCCAGTCTGTTGAGGCATTTCGCCCTGGTCTGCCAGTACCTGAACACTGAAATGGAAATACTGCGTCTGGAACGCAAGATCGACGACAATGTCAAGAAGCAGATTTACAAGAACCAGCGTGAGTTTTATCTCCAGGAGCAGCTTAAAGCCATTCACCATGAACTGGGCCAGGACGAGGACAGCTATGATGAGGTCGAAGAGCTGAAAAAGCTCGCCGTCAAAAAAAACCTGCCCGCGGAAGTGCTTAAAAAAGTGGAAAAAGAAATCTCCAAGCTTTCCAAGATGAGCCTGATGAGTCCCGAGGCCACGGTGGTACGTAATTATCTGGACTGGATCCTCTCCCTTCCCTGGAAAGAGACCACGCGGGATCGTCTCTCCGTGGAAGAGGTAGCCAAAATCCTCGATGAGGATCATTATGGGCTGGAGAAAATCAAAGAACGGATTATCGAGTTCATCGCCGTGGCCAAGCTGGTGGGGCAGTTGAAAGGCCCCATCCTCTGCTTCGTCGGCCCGCCGGGAGTAGGCAAGACCTCTCTAGGCAAGTCAATAGCCAGGGCCCTGGGCCGGAACCTGGTGCGCCTGTCTGTGGGCGGGGTCAGGGACGAGGCTGAAATCCGTGGTCACCGCCGCACTTATATCGGAGCTTTGCCCGGCAAGATCATCCAGGCGATGAAAAGGGCCGGTGTAATCAATCCCGTGATCCTTATCGACGAGGTGGACAAAATGTCCTCCGATTTCCGGGGGGACCCCAGCTCAGCACTCCTCGAAGTCCTCGACCCCGAGCAGAACAACCAATTCGTGGATCATTACCTGGAGGTGGATTACGACCTTTCCAAGGTGATGTTTATCACCACGGCCAACTATGTGCAGATGATCCCTGAACCGCTCAAGGACCGGATGGAGATTATCATGCTCCCTGGATATCTGCACAACGAAAAGAGAGAGATAGCCCGCCGGTTCCTGCTGCCCAAGCAGATGGCCAAACACGGATTGAAAAACAACCAGATTCTGGTCACTGATAGAACCATAGAAGCGATTATCGAGAGTTACACACGGGAAGCCGGGGTGCGCAATCTCGAGCGCGAGCTCGGCTCGATCTGCCGCAAAACCGCCCGCCGGATAGCTTCCCGCCGCAAGCCGAAGCTGCCACTGAAAGTTACTCCTGGCGTGCTCAAATCTTTCCTCGGTGTGCCCAAGTTTATCGATACGGAACTGGAAACTGTGGACAGAGTGGGTCTGGCCAACGGCCTTGCCTGGACAGGTGCCGGTGGACAGCTTCTACTTATCGAGGTGGCTCCGGTTCCCGGAAGAGGAAAGCTTCTGTTGACCGGCAAGCTCGGGGAAGTGATGAAAGAATCGGCGGAGGCGGCCCTTACCTATGTGCGCTCAAGATATGCCGAGTTCGGCCTCGACAACAATTTTTACCGCCGCCTGGACCTTCATGTGCACGTACCTGAAGGAGCTACTCCCAAAGATGGCCCTTCAGCAGGAGTTGCCATAACCGCAGCCATGGTCAGCGCACTTTCCGGCATCCCGGTAAAAAGAGAAGTGGCTATGACCGGGGAGATAACCTTGCGCGGAAAAGTTCTCCCGGTCGGTGGTCTTGCTGAAAAAACCGTAGCCGCTTTCCGCGCCGGGGTCAAACACGTGATCTGGCCCAAACAGAACCGCAAGGACCTGGAGGAACTGCCCCAGGAAGTGCGCCAGGGGCTGAAAATACATTTTGTCGAGTCCATGGATGAGGTTCTCGATATCGCCCTGGCCCAGAAACTGTCCAAAAAAGTTTCGCCGCCTGAATTCCTCCCGCTTAAAGACAGCGGACAAACTCCGGCTTATCAGCATTAATTCTTTGAACCTGTAGTCGTGTCCCGAAAAAAATCGAAGACCTTATTGAGCTTTAAACCCATGCCTTTCGCGTGGGTATCCCCGCGCGAGGCGACTACTGGTGAAGCGGAGTAAAAGACTCAAGTGCCAGGATTAACCTTTGTTTCTTTCAGTTATGAAAGAACCGGAGCTATGCGGAGCATAGCGTAGATTCACGCATGATAATGCGTGACACTGGTTTTGCTTCTTTTGCCACCAAAAGAAGTTAAAAATTTATCTTTACGGATAGATGTAAAAATTTTATGCCCTGAGTAGTACGTGGCAAAACGTTCGGTCCTTGCGGTGAATGACAGGGACCCATTGCCTAGAAGGAGTAACTCCTTCCATGAAAATTAACGCAATCGAACCCGCCGGCGCATTCTGGCAACCCGGTGACAAGTTCCCCGATGATCTTCCCCAGATCGCTTTTGCCGGCCGCAGCAATGTAGGAAAATCCTCTCTGATCAACCGGCTCCTTGGCCGGAGGAAGCTTGCTCCGATCAGCTCCAGTCCCGGCAAAACCCGGAAGATTCATTTTTTCAAGATCAACGGGGCTTTCTATCTGGTGGACCTGCCGGGCTATGGTTTCACCAGGCTGCCCCTGAAAGTGAGGGACAAGTGGCGGGCGCTGGTCGAAAGTTACCTGGAAGGCAATAAAGACTTGCGCGGTGTGGTTAACCTGATCGATATCCGCCACGAACTCTCCGATCTCGACCGCCAGATGCTCCTTTATCTCGGGGAGAAGGGGATCCCTACCCTGATCGCCCTGACCAAGGCTGACAAGCTGGGTTACGCCCGGCGCCGGCGCATGGCCGGAAGCATCATCGAAGAACTTGGCGGCTCCGTAACTCTGGATCAGGTAGTGGTGACCTCGGCCAGGACCGGTGAGGGCTGTGACAGCTTGCTCGATGCGGTCGCCGATCTTGTAGCTCCGCCCGGAAAAAGCTGATTTTCGGCAATAGAAAAAAAGCGAGGAATAAATAATGTCTGGTGGAACGCTCTATCCCTTTCTTCTTGCCCCTATTTTCAAGCAGAAGATCTGGGGCGGAAGGTTGATGGAGAAACTGTTGAATAAATCTCTCCCTCCGGATATCCCTATCGGCGAAAGCTGGGAGCTTTCTCTCTACCGCAACGATGTGACCAGAGTAGTCAATGGGCCGCTTGCCGGGTCCAGGCTGGACGAGCTTTTCCGGGACCGGCCCCAGGAGCTTCTCGGCAGAATCCCGGCTCCAGGCGAAAAATTCCCCTTGCTCACCAAGTTCATCGACTCAAGCCAGCTCCTCTCCCTGCAGGTGCATCCCCCGGATTCCTATGCCGCGCTTCATGACGGGGAAAGCGGGAAGACCGAATGCTGGTATGTTGTCCAGGCCAGGCCCTCGGCCTCGATTATCCGCGGACTTGTCCCCGGAACAACACTCGAAGATTTCCGCCGCGCGATTGAGACAGGACAGGAAGTAGAAAAAATGCTCCGCACTTATCAAGTTCAAGCCGGGGATTTCATTTTCATGCCGGCCGGGGTAGTTCACGCTATCGGTGAGGGGACTGTGATCCTGGAGATCGAGCAGAACTCCGACATGACCTACAGGCTTTATGACTGGGGACGTCTGGGCGGTGACGGGAAACCCCGGCCCCTGCATGTCGACAAGGGCCTGGAGGTCATTGATTTTAATGACCACTCTGAGGATAAAATTCAGGGCATCTCCTATTTCGAGGCCGGCAACAGGATCACCCACTTAGTCAGTTGCTCTTATTTCAGCGTGGAATTGCTCGATCTGGAAAGCACTTACTGCCTGGACACCGGAGAGAAAAGCTTTGTGGTCCTGACCTTAGTCGAGGGGCTGGCCACAGTTAAAGGCGAAAGAGGTGAGGAGATCAAAGTCGGCCCAGGCGATACGGTGCTCCTGCCGGCAAAGCCTCCCCGGAGCACGGTAGTTCCTGTCCGCAGCGCCAGGCTGGTCAAGGCCTATATCGATCCCACCCACCGCCGTTTCATGGAGCCTTTGATCCGCCGTGGGGTGAGCATGGAAAAAATCGATAAGCTGATTTTCCGCTGATTATCATGCTAATTTGGATCATGTACTGCCGGGACCAAAAGACTTTATGCTGAGTCAGGGCCAGGTAAAGAAATTTCCAGTAGATTCTTGAATTATCTTCCAATTAGTGATAACGTTATTAGGAGTGGGTCAAAGGCGATTAAGCTAAGTGGAGCTGTCAGGCCGCAGAAAAAATTACGACTGGAAATTAAGGAAATCACCTGGGACAACGCGAATAATCGCAGATCATTATGTCACCAAAGCAACAGAAAAAGGATAGAAAAATATCGACCAAATCCATTGGTTGTTTGACCAAATCCGTTGGTGAATACGGCTGGGAGGGTCTTTTTGCCTCCAAAACTCTGGCCCGGCTTCTTACGGTCTTCCTGACCAGCCCGGAGAGCACCTTCTATCAAAAAGAATTGGCCAACCTGGCCGGAAAGGGTCTTTACGCCGTTCAGCGTGAGCTTTCCCGGCTGGAGAAGGTGCATCTCGTGATCAGGATGCCGAGAGGCAATCGGGTATATTACAGGGCGAACCGCAAACATCCGGCATTCGAGGACTTGAAGCGAGTTGTCCTGAAAACCATGGGGCTGGGTGATGCCTTACGCTCGGCGTTGGCTCCTTTAGGAGACAATGTACGCCTGGCGTTCATTTACGGCTCCTGCGCCCGGGGCGAGGAGACAGCCGAAAGCGATATTGACCTTCTTCTCGTGGGTAACCTGTCACTGCGTAAAGCCTCGACTGTGCTTGGACCTGTGGGCAGGGCTCTGGGACGGGAGTTCAATCCGTCAGTCTACCCGCTGGAAGAGTTCAGGAACAAAGCCATGGAAGGCCACCACTTCATCACGGAAGTACTAAGGGGAAAAAAGATTTACCTCATCGGAGATGAGGATGTTCTTAAAGGACTTGCTGGCTGATGGACGTATTCGTCCACACAAGGCTTCACCTGAAGAAGTGGCAGACCTCCTGCGCGTGGTGATCCGCGACCTGGCCGATGCCGAAATTCAGCAGATTTCTATTGATCGGCGTTTTGCCACTGCTTACAATGCTGCGCTTCAGCTCGCCACCATTGCCCTCCACGCAGCCGGATATCGAGCCATTGGAGCCGGTCATCACTGGACGACCTTCCATGTTCTACCGGAAATCATGGGGCCTCAAGCACAAGCCTACGCCGACTACTTCGACAACTGCCGATCCAAGAGGAATGTTTCTGAATACGACCGCGCCGGGGAAATCTCCAATCAGGAGATTGTGGAAATACTAGCCGAGGTACAGGCATTCCGTGACGATCTGTTGGCCTGGCTCGAAAAGACTCATCCAACTCTTCTGCCCAAAAAGATAAAGTGATTGTAAGGACCTGGTGGAAAATTAAGGTAAATATAATCAAAATGTCAGCGATTTAAAGTCAATAGCCCCTCAGCCGCCTCCACCACCCTTTCCACCGGAATATCTCTCATGCAGCGGAAATGCCCCAGCGGGCAGCGTTTCCTGCCGTTGTGCGTGCAGGGCCGGCAGTAAAGTTTTGTCTCGACAACGCGAGAGACTGCCCGGTAAGGGAAATAGCCCAGGTGAATTGTCGTTGGGCCGAACACGGCCACAACCGGCGTGCCCACAGCGGTCGCCA
>Ga0315277_10009580_pt1 | contig 12358 bp, 9 predicted proteins | sample YL17G05_15_MG_FD_203695 | JGI IMG/M metagenome (GOLD analysis project Ga0315277, IMG submission 203695) | Sediment microbial communities from Yellowstone Lake, YNP, Wyoming, USA - YL17G05_15 | ecosystem: Environmental > Aquatic > Freshwater > Lake > Sediment | place: USA: Wyoming | collected... | reverse complement strand
GTACTTGCCATCGCGGGGAAAAATGAAGGGATCGATTTGGCGGTGTTCTTTTGCCCAACGTGCGCGGCTCCCGTCCCGTGCAATCACTTTCGGAAAGTTCCAGTGCACGAGGTCACCGCTCTCGCTGGTCCAGAGGCGACAAGCATCGCTGCCCCACCAGTGGAACCGATCTATGGGATAGGTCTGGACGCAGAGCACCCACTTGTCCCCGGCCCGTATGACGTTGCCGGGACTCGAGAATCCCATCTTAGCATCCCATAACCGCTGCGGTGCTGACCAGTGAATGAGATCCTTGCTCGTGATCAAGTCCGTGTAGAATTGGTATTGAAACCACTCTGGATATTCCACGGCGCAATGGTACAAGTAAAACGTGCCGCCGTGGTAAAAGAGTGCCACGTCGCGCTCTTGAATCCCGCTGCGATCCCGATCAAGAATCGGATTTTGAAGATGGTTCCATGCAATCTCCATATTATACTCCCTCTATATTATTCACTGGTTGGTGGATTCCGGGCTGGGTAATGGGACTTGTTCTTTTTTCTTCAATGTTTCTGGCACGCGCATGAAAAACGGTATGCTTGCCCAGAAGATCACGCTTGTCGCGATGAATATGCCCAGGATGCCGAAATAATTCGCGATCGCTCCCGAGAGCAGCGATCCTAAAGCACTACCGATGGCACTGCCGACGTTCATGATGCCGGCAAACCGTCCCCTCGCCTCCTTGGGCAATATGTCTTGCACCCACGAATCTGTCGCAACGACCGCGCCCAGGAAAAAGGGCATCAGCACGCTGAAACCTGCAATGAGCAGCGCGTAGTTTGCTCCAGAAAACGCAATGATCAGGCCCCCGATCGGTGCAATGGTAATTCCTATCAAGCAAATCTTCTTCCGGCCGACCTTGTCGACGCCTCGACCCAGCACAAGGAAGCCGACCCCAACGCACCCTCCGACGATTGGCACCGCCACGAGCATCTCGGTGAGGCCGAAGCCAGAGAAAGTCGATTCGAGGAGGGATAAAAGGTACGGCGTGAACGTGCTGTCTGCAGCTACCATGAAGATCATCGGGACAAAGATCTCGACGAAGTCCTTGTTCCGCGCAAATTCGTGTCGGTCGAACAATTTTTTCAAATCATCAGTCCAGCGCCGCGGTGGCTCGATCACCTCCGGCTCCTTGACGAGCACGGCGACGATCAGTCCTGCCGTGCTCAAGGCGACCGCACCCAGCACGAAAAAATCGACGTGTATTTCCCGCGGGAATATGGTCTGGCCCGGAAACAAGATGAGAGCCGGGATCCACACGATCATGCTCCCGACGTTCGACATCAAGTTGATGAGCGTGTTGACGCGCCCCCTTTTCTCCGTCGGGATCAAGTCGACCGACAATGCCTTGCCACCGCGAAACACGCTGATCGTGACGGGAACGAGAAATGCCCCGAATAAAAAAATCCACGTGGCATCGATGCTCGTCCCGACCAGCAATAGCAGGAGAGCGGTCAGCAACGCACCGGTCAGTATAAGGGGCACGCGCCTGCCCTTCTTGGTGCGTAAATTGTCCGATATCGTGCCAAATATCAAGATGAATGTCACGCCGACGATTGCAGCAATTGCACGAATGATGCCAATTATCAAGAAATCAAGTTTCACGATGTACTTGTAATACGAGACGAACCAGTTCGATTCGATCTCGTTGAAGGCCATCGACCCGATCGTGAGGATGCAGAGGGCAAGCACCCACCGGGCGATGCGTGGCCGGTAATCTTTAGCAACCGGGTCAGATTTCATAGTGGTCAATTCATTTATTTGCATATTAAGGTTCTAATTAATAGGATTGTCTAAAACCAGGAGTCAGCATAACAAATAATGATGTCATCATGGCCGCTGGGGAAAAGATGCCGGGTCAAAAGAAGCGCAAGAGGGAATATATCGCGGGGCTTGCCCAGCTCAATTTCACCATCGAATTTGATTGGAGCAAGGAAGAAGCAAAGGCCATGTATGACACGGCAGTTCCAAAAGTGGAGAAGGACACCATCCTCTACGAGGACTGCATCGCCGGCATGAATAAAATGCCTGAGGAATCTGTTGATCTGATAATCGCTGACCCTCCCTTTGGCATCGAGTTTTCAGGAAAAGGGAGCCAGTATAACAGGAAACCGGACCTGGTCGAAGAAGGTTACGTGGAAATCGGCGAGGAATATAGCACCTTCACGGAGAAATGGGTCAAGTGCCTTTCACGGATAATGAAACCGGCAGCATCAGCCTATCTCCTGTCTGGCTGGACCAACTTGAACGATTTGTTGAATGCAATCAAGCAAACCAACTTGATCCTGGTCAACCACATCATCTGGAAGTATCAATTCGGGGTGTTCACGAAGCGAAAGTTCGTTTCATCGCACTATCATGTCCTCTTCCTGGTGAAGAATGAAAATGATTATTTCTTCAATAAATGTGAACAATATGCGGAAGACGTGTGGATAATACCCCGGAATTATATGCCCGGGCAGAAGAAGAATGGAACCAAGCTGCCCGAGGACCTGATTATCAAGTGCATCAATTTTTCGTCAAGACCAGGCGATATCATCTTCGACCCCTTCATGGGCAATGCCACGACCGCCGTCTGCGCGAAAGGCTTGTACCGGCACTATCACGGATTCGAGTTGAATGAAAAAATGAAGGGAATACACGAGGAAAATCTGGGTTCCGTCAAAGCTGGAGCTTTCTACAAGCCATTGAAGGAATATCTGCCGTCCGTTGAAGAATTGGTCGAGAAATATCCGCACTTGAAAAAGCTCGTGCAAAAGGGTGCAACAAATACAAAGAAAGATGCTACTGCGCTAGATTCGTTCCTCCAAAAATGATAAGGTGAATTCTGATGTCGTCCAACACGCAAGATGCATTCAAGTCCCGCCTCGAAGCTCTCTTCCCCGGGTATCAACAAAAAGAACACCTGAATGATGAAGGCTTGAACGTCTATGTCATCCATCACGAACATACAACTGAAACAAACCCTTGTTACGCGTACGGTTATCAAATCGGTGAAGATATCAGCCACAGGTTCAATACTACTTTGCTTGTGCTGCCCGCGGATAATTCGCAGTCAAAAACGCCAGGCTATGTCACTGTCCATATTGACGGCTATACTACGATTTCCGAACGATACGACCAGCACTCCGTCTCGGTCACTTGCGAGATCGAAAACGGCAAGCCCGTGACCATCGAGGACCACTATTATTACGAAAAATACGGGGGACAATCCCGGGACACGAAAAATCCACTCGATGCCGTGCTGTTGTATTTTCAAGAGCACATGGGATATACATCCTTGTCTGAGAAATCACTCGTGGCCTGGTTCTCCAAGATGCGGTCCCATTTCTCTTATTAAATACACGTGACACTTTGCTGGATCATCCTTGTAAAGCCTTCAAAAAATTGGAATTAAAAAATCACGGGAGAGCCTTTTCGACCGAGAACTTTCTACGGCGGCGTATACACGTCTCGTGGACTCCTACCACCGAGATTCCCGCGATCAAGGCCACCAGGTAAAACCATGTCCAGTTAACAGACAGGAACAAATCCCGTGCGAGGTCGGTGTTCCCGTTCGAGACATCCGGGAAATATCGAATTGAGAACGGGGCTTCCGAGCCAGGGCCATTCACCGTGGCATTCAACTGATCGAAGAACGATGCATCGAACGTTTCGTTGATGCCAAGGATATCCTGTTCCGGGTATGAATGAAACGGGAAAAATGAAATCCACGTGCAGTTAAATGCCTTGGCAATCATCGCTTGCCGGGCAATCACATCGAATCCTGTCGCAACTTGTTGGGTGCCGTTCACGAATTGGGTGCCCGTGTAATTGCCGATGAACATGCTCCCCAACGTACCCATGCAACCGAGCAGTACGCCGATGCGCCCAGGATAGCCGGCACGCTCGAGCGTTGCTTGGAGCCTTTTACACTGGTAGTACAAGGCGTAGTGGGCGCAATCCGGCGGGAATCGATGCTGGTTGTACAGCATGGGGAGGAACTCGTCGAACGGCAGCGTGTTTATGTTGTTCATGGCAAAAGTGTCCATATCCCAGTCATTATCGAGCCCATCATTTATCAGTAAATCCCCATATGTCGTGGTGAATAGAATATGATCGACGCCATACGTCTTGTTCATGTCACTCGCGAAGGCCGACCAGGTCGCGTTAGTTTGCTCGTAATATCGAAGCCGGTGGAAGAATGCGAGGTAATTTTCCCGTGCTTGCATGTTCCGCTCGTAATCACGTTGTTCTTGGAAGGACTGGTTCAATGCGCCTCCCACGGGTAACTCACGGCGATCCATCCCTTCCTGGTCCGTGTGGAAGCCGACCACGTTGGTCAAGTTTGCTTCCACGATGACCTCTGCCGTGAGCCACGCGTTGAACAGCATGGCACTAACGCCCCAATACCCCGTGGTGACGGAATAATCCGTGGGAAGACTGCACGGGATGGCATGAAGCGCGCAGAGAAACGTGATGTTCGTGGCATTGACCTTCCACGGGTTGAACTGAGCGATGATCCCGTCACGAATGCCTTTATACTCTTGCGTTTGCTTGTAATTCGTGAGGTTCATCCACCACATGTACGGGTCTTGCGTGTAGTCGGCATACGTGATGAAATCCGCGACGCCCGTGATGATGCGGACCCCGAGGGCATTCAACGACTCGCGCAAGCTCTGGTTGTACAGCGCGTAGTCCGACGGGCCATAAAATTGGAATTTTGTCTGGTAATTGCCAGGGTGGAGCGTGACCGACGCGGTGGGCGAGATGAACCAGTTGTTAACGAAAGCCGCGGTGAGGAACCCGCTTCCAGCAATGAGAAATATGAAACTGAAATGAACCACCTTGTATTTTTTGAAAAGCTTCGAGTTCTTGCTTGTCGCGGAGCGAATATTTTCCTTGATCGTGGCGTGACGAGCGGCACCCGTCAATCCCTGTCGCACCTTCCACTGCCGCACCCCGACGAATATTATATGAAGGAGGGAAAATGCGACGCCGATGAGAAGGAGAACGCCATATATCGATTGCACCACGCCGAAGAATTGCCACGCGCCGAACACGCGATTGAGCCTAATGTACGGCGTGTAGATCATCTCTCCGATCACATACACGGCAACGGGCGCCAGCACGACGATGCTAACCCGATGATTACTCAAGAAATAGCCGTACGCCGATGCCGAGACTAGTAAAATACCGAGAACGAGTTGATACCACGGCTCGACCGTGAAAATGCCGGGATAACCCCACATCATGCTCGCAAGACCGAAGCACCACGTGCCACCGAGGATGGCGCTCGCCACGCTGTACACGCGCATCACGAACGTCGTGATCTCGCTGCCAATTCCAGGACGTTTTCTCATGTTTCACTTGAAGCAAGGCAAGGCATTAAATCGCATATGCAATTTCTTGAAGGTCGAAAAATTAAGGATCGTTCAAAGCAAGCTTGCAATCAACTAGTCGAAGGGATGGTGACGGTTTCCTTGCCAGTCACGTCGACTTTTTTCACGATCTCGTTTCCTTGATCGTCAAGGTACACCCGCCCGGATTGCACGAGTGATGCAAAGAGATCCTTGCGCTGTTTGGGGTCCGCCACGCAGATCAGCGAGCAAAAGCCGCACCGTGGATTCGTTTCCTCAAGGGGTCGCAGTGCAACGTTGCCACTCTTTCCCGTACACATGAACGAGTTCTTTATCCTCAAATAGAAATGCCGGTGCGCGCGTCGCGTTTTCGGGGAGAATAACAGATTCCAAAATATCTTGATCTTGGTCACCCGCTTCCGCATTTCAGCTTCGGGAATGTCCGCCACGCAAACAGCGCCTGGACTCCAGGTGCTCCATTTCTTGTCCTTAGACAAGCCGGTGAAACCCGCACAACCGAATCCGCAGCGCATGATCGTGTGCCGCTTGGAAGGTACTTGTGGAATGCCGCCGATGATGACGGGCGGTCCTGTTTCATCCATCGAGAAAAAGCCCGTCGTGCAAGCCTGGACGCAGAGCTTGCATTTGTTGCATTGATTTTTTTCGGCCATCGGATCCGCATCAAACGGAGCCGTCGTGAGCACTCCCCCGAGGAACACCGCCCCGCCATGCTCCTTCGTCACGACGTTGCCAGACCAGCCGAGTTGCCCCAGGCCGGCGGCGACTGCGCCGTACCGGAGTGAAAAATCGGGGTACGCTATGTCTATCGAAAACAGCGTGTTGTAGCTCACACTTTTTCCTGGTTTATTTCCTCTATAGCGTGCGTTAGGTACCACGGGAAATGCCTTGTACGTGGTATTCGCCTCGATGAGCCGGGCGATCTCCTGGGCAGTCTTCCAGGCGGTCGTGTACGCGAAATATTGATATTGTTTGATGCTGGTGCGCTCAACCTTGGTAAAATACGCCTTCAATGCTTCGATCGGCGCCGCATATGCCCAGATGATGCAGCTTTGCGCGCCGGGAAGGCAATAGTCCATGTTGCCGGAAGGTGGCGCTTGAGCAAGGCGATTGCGGCTGCCAAATCCGACCAGCGAGGCTCCCATGCCCAGCACGGTCTTCTTTATCTCGTTTTTCAGCTCCGGCAAGTCCATGATGCATTCCTCGCGGCGCCCAGTACATAAGAATTTCCCGATGAAATTACCTGGTCCCGGATTCGTGCTTCTGCCACGCGAACGAGGCCAAGAGGATCGCGCTCGTTATCGCGGCAACCACGAAGGCTAGGAGAAACGGGAGCGCCGAATTGAACACGCCCACGATGCTCGAAAGAAGGCCTGAGAAAAGGATTCCGATACCAACCGCGGCCTCGTACGCGCCAGCTTTGGTTCCTTTTTCCGTGCTCGTGAGCTCCATGGTCAAGATCATGCCGATCGCGAACGTGTAGCCGGAAAAAGCTCCGTAGGCGGCACATGCAAAGAGTAAGACGTCGGGGTTTGGAACAGCGAAAATGATGAACATTGCCACGGCCATTCCCGCGGGCGCGCCGAGCATGAACTTGAGCTTCGTCGCGGGTTCCAAGCGTCCCGTGTGGTAGAACGTGGCCGTGCGGCCGATGCCGAGGCCGAAGGTGATAATGCCGGTCACAAGCGCCAGGTCAAAGCCCGGGAAAAAAAGGCTGGTAGTGGTGCTGAGGTATTGAACGCCGTATGCCGGAAATATCGTGAACATGATCTGGTTGTCGAACGCGAACACGAGTGGCAAGATAAACACGGCGAGTTTCGTGAATACCACGTTCCTCCTTGACTTGCCCTGGATCATGGGCTTCATCTCCGGCCGCTCGGTTGCACGAGCCGAGCGTTCCTTTTCGAGCAGCCGTGCAAGATCTGCTGGACCCAGGATGTAAAAATATGCCACGCACGCGATCACCCCGGCGAGGCACATGAGAAACGCGAACGCGACGAGATAGTTAAAAATCGCCGAGTATATCCCGCCAAGTAATGGACCACTCGCGAGCCCGATCGACCACGCGATCATGAAGCGGCTCAGCACCCGGGCGTGCGTCGCCTGGCCGAGGGGCTCGCTGGTTTCCGACATGAACGCGCCGAGGACGGGGAAGAAAAAAGCGAAGAAAAAGGCACATGCCGCGTAGCTCAAGAACAAGTGAAATGGGTGGGTGGCAAAGAGAATCGTGAACAAATTAACCAAGGCGAAGCCGGTCATGCCGATGATGATGGCTTTTTTGCGGCCAATGCGATCCGAGAGCCTTCCGAGCAAAAACGGAGCCCAGCAGTAGGTCACACCGTAACCCATGGACACGATGCCGACCCAGAACGACTTTTCGGCGGCTGACATCCCTGCTGCTGTCGTCAAGATGTCCGTATACAGCGAAATCGCGAAACTCACGAGGCCGACCGACACGTCGCCAAGAAACGACAACAAGTACGACACGTGGACGGCGCGCTTCCAGCCGGTGCTTGCGCGGGATTCAATTGCCATGGGTGAACCAACCATCCGCGCAAAATAAGGCTTCGAGGAACTCTCACGGTAAAGATCGGGATTGAAACCACGTTGAGCATCTTGCCGGTGCTGCGAAAAATGGACAAGGTGGGCCAACCCTTGCTCGGCAAGCTATTATCCTTTATCGATGACTTGGCCAAGGTCGATCCCGCGAAAAGCCAGCAAGGGAAGGAGCCAGGGTACGTGGTCACGGCGTGAAGCATACTTCCTTATTTGTTAAAAAAAATGACTGGACCGGTTTGGACGATCAACCGAAACGCGTGCGATACCGGTGGAAATAAAAGCATTTAATGTACGTCTATGCGTGTCGTGGCTAAATTGTTTAAATAGATGGTATGTCGAAGTTGACACGTCGTGCACGAGCTGGAACCCGTCGAATTGCCAGCCAGTATGCCGATCGCGGCGATTTTCATCGCGAGGGGTGATAACTATGTCCAAGCCTTCCGTCTTGAAGAAGTTTTACGTGAACCAGAACCGGGGTTGCTTTTCCATGCCCAAGTGGTCATTGAACCCGTACGGGCACGCTTGCGCCTTCCGCTGCGTGTATTGTTATGCCGACCCGGAAGAAGAGATCCTGCCGCAGCTGGACCCCGGCCAGCTGGAAATCGAGCTCCCGAACGCCGAGTTCTTGCCGGTGCGGCTCGGGACCTATTCTGATCCATACCCGCCGGTCGAAGCGGAGCTTTGCATCACGCGCCGGTGCCTGGAAATCATCAGCCGTCTGGGGCGGCCCATCGAGGTCGTGACGAAGTCCGAACTCGTGGCGCGCGACGCGGAACTACTTGGCAAGGCCGTCGTCGAAATCTCGATAAACACCCTCGACACAAGCATTTCAACGAAATTCGAGCCGGGCGCCCCGCCACCCGAGCGGCGGCTTGCCGCGATCAGGGCATTGACCGGGAAGGGCGTCCACGTCGTGGCCCGCATCGACCCGATCATCCCGCTGCATTGCAACGAGGAAAATGTATCGGCATTACTTGAAGCGCTCGCGCACGCTGGTGTCGGCCACGTGATCGCCAAGTTCCTCCAGCTCACGAGCGGCAATTTCGACCGGATCAAGGCGATCGACCCCGCGCTCGCAGATTTGTACCAGCAGCACGGTGTCTTGCAAGGGCGATACCGCTATCTGCCGCGAGAAATGCGGGAAGGCCTCATGACGTTCTTGCGGAAGAAGTGCGACGATGCTGGGGTGAAAATGTCGGTGTGCCGCGAGCCAGACTTGTGCTTCCTTTCATCGGCCCCTTGCGATGTCCACTTGAAGGCACTCATGCGGGAGCATGGAGAATCGAGCGAATCCCCAAAAACGTGAACAGAACTCGGAATAAAAGCCATAATCTTTTATATATTTAACGTATTCGGGTTCTTCCACGCATCCGGCGCGAAATATCCCGCGAACAGTGGCCAGTTCAACGATTCCCGCGCGATCCAGAGGATGAAGGGCCGCGTGATGCAATACATCATCGTGGGCGGTGGATATCCGGTGATGCTCATCTTGAAGGATGCGGCGCTTTTCACCCGGAGTCCCAGTTCATTCATGCGCACCCTCGTTTGCTGGAGCGCGTGGTCGATCTTGTACGGAGTTGTTTTCGTCGCATCTCCGCCGGTTACTTGCAATCCCACGAGGAAATCCAAGGCAGTCGTTTCATCAAACGCTACCATGGGAAATGAAAAATCCGTGAATTCGGTTTGCACGGGCACTGCCGTGGTTTGCCACGACGCGACCTGTCGCAACAAATCGAAACCACTGGCGTGGGTCTCCGGAGCCAGGGTTATGAACACCTTATCGGGGGTTTTCGTGAGGATCTGGATGATAGGGCTGGGATGCTGGGGGTTGTGGAAAACACGGACTGCTTTGGCAGGCATTTTAACTGCCGGGAAGGTGTTTTGCCAGCTCCTGGACCTGACTATCCGCTTGAATACCATCTGGCTGGTTGAATAATCAGGCCCGGCAGGGCAATCAGCGTGTTCTTCTACGCTATGATAGACCCGATAAATTTCCGGGGCCCCGCGTTCTATTAGCGTTATCGTCCCTGCATCGTACCAGGATTCAAGGAGATCCATGACCGCGGCGGTTGAGATGGCGAGAGGATCTTGAGTTGGATCTAGCTTTATATCGAAATGGTGCTGTTCGAGAAATATATTGACCGAATCAACTCCTGTGTCGGCGATCCCCTCGATCTCGGGAATCTTGTCAAGATGCGGGCTGATAGCGTCATAAAAATCGTTGATGAAGTCCGATTGGATCTTGGAAATGGGAATAAAGGCCAACGGGGCACCCAATTTTCGATCGATGGCCTGGAGACCGGCAGCGGTCGGATACGCCGTGACCGAAAAAGATTTCATGAAGGAAATGATCGTGCTCACGTTCTTAAACGTCTCCCTTCTTGCACGCCGCGCTCTCGGAGCGAAATAATGAGAACGAGGATGGTGGTGAATGCATCCCTTGAACAAGACGACACATGAAACAAAATGTAGAAGAAAGTTGATACCTTGTTTTTTTAAGCATATACCGTATTTTTTCTATTATGAGGATTCTTCGATGCCTTCATCGCAAGCAACTCAACAAATTTTCCCTTAATCTTGCTAACCAGCATCTTTTTATAATGAATAATGATTACTATAGTTCGATTCGGTTGTAATGTGAAGTGGCCGAATCGATTGCATAATTTGTAAAACGTAAAAGGTGCTTGAAAATATGCCAGATAAGAAGGAAGTAAAAGAATCTAGTTGGCTTTTGAATCTCTTTATGCTCATCGTCGGTGCGATCTCCATCATGCTGGACGTGACTGCGAGAATATTCCTTTATTTTGGGCAGCCCTCCTGGTGGCCTTTCACGGGGCCTGCAACGGCGGTATTCTCATGGCTGGTAGGCGGAACGATAATCGGCGTGTGGATGTTCATCGGAGCGCTCGGTCTTTGGAAAGAGAAAGCTTGGGCCCTCGGAGTCGCCTTCGTGTGCTTCACGCTCATCCTGGGCAACGGATTGATAGGTGTTATCTCAGCGATCATCGCCGAACCAATTAATTTCTGGATGTTCTGGGCGGATTACGTTGCACTCATTATGGTCGTGTTCTCGGCGGTTGGGTTCATCTACTTGCTCATCACCCGGAATCGCTATCATTAAGAAAAACCAGAACCATAATGTCTTTTTTATTCCTATTTTTTTCCAAGAGCGCCAAGGCTTGAGCTTTAGCAGATATGGCTAAGCCATCTTATTATAGATAAAATGCTTGCTAGAACGAGCATTGCACGACCACGGGATAATGGTCCGAGTAGGTCTGGTTGTTGGCCCGGACATCCTTTGGAACCGTCGCGCTGGACACGTTGATGCCGGGCGAGCAGAAGACGAAGTCGATGCGACTGCTCGTGCCCGGTGCAGTCCAATTGTTAAACGAGGTATCCCACGGGTAGCTGTCGCCGTACGCCAAGCGATACGAGTCCTTCATGGGCTTGGCCGTGAAATTCTCGAAGATGGCATATCCCTGGCTGGTATTTCGCATGTTGAAATCCCCCATGGCGAACGTCGGCAGGTCACCGGTATGCTGGGTAATACGATCGCAGATGAGCGTCGACGCGAGCGCGCTGAAATTCACCCCGAATCCGTAATGCGTGCAAAAGACGCAGAATTGCGCGCCAGTGGCCAGCACCTCGAATCGAGCCCACGTGCAGATGCGGTAATTACTGGGGTCCCAAGACTTGCTCGGAACCAGCGTGCAATCCGATAGCCAGAACGTGTCCCCGTCAACGAGCCTGAGCTTGCCCGTGTTGAAAATGATCGCGGCGTGTTCGCCGTAATGTACGCCGTCGTCCCTGCCGTGTCCCGTGAATTGGTACCGTGCCGATGCCATGCCCGAGAGCAAGTCCGCAAGCTGGAACAAGTAGGCTTCTTGAACCCCGATAACATCAGCGTCCATGCCATCGAGGTACGACGCGACGTCGGCCTTCCGGTTGATCCAGTTATTCGCGGGATTGAGCTCGGAGGCGATGCCGTTCCGGATGTTGTAGGTCACGATTTTTAGAGATGTCTCGATCGAAGAAGGCGCGGGTATAGGAAGGTAAGTCTTGCCAAACGTGGCAACTATCAAGGTCGAGCCGAGCAAAACAGGTATGGCGATTGCTACTACCCCTAAGATTTTCTTGCCCCGGCTGGTTGCACGAGGCGTTCCCAAGTATTTGGACAGAAGCGGCAGTGATCCCACGAGGAAAGCCGCGATGCCAAAGGCTGCACCCGCTATGGTGCTCCATCCGATCGTCGCGTATTTCGCAAGGGTGGCAAGCAAGATGCCCGCAACGGGAACGAGTACAACTATTACACATAGGAAGAATGCGAAAAAGAGGATCCCGAATCTCGTTAGTTTATGTATGACCTGTTTCTGAGGGTTCCTAGGTGCAACACGCGCATCTGCGCG
>Ga0315277_10009579_pt1 | contig 12358 bp, 5 predicted proteins | sample YL17G05_15_MG_FD_203695 | JGI IMG/M metagenome (GOLD analysis project Ga0315277, IMG submission 203695) | Sediment microbial communities from Yellowstone Lake, YNP, Wyoming, USA - YL17G05_15 | ecosystem: Environmental > Aquatic > Freshwater > Lake > Sediment | place: USA: Wyoming | collected... | reverse complement strand
CCTCTTTCATCCATCCGCAATGAATGGTGTGTCCCGGGATACGCACCCACCATTTCGGGCACTCCTTTATAGAAGAGAAAGCCTTCCGACATTGTCCTGTATGAAAAAAGCCATACACTTGGCCCCGAACTCGTGGGTGCATATTTTGCAAAATCAATGTTTCGATCCTCTGGACAAGTCATTTCCGGCTGGGTAGGATCATCCGAGGAATCATGTACAGACTTATCAACATGAATGAAGGCCTCCCCTATAAATTGTGGATATTGGGGATAGCCATCATTAGCCCTGATACCGCCAAAATTATCCCAAGTCGCTGCTCTGCGTCTAGAAGAAAAAAAATATCCAATCCTCAGGGAATCTGTAGGATATTCCCCATACGAACTAACCCAACCGTATCTGTCCCCAGTAGTAATTCTGTATTGCCGACTATAATAAAGATCTTTTAAAGTTTGTTTTGGCAGTTCAATGTCTTGATCCAGATCAATATTTCCTGTATTAATGAATGTCCAATCGTATATTATATAATCACTATGATGCGCTTGACTCCAAGCCAATACCCTTTGATGAATGGTAAGCCCCATATCGGTGTTTAACCACGATTCTACCATTACATCTGCTGTTCCTGGTATTTTATTGGGATTTACTTCATCGCCTTTCATAGGAAAAGGTTCATCCAGTCGGTAACCGTCAACTGTAATAGTCGGAGGCGTATACCTAAAGTATCTGCGAATAGATATTCCCGCATTATCCTTTAGAGCCACTGTACTTATTAGCTGATCGGATAAATACAGTCCAGTACCGGACTCCTTGACTGGCCAATATTTACCATCCTTATCAGTCCAATCTTTAGTACCGATCTGCCATGATCGACAATTCCACGGATCTTGAAAAAACTTATCATAATAATAATACCCGGCTTTTGCTGAACCTTCCGGTTGACCTTGTCCGCCGAAATCGACAACACCTTGCCAACGTTTACCAACTTTTATCATTTTCATATTACCAGCGTATGCAGTATTGGACATAAGAAAATAAAATATACAGCACAGCAAACCCATAAAATGTAGTTTTTTCATATCCATAATTATACTCCTTCTCTATTATTATGTGGTTTTCTCTTTAAAAATTAAATCTCAATCCAAAATAAAAACTCCTTACATTTAAATAGGTAAGAAAATTACGATTTGGCATATCTATATAAGGTTTGCCAGAACTTTTAATATCTCCCGGTTTATCATTCCCAGGTACATAGCCTAGATCCTGATACTTTTTATCCTTATACATAGGCAGGTGTAATGATTTGAAATAATTATTCTGATCAGTCCCATCTGAAAAACCAACCATTTCAATGTATTTTGTATCCAAAAGATTTTTAATATCCACAAATAAGGATAAGTTATATTTGCCAAATTTTACATCTTTGCTCAATCTTAAATCAAAATTATATTCATCCTTCCACTGCAGATTATCTTGTAGCTGAAAAGTTTGGAGGGGATCCCATGTCATATAATCACCGGCCTTCCAATAACAAAGAAGACTCAATCGAAGATCGCCAAGAGGCGTTATCCCGGCAATTTTTGGTCCCCAGCCATAAGGGCTGCCTAAGGTAACATTGGCACGGGCTATTGGTTGGGGTAGGGGTCTCGCCTGATATGGATTCTCCAGACCATATATTGCCTGCATTCTTACATCCTGATAGTATCGTTTGCGGCCAATATATCCAGACGTGTTAACACGATAGTCATAAAGAAGCCACCCGGTAATCCAACTTCCAAAACGCTTATCAAATCTTAATTCAAAGCCTCTTATGTCAGCATAATTTTTATTCATTGTAGTCTGATAATCGACACTCATATCATAATTTGTGAATTGTATTCGTCCTATTTGATTGGTCACATCCTTGTAATAACCTGCAAGATGAAGTGCGAACATATTAAAAAAAGTAAAATCAACGCCTAATTCATAAGCAACAGTTTTTGGCAAGTCTGCAGATGGATTACCTAGAAAGGCAATTGGATAGGCTAGATGTCCCAAATCAAGCGCGTACATATCGTTGGAACTGGGCATTGAATAAAAGTGACCATAATTAAAATATAATTTTGCTTGAGCTGAAATAGGGTGAGATATCCCTAAACGTGGGCTAAGTTTAAATTTTCCTTTTACCGATTTCTTTTCTACTTCTGAAGTAAATAAACCTTTTAAGTCGTTCGAATAATAGGGGGAATATGTATCAGGAAAATACCAATCACCATTTGGGAAATTACCATCCAATCTCAAACCTAAATTGGCAATAAATCCCTCAAACTCAAGCTTGTCCTGTGTATAGGCTCCAATACGATACGGGAAACGCCTCCAACTAAGCATTCTGTTATGATGTACATTGCTGTGGCTATTGTATCCGTAGTCACTATCAATATCATCATAGTTAATATCAGCGCCAAGTTTTATCTGGTTATACTTATTGACTTGACTTGTTAAATCAAATCTGAGATTCAAAGTGTTGACTTCTGAATGATCTATGGTGCCAGATCCTTGGCCGGCATAGATCATGCCATCTATCATTTGTTTTTGATCTGTGTATGCAGGAAATCCATACGGCGACTCATCAACTGGGACATTGCCAAAATATCTGAGGGTAGTTGTATCTCGCAGTTGCTCAGTGAAACGACCTGTGCAAACATTTTTAACGCGGGTATGAGACATTCTAATAGTATAAAATGTATTTCGATTAATAATATGATCAAAAGACAATCCTTGCATATTTCGATAGATATCGAAGGGGGCCAGGGCATTAGGCCAATATAAAACAGCACCTCCGGTATAGGTATACGAATCGTTGACAACGGGCGGAGCCGAAAAGATAGCAGTTGCGCTTGACAGATAGTCATTAAAAACCGGTGTCTCTGCTGCAGCGGACCGTGCAACGGTATTAACCGATCCATACATTCCTTCGACCGTTAATTTCATGGATGGAGTTATCCGGGAGGTCAGCTTTAAAAAAGCATTGTCCTCTTTGTAGTATTCCCTGTAGATTGGGAGGGCAAACATCTCCCAATTATTTTTATAAGACGCAAAAAAGCTCAAGCCACCTAAATATTTATTAATTATCGGCACCGGTCCGCTAAAACTTGCATCCACATTCCAGTCCGGTTTATTACCATAGGTTCCTTCTTTCTGCCCTAATTTTCCACTTCCTTCCACTCTGTGCAGCCATAAAAACTGATCTCGAGCTTGTTCAGGGGTCATATCATTTTTGGGGTCACTGTCTTTCAGAAGTGCTTGAGAATATGCATTCCAGCCCATAAAATTTCCATATGTATTTTGCATCTCAGTACTCCAGCCTCCCTTCTGAGTACCGACAAAGGCAACAGCAGGGTCAAGATAACGTCGTAAATACCAATTGTCCGGGCTAAAAAGAGAAGGGCCTCCGTGTTTTAAATGAGCTGGACTTATTCGAAAATCGATTGAACCAGAATTCTTGCTCGGAGAACCTTCATTGGTTACAACATTGATTAATCCGGAACGAACGTTTCCATATTCAGCATTAAATCCTCCCGTTATTATTGAAATTTCTTTTATAGAACTGAGATTGACCATCATCAATGGTGCATTGGCTCTGTTATCCACCACCATCAGTCCATCCACCATGAATCCGGTTTGATCCAATCCTCCACCTCGGATTAAATTATTTTCTACTCCAGCTTGTAGGTTAATATACTCTCGAACATCGGTAACCAATGGAATTTGTCTAACCTCATTGGCGTTTGCGACAACTTGAGTTGCTGAAATATCCATTGGGATAATTTCTCTTTCTGCTATTACTTTTACTTCGCTCCCTTCAATAGGAGTTGATTTCATGGTAAAATTAGCAGTTGTCGTGTGATCTAAATTTACCCTTACACCAGACGAGATGATCTTTTGATATCCCATCATAGATACTTCTAAAGTATAACTATCAGGGGGAATATTTATTATGAAGTAATTACCATCTGCATCTGTTGCGGCACCCAGTGTAGTCCCTTGAATGATGATATTTACACCAAATAATGGCTCTCCTGTCTGAGCATCGGTTACCTTGCCCGCAACTTTACCTGTGGTGGCAGCAAAAAGTTCCAGGGAACCTACCAAGCAAATGCCCATGATCGCGATTTGACGGAAAAAGCGATTAAAAAGCATTTTCAACCTCCTTATGTTTAGCCAATAACAAGAAAACAAATAAGGTGTTTAAGAGTATTCTCCAGTAGCAATTTGGTTTTAATATTTTCTGTTTGCCCATTTTACAAATGATCTTTCACCCCGCGCGTCAAGGAACAACCGTGTCCATCTCAATCGCTTAACACAAATTGCATTTTTAGTTTACTTTCAGGATTTCCTCGCCGTTTTCAACATGCAGTGAAAGACCAAACACCCGTAAGAGTTAAAATCTAGGAAAACGCCTTCGATAAATAGTATTAATAATTAATATATTGCATTTCTATATTCACATCTGGAATTTTTCTTGTTAAAATTTTTCATATTAAGATGTTAAAAAAAATAATGGTTTTTTTCTTCACCAAATCGACAACGATATGTCTCTTAGACTTTACCGGTTTAGTAGAATTACATAAATAGTCTACAAATAATTTTTCTAATTGTCAAGCACTTTTTCCCTTAATTATGGAATCCGGAACCGACATGGTACCCCCTGGTAAAACTATTGGTGTTTAGTAAGTCCGCATTCCATCCGCCATTTCACCAAGGACGAGGCCATCATCAACAATCCGCCGGATGTCGCCGAAGCGTTTGAAGCAATGGTCCGATTGAAAGACATGGGGAAAATACGTTACATCGGTGTCAGCAACTTCGGTGTGAAACGTCTGGAGGAAGCGATGGAACATTGCAAAACCATCGTCGTCAACGAACTCCCCTACAGCCTGCTGACAAGAGCCAAAGGGTGCGGGTTGACCATGCCGGAGGTCGCGATCCAATGGGCGATCGCCAACAAAGCCGTCACGTCGGTGTTGGTGGGAGCCAGGAATACAAAAGAATTGAAAGCCAATGTCAAAGCAGTGGAAAATCCGCTCCCCGACGATACCGTTGAAAAACTGAATCGTGCCACAAAACGGTTGATGGAAAAAATGAGCCCGGGATTTGACTACGACGAAAGCAAGAAAAACGACCGGACGTAATACCCGGTGGTGAAGGGAGCACACCCGTCCTTCCTTTTCATCCTTTCCCGTTTTTAAACAGTCAAAATCGATAATTGTATTGAATTTTTGCCCGGGCCACGCCTTCCGTGATCTCGAACCGTTCAAACGGATTCAGTGATATCGAATTCCAAATCAGATTGATTTCGTTTCCCGGCTTCAGAATCCAACGAAAGCGGGACTGCCATCCCATCCGCTTCGTAAAGTTGTCGTACTGAACAAAATTGTTCAAGGTGATGTTTGGACTGAATAAAAAATTGATCCTCAGGCGATAGACTTCCCGGACAAAATCGACCGTGCTCAAGGTTCCATCGGTGTATTCCAAACCAAAACCGACAAACAGGGGCATCGATATTTTATAACCGCTCTGTATCGAGGTGGTCTTTCGGTTCCCGTCGTAAAATCCTCCCCATGTGTAATTCCCCAGAATCCAAAGATCGCGACGCTGGGTGGTGGACAACATTAGATTGTATTGCCAATAGGAATAGCTTCCCGATTTCACACCGATGGAGGAGATGACATCGTCCTCCGGTAAAAATTCGTACAGATTGCCGACTTGAAAACGGAATTCATCGCCCGAATTGAATCGAATTCCCAATGGCGTAAAAGAAACGCTGCGGTTCAACATCCGGTTGTTCGTGTCCGTGATGTAATCGAAAGCGGTTTTAACCTGAAACTGCAGTACTCCCCATCTTCGGGGACGGGGGCCCAGACCCGTTTCCACATAGGTGTTTCGGAAATCGTTTCTGGGGATGAAACCGGTGCCGAACTGAACATTCCGCTCGATCCCGATGTACCCCATCCTGAAGGAGAGAAAATCGTTGGGATAATTCACCTCGCCCCCGAAGGCGAAATCGTTGTTTGAAACCCTGGACGTGTTTGATTTTAATCCGTATAGCGATAAAGCGAGATTTTTATCCCCCTGGAATTTGGAAGTGGCCAGACGCATGTCGATTCCAAACACGGAATTTCGGGTATCGGATACGGCGTTCCCCGAAGTGCCGATTAAACCGATCATCGATTGGGAACCGAAATTCCTGGAAATTCGCACCACCGAAAAGTTTTTGTTCCCTCTTTCCCGTTTATCGGCCACATCCATCAAACCCATATTCCAGTCACCGGCTTGTCCCGAAGCTTTGACGCCCCAGACAACCGGAATCGGATTTCGATCGTTGTCCAGTCCCAATCTTCTGGAGAAAAACGGAACGAGACTTTTGGCACGGTCGTTGGTGCGATCCCCTTCCAATCCAAATTGGAAATAACTCGCGCCGTCGAGCATAAAATCCCTTTTCTCCGGATAGAAGATCGGGAAACGCGTCAGATTGATCTGATTGTCGTCCACTTCCGTTTGCGCAAAATCGGGATTGAGGGTGAGGGCGCTTTTGATGCCGGGTGCGACCTGATAAAAAAGATCCAAGCCGGAATCCGCAAGGTATTTGGATGCTTCCGTTTTTCTTTGGTTGACACCGCCCAGGGCGTACGGACGAATGTCCAATCCGATTCCCTGGGAAATGCCCTTCAATCCGGTGAGGTGGCCCGCGTCGGATACCTGGAATTCATAACTGTCCGGGTTTGCAACAGGCCAGTAGGACTGCTCGCTCCTTCGGGCGATATCCCTTTCGAATTTGATGCCCCACGTCTCCTGGTTCCGGTGGAAACTCAGGGTTTTGAAGGGAATCTTGACTTCTACATCCCAGCCGTGTTCGTTGATGGCTGCCTTGGATTCCCACAGCCCATCCCATTCCTTGTTCCGGGAGGCCCCGTTTTGACTTTGAATGGCATCTCCAACGCATCCCACCGAGTTCAGTTGGCACCAAAACGAATTCCGGTGATCGTGAAAGGTATCCAGGATGATCACAATTTTGTCATCGTAATTTAAATTGGCGTCCCATTCCAGCTGCTTGGCGATGATCTTTTTCGGATCGTCGTAACATTTGGCGGCGATGTACAGGTTGTTTTTGTCGTAACAGACAAAGAACTCCGTTTTTTGCGAAACCGGTTCGCCCGGATCCGGCTCCCGCTGTAAAAATTTGTCCACCATGGCAGCCTTGGACCAGACGGCTTCGACTACCCTCCCGTCGATTTTTGGCGGAGTATCGACGAACACCGCCGGAATCGAATCTTGTGACCACAATGCATTCGGCAATAGAACAGGCAAAACAAGAAACCGTCCCAGCTTGAGGAAGCAAACAGGGAATACCCTTTTGACTGAGAACCTCAGCCGGAGCCAGTGCCGGACAGGCGTTTCGAGGAATTTGCGATGGTCCTGATTCTTTTTAAATACGGGTCCTCCGCAACGGACACGTTGAAACAAGTCTTTCTTGTCCACCACGGCATCCGGCCGATTTCCGGATCGTCTTATTGCCCAATCACTCATTTAAATCCTCCCCTGCCATTGTATTCTCATCGCAGGTTCCAATGGAATGAAACGGTTCGATTGGACCTGCTTGTTTTTATCCGCACCATGCGGAAGGAAACAAAGCAAATTCCTGCTGCATTGTTTTCACAAACCATTCGATTTGGATTTTGCAGCGGCATCTCGAGGGTTTACTGCTCTGCGCCACGGTCTCGCCATTCCGGTTTATTTCGAATCAGGCCACGGACAAACCGCTGGCGCGAAGCACCAGTTCCTGCACCAGGAGATCATGGTCGGACGCGTACTCCGGCTCTTTCTCGCCCAGGATGATGCGCGCCAGCTCGATGAGATGATCGTCGTAGCGACCGGTCATTTGCGGCATCGACACTTCCTGCCGCCCTTTGACGAAGGTCCCTCGCGGCCGATCCAGCGTCAGAGAAAGATTGGGAGGTTCGATCGGCCGGATGTCGATCGTTCCACCCGTCCCTGCGACCGTGAACTGCCGCCGCCGCGCGCCCTCAATTTCCGCCATGCAAACACGGACGGTCGCCGTCGCCTGTGGATATTCAAACACCGCCAATTGGTTGTCGATCAGGGAGTCCAGCTCCGGCTTGATACGGCGGTTGTACGGGGTAACGGCATCGGGTTTGCCCAGGACGGTCACAAGCGCGTCAATCATGTGGCCGCCAAGTTCAAACATCGCGCCTCCGCGGTACGGGAGCAGCGGTTCGCGCGACCGAGCGTTATCCTCCCTGTTCATGCTGCCGTGAACCTCAAAGACTTTGCCCAGCCAGCCTTCGCGCACGGCCTGGAAGCAAAAACGGAAGGCCGGATTATGCCGAAACATGTAGCCCATTTGCACAGTGAGCCGTCTGGCCTCAGCCTGCGCGAGAAGACTGCGAAACCCGCTGAGCGATTCGCCGGCCGGCTTGTCCAGATGGACGTGCATCCCCGCGGCAATGCATCGGGTTGCCGTGGACAGCAGATCTTTAACGGCCGTTTCCACCGCGACCGCCTTCAAACCGGGCGTATTCAAAAGCGCTTCTTCGGTCATCCATTTCACGTCTCGGTATGCCGCCCGGGATTCGGCGGCTGCACGCCTCACGGAATCGGGTTCGACAATCCCGACCACCTCGTACCAGGCTCCCAATTTCCTCAGCGATACCATCTTGCCGGAAGCATGGGCATGGGCCGTCCCGATCTGCCCGACTTTGATCGGACCGGCCTTCGGCTCTGCGACCCGACAGGCCGAGACAATCCCCTTTGACGTCAGCATGACCAGTCCGGCGGCGGACATACCTGTCGTCTTGAAAAACTCACGGCGTTTCATGGATTGTCGAGTCAACATGCTGTTGTTTCCTTAGCCTATTTGACGGTTTATTGTAAATCATTACAAACGATTAACGCAGTGACCCTACGATTAGTCGAACGGTATTGGCTCCACTGTTGAGCCGTTCCACGGGCCCCGCCGCCGGATTCCGATTGCTGCGCCGATTCCCTATTAGATCCCTGTCGACCGTCAACGGGCTTCCGTCATGATTCTCCAACCACTGCTTGGTCAGGGGGAAAACGCCGATGAAATCACGTGTGATAAGCGGACACTTCACATCGTAGGGCGCGCGGTCGGCACGGAATGAAACCTCCACGCCGTTCTCAAGTGTTTTGAACTGCACATCCGCGTTGAAATCCGCCTCGACACTGTGGGAAGCATCTCCCCAGATGCTTTTCCTTGCACCCTGGAAAAAAAAGTTCCAATCAGCCTGGTATCCGGGCGCTTCGGAGATCTGATCCATGCCTTGCCTGACGAATATATTGTTGAAATACCTGTTGTTCTGCCGGCTGAGCTGCGTGACCGCGACCGGCTTTGCACTGTGAGGCTCCCAATAAACCGCCTTGAAATTCTCGATCGCGGATGACTGTTCACAATCAGCAAAAAGGTTATGGACAAAAACCGCGTTTTCCGAAGTGCATCGGACTCGGCCGGAGAATACGTTGTTGTCGACAAGGATGGGACCTCCATGGCTGTTCTGGATGTGCAGAGCCCAGGCAGTCATGTCGTAAACGACGTTTCCGGTTACGCGCGTTCCCTGAGCGCCCCAGTCGATCCAGATGCCGACGAATTCACCCCGTCCCTTATTCACCCGCCGAACGACGTTGTTCCTGACCGTGACGTCCACCGCGTCGTGGAGCTTGATGCCGCCGGTCTCGTATCCGCCGAATTCGTTTCGTGTGTTGATGTCCTGAATCAGGTTGTTCTCGATCACGCTGGCCACCCAGCCTTTGAAGCCGTGGATGCCGGCTTCGCCGCAGCGTTCGATCAGGTTGTTCCGGACGAGGTGATGGCCGGTGGCTTCGATGTCAAAACCTTCGTCTTCCTGCGAAGGGTCATTTCCGCAGACCATGCCGGCGCATCGCGCGTCGGATATGCGGTTGTTCTGGACGATCCAGTGCTTGCCATAGTAGGTGCCCAGCAATGCATGTTGAAAGGCCCGGAAACAAACCCAGTTGGCGGCGGCGTGCATCATCGTGAAACCGTCGACGGTGATGAACCGAAGGCCCTTGATCAGGGGGAAGAAAACGCATTCGCGGACGTTGATTTCGGCGAATGCGGTGTTCGGATCGGCGCCGTCGAAGTTGACGTAGAGGATGGTCTTGTCGGGGGCATCGGCAATGTAAAAAGTCCTGGCTGCGGCGGACACCTCGGCCAGAGCCAATTTTTCGGCGAACGACTCGCCGTCCAGATAGACTGCACCCAGATGGTACTCTTTGCCGTAATTCAGCCAGCCGCCTTCAAGGTTTTTCTTGTAGGGATTGAAGCTTCCGAAGAATGAATCGGGGAGCTCCACCCTCCAGACGTTCTCCCACGCTTTTCCGGTTTGGCGCACCCAGGAAGTGATCCGCTCGGATCCTTTGATGACGACTTTTTCGCCTTGCGCGGCCCTGTAAACGATCCGCTGCGCCTCGGATGTGCCGCCGCGCACCGGCTTGACCCACTCTCGGTAGGTGCCTGCCCGGACCGTGCAGACGTCGCCCGGTTGCATGACGTCCGCCGCTTTCTGGATCGTCTTGAATGGCTGGTTGAGTGTGCCCGCAGCGGCATCGGAACCATCGGGTGCCACGATATATTCCGCGGCTTGTGAAAGGCTCGGGAGAATCCACACGGCAATAAACAGCGCGACTCGGATGCCTGCACGTAAACCGGATCTCGCGAACGGGCTCATGGCTTGGGACTGTATCATGATCTTTCTCCTTCACGTCGACGATTCGGGAACCGATGGGACAACGGTTCGAAAAAATTGGGTTCGAACTCTTGCCGAAGATTTGTCCTCAATTCCCGAGAACGATCGGAACGAGTTCGACACCATTTCCGATTCCCAGATTGCGTGAATACTTTTTTTCAACCGCGTTATTCCAGTGTTCGTGCACGCCTAGGCTTTTCAATCGGATGCCGTCGCCGTTCGGCGCATAGACCGTACCGGACGGGGGATTGTCGGCCAGCGCCGCCTCGTGCAGAACGGCGTCGCAATTTTTCATGTCCACCTTGAACCCGGTATTGACGCCTTTGGGAATATCGGTCCGCGGATCGAATTCGGTCGTCAAAAAATCAAGCGCCACCGAATCGTTGGCAATCGGATCCTGTGAAACCAGCAGGCTGCCGGGCCAGGCGCCGTTAAACGGCGCCATGTTCCATTTGATCGGCAAGGCGTCGGAGTGGTAGCAGCCATACAGCATGTCGCAGACATTCAACAGCGTCTTGCCCCCGAGGTCTTTATGTCCCATGAGTTCCACGAGCGGATTGTACTGGTCGTACCCCTTGGTTTTCACGTTGATAAAAGTATGTTCGCGGCCGTCGATGCTTCCGTAGTGGTTTTTTCCGCTCAGCGTAACTCCGGCGGAGGGGTGCCCCTTGGCGACATAGACATTGATCAGATAGCCTGCCTCGACGGCGCACGCGGCGATCGAGGTTCCGCATTGGGTTTTCACCGCGTAGGTGATGCGATCGGCTGTCCACGCCGTTTTGATCCGGCCGGGCAATCCGCCATAGCCGTCCACGAACTGGACTTTCGGGAACGCATCGTGCACACGGCTGTAAAAATGCGGGGTGATATAGCGGGTGACGTCGTAAACCGTGATGCACTCCTCGCGAACGCCCGCCTTCGCCAATCCGCGCAGAACGGCGTTCACGGCTTGCGGAGACGTATTGATCCAGGGTGTGTCTTCGTAACTTCTGCGCTCGTTGTTCAAATTGACCTTGATCGCGATTTTTTCGCCTTCCCGGTAACCGACATGGCCTTTGCCATGATTGTTGTTGAAGTCCTTGAACAGCGCCTTCCAGGCAGCCGCATCGTCTTTCGTCCTGGTGATGCACTGAACCGCCTTGGAGACCATTGCATCCACTGCACGTTGGTCGGTATTGTCGTCGCCCCACCAGGTTCCGTTCATTTCATCCCATTTGCAGGCTTTGGAATTCCGAACCCAGGCAACCCGTCCGGGGACAATCCCGAAGGCTGTGCCCATCGGTTTGTTGGGTTCCTCCCTGGAAACGAACGCCAGGGCGGTACCCGGTCCATGGCTCATGACCAGGAAACCGCAGGCGAGAACGGCAACGGCACACGCACCCATCAACGCGAATGCATGCCGCCGATAAAACACTTTGGCGTTCCGGTACGCCAGCGTCAAACCCAGCACGCCCGACACGTACGTCAAAAAACCCGTGGCCATGGACGCCGCAACCTTTTGGCACGGATAGGCTGCGCGGCTCGGTTTCGGGATGACCCGCATGAGGTACCAGCCCAGTGCCAAAACTCCCATGGCA
>Ga0315277_10009578_pt1 | contig 12358 bp, 8 predicted proteins | sample YL17G05_15_MG_FD_203695 | JGI IMG/M metagenome (GOLD analysis project Ga0315277, IMG submission 203695) | Sediment microbial communities from Yellowstone Lake, YNP, Wyoming, USA - YL17G05_15 | ecosystem: Environmental > Aquatic > Freshwater > Lake > Sediment | place: USA: Wyoming | collected... | reverse complement strand
CACGCACAGCGCGGCAACCAGGCCCAGCAATATCACGCCAACTCTTCGTCCCATTTGCAGATTCTCCTGTTCCTGGAGGGAAAGAAAGATGTCCAAGTCGCCCTGTGTGGGCGTTGCCAAGCGACCCGCCTTACCTTCGGACGGGCGCTGTCAACGTCGCCTCGGCACGGCTTACCTTCACAAGCCACCTCCACGAAGGTGTGCAGACCAAACCACTATCTTACCCAGGCCCCCCGGTTCATGCAACCGGCTGGCCCGCTCAATACGAACAATTGGTACTCGCGCCAAGGCTCCCGGTTATTCCCGGCAATCCTTACTCACAAAGTATGAATCACGTTCGCCACGATGCAAAGTGGCGGAGACCTACGTGCATCTTCTGGGGGGCTTCGTGCCTACTCCAGGTGCAGAGTGCGCTCGGCCCGCGCGAACGCGGGGTTTCCTCCGTCTGCGATCCGCAGTGCCCGGGCCACCGTCCGCGCCGCGAAGCTCTCAGACCCCGGCCCTGGCACTAAGGGGCCGTTTCGGCCATATTGATCCGTTGGCCGCCACCGCAGAGTCTGGTTCTCGTACGGGACAAGCCCATGAAAACGCATGCCACGACGATTCTGACCGTCCGCCACCAGGGGGTCGTCGCCATGGGGGGCGACGGGCAGGTGAGCGTCGGCGATTCGATCATCAAGGCCGACGCCAACAAGATCCGCCGGCTGATGGACGACAGGGTGATCACCGGTTTTGCCGGCGCCAGTGCCGATGCCTTCGCGCTCTTGGAGCGGTTCGAGGCCAAGCTGAAGGAATACCCCTCTAACGTCCCCCGCGCGGCCACCGAGCTGGCCAAGGAGTGGCGGACCGATCGGGTGCTGCGGCGGCTGGAGGCCCTGATGGCCGTGGTCGACGCTCGGCACACCCTGCTAGTTTCCGGAAACGGCGACGTGATCCAGCCCACCGACGGCGTGCTGGGGATCGGCTCGGGCGGCAACTACGCGGTGGCCGCGGCCCGGGCATTGCTGGCCCACAGCCCGTTGGGCGCCGTGGAGATCGTTCGCACCGCGCTTATGATCGCTGCCGGGATCGACGTCCATACCAACGCAAACATCGTGGTGGAGGAGTTGGCGTGCGAGACTTGACCCCTCGGGAAATCGTGGCGGAGCTGGACCGGCACATCGTGGCCCAGGACGACGCCAAGCGGGCGGTGGCCGTGGCGGTCCGCAACCGCTGGCGACGGCAACAACTGGACGAGGACATGCAGGAGGAGGTGGCGCCGAAGAACATCCTGATGATCGGTCCCACGGGGGTGGGCAAGACGGAGATCGCCCGTCGGCTGGCCAACTTGACCAAGGCCCCGTTCATCAAGGTGGAGGCCACCAAGTACACCGAGGTGGGCTACTACGGCCGCGACGTGGAGAGCATGGTCCGCGAGCTGGTGGAGAACGCCATCGGGCTGGTCCGCGAGCAGGAGCGCCAGGGCGTGGAAGAGGAGGCCCGCCGCCGGGTGGAAGAGCGGCTGCTGGACCTATTGGCGCCCATCCCCCCGACGTTTGACGCCCTGCCCGACGGCCCCGACTCACCCGAACGCTACCAGCGGACGCGGGAGAAGATCAGGGCGATGCTGGCCTCGGGCGAGATGGACCAGCGTCGCGTGGAGATTCAGTTGGAGCAGAGGGCGGCGCCGATGATGTTTACCGCGATGGGCATGGAGCAGATGGACGTGGACCTGCAAGGGATGTTCGAGAAGATCATGCCCAAGAGCAACGTGCGGCGCGAAATGCCCGTCACCGAGGCCCGCCAGGTGCTCTTCGAGCAGCAGTGTGACGCCCTGATCAACCAGGAGAAGGTGCAGAGCAAGGCCGTCGAGCTGGCGGAGAACGTGGGGATCATCTTCATCGACGAGATGGACAAGATCGTGGCCAGCGAGCACACGCACGGGGCCGACGTCTCCCGCCAGGGCGTGCAGCGCGACCTGTTGCCGATCGTGGAAGGGACCACCGTGCAGACCCGCTACGGCTTCGTCAAGACCGACCACGTCCTGTTTATCGCCGCCGGCGCGTTCCACCGCGCCAAGCCCAGCGACCTGATGCCGGAGCTTCAGGGCCGTTTCCCCATCCGCGTGGAGCTGAAGGGCCTGGGGAAGGAAGACTTTGTGCGGATCCTGACCGAGCCGAAGGGGGCCCTGACGAAGCAGTACCAGGCGCTGCTGGCCACCGAAGGCGTCGAGCTCAGCTTCACCGACGACGCCGTCGACGCCTTGGCCACCTATGCCTACCAGGTCAACCAGACGGCGCAGAACATCGGCGCCCGGCGGTTGTACACCATCTTGGAGCGGATGCTCGAGGAACTCAGTTTCGAGGCCCCCGACATGAAGGCCGGCCGCGTGGAGATCAACGCCGCCTACGTGCGGGAGCGGCTGGAAGACCTGGCGCAGGACGAGGACCTGAGCAAGTTCATCCTGTAGGGATTGATGAATGCTGATTGCTGAATGCTGATTGCTGATTTGGTGAGAAGACCACAGCCGAGAGTCGACTTCTTCCTTCGACAGTCATCAATCATCAATCATCTCAGTCACTGGAGGATCTCGGCATGAGCCAACCCGTGTTCATATTCAAAGTCGCTCTGGCCGGTGCGAAGGGCGTTTGGCGGCGGATAGCGGTCCGCGGGACGCAAACGCTCGACGACCTGCACGAGGCCATCTTTGATGCGTTCGACCGCGAGGAAGAACACCTGTATTCTTTCTACTTTCCCAAGCCCGGCTCGAAGGGGCGGGCCAGGATTCGCGACGCCCAGGAATACACCTGCTCCTATGCGGCCGACGAATCCTTCGGCGGTGAACCTGATGTCAAGACTACCGACGCGAAGCTGGCGTCGCTGGGCCTGACGCCCAAGAGGAAGTTCTACTACTTGTTTGATTTCGGCGACGAGTGGTGGCACGAGATTGCCGTCGAACAAACCGACGCGCCGGCCGAGAAAGGCAAGTACCCCCGCATCCTGGAAACGCACGGCGCCTCCCCGCCCCAGTATCCCGACCCCGACGAAGACGACAACGACGAAGAGGACTCGGACGAGGATGAGATGGAGTAGGCGAGCAGGTGGGTGGGAGTGGATAGTGGATGGTGGAGGGTTCTCGACCACTCACCGCTTTGAACCCTCAACTCTCGACCCTCAACCCTCAACTCACCGCTCTTCGCCCAGGCGTCGCGGCCAGTAGTCCGGCGGCGCGGGCGCATCCTGGTCGCCTCCACGGCGAACGTGGCTTAGAAGTGAGTCCTTTTCCTTGTCGTAGGCGATCCGTCCGTTGACCACCGTCCAGCGGACCAGCGTCATGTAGTGCAGCAGGTCGCCGTCGACCAGGGCGAAGTCGGCGTCCTTGCCCACCTCGACGGAGCCGACACGGTGCTCGATGCCCAGGACTTGGGCGGCGTCGATGGTGATGGCGCGGACCGCGACGTCGTCGGGGAGTCCACCGCGAACGGCAAAAGCGGCCTCCATCGGAAGGTGCATCAGATCGCGCCCGGCCAGCCCGCTCAACGAAGTGCCGGGGCTGGCGGGGATGATCGCCAAACCGACGCCGTGGTCGTAGAGGATCTTGGCGTTTTCGATGGACGAGCCGTTGGGACGGCTGATGCGCTCGTCCGTGTCGCGCCGGGTACGGGGTGTAATGACGGCGCGCAATCCGGCGCGGGCCATGGCCGGGGCGACCACCCAACCCTCCGCCGCGCCGCGGACGACCAGCCGGAAGTCGTATTGCCCGGCCAGGATGGCCAGGTCCTCCAGCTCCCCGGCCGTGTCGGCGACGGCGACGGCGACGACCTCGTGGCGGAGCAGCTTCAGCGCCGTCTCGTACTCCCCCTTCACCCACGCACTGTCCGGCGGCTTGGCCTTGGGGTCGAGCTTTTTCTTTTCTTCGTAGGCCTCCAGGTCGCGGAGGTGCTGACGGGCACGGTCCAAGGCCTGGCGGAACTGGCGGCGCCCGTCGGGATTGAGAGTGCTGTACTGGAGCGTGGTGAACAAGTTGCGTTTCACCACGTGGTCTTCCAGGGTGCCGAAGGTGAGCTTTGCCGCCGTATTGCCGGTGACCACGGTGGTCACCCCGCCGGCCAGGGCGAGCGTCAGCGAGAGGTTGTACAGATCGGTGTTGTCTTCCGGGGGCTCGCTGCCCACGATGCCGCTGCTGCTGACGGCCACCAGGCCGGGATAGAGATGGAAGCCCTTGGCGTCGAGTGTCTCGGCCTCCTTCGGGATCGCCACGCCGTGACCGATGGCGGCGATCTTGCCGTTCTTGCAGAGCACGGTCGGCCCGTGCAGCACCGGGCCGGTGACGGTATGGACCACCGCGCCGGTCACGGCGAAGAAGCGGGGCTTGGACTCCTCCGGCTCGATTGGCGGTGCCTGCTGCGGCTCGGCCGGCTTCGACTCCGCCTGGGGTGCCGCTTTCCTCATCCGCGGAGGCCGCGCTTCGGGCGAATCGGTCGCCTGGTACTCAGCGGCGGCCGCCTGCCCGGGTGCCGGGCTCGCCGCGCGGGCGCAGACGGCTTGGACCAGGACGAGAAGACAGACGACTAGGTGGACCTGCACAACAAGTTGTGCTTTGAAGGTCGTGTGCCACTGCTTGCTGGCAAGCAGTGCTGCACTGCTTCTGACGAAGCAGTGGCACACAGAGGGCCGAGCTTTCTTTGCAGGTCCACTTGGCGTGAAGGATCGACGTATCATGGTCTCTTCGGGGCCTCCCAGACGATCTCGCCGCCGATCATCACGCGGGTGACCCGCGTTTCGGGCGCCAGCGGGTCGCCGTCTAAGAAGATCAGGTCGGCGTCTTTACCCTTTTCGATGCTTCCCAGCCGATCCTGGATCCCCAGGACCTTGGCCGCGCCCAGCGTGACGGCCTTGAGGGCCTCTTCGCGCGGCAGACCGGTCCGGACCAGACTGGCCAAACGGTTGCGGACGTACTTCAATTCGGAAGCCGCATCGACCTGGGGCAGCAGGACCAGGCTGCAACCGGCCGCTACGAGTTCCGCCGGGAGGTTGTAGCGGGTCGCCGTGTAGGGCAACTCCCCAAGCAGCGGGTGCGCCAACACGAGGGTCTTGCGGCTGCCCAGGTCGGCCACCACGTGGTGATAATCCGCCGCCGAGCTTCTCTCCAGGTAGAAAAGCGTACGGGGGATCTCCGGTGATCGTTCCAGGACGTCGTCCAGGTGGCGGAGATCCGAGGCCGAGGCCAGCTCGAAGAGCAGCGCCGGGCCCTTCTTGTCCCGAATCCAATCGACCAGCGGCTGGACGGCCGGATCGATCTTGGGCGGGACGAACTTCTCGGGCTCCTGCTTCTGCTGCGCGGCAGGCTCGGGATTTGGGATTTGGGATTTGGGATTTGGGATTTGGGATTTGGGTTTCTCCTTCCCGTCCTGCTCCTTGCCCGGTTCGGTCTTCTTCTCGTCCTCCGGCTTGCCGGCTGGCTCGGCCGGCTTTTTCTTGGCGGCTTCTTCCTGGGCCTTTTTCTGCTTTTCTTCCCAGGCCTTGCGGGCCTGTTCCACCTTTTCGATCTCCTTCCGCGCGTTGTCAATGGCCTGGCGGAGGACCTGCTTGTCGCGGCCCGGGCTGGACATGGTGATCCGCAGGTAAGCGGTTCCCATGGCCCGGCTCTCGGTTCTCCCTGCGGTGCGATAAATGGCCGCGGGGCCGGAGACCCCGGTTCCTGCGGGGTAGAAGCACACGGCCGTGAAGCCGGCCTCCAACAGCGGCTGGAAGTCGATCTCCTCCAGGAAAACCTCCTGAGCGGCCCCCTGGTCCCCGTGTACGCCGGACCGGCTGTAGGCGGGAAGTTGCCAGCGGGTTCGGGGGAGGATCAGGCCCGGCATGACGACCTCGCCATGGGCGTCGATCACCTTGGCGGACTTGGGATACTCCAAATCGGTCCCGGCCAGCCGGATCTTCCCGTCGGCCAGGACGATTTCGCCGCGGGGCTGCTCCGGACCGGCCAGGGTAATCACGCGGGCGGCCTTGATCACAACGAAGGCCTCGTCCTGCCGGTCGCTTTGGGCGTGTGCGGCTGACGGCGCGCAAACCATTGGGGCCAAGCACGTCAGGACCAGCAAAGGGGAGGGGATTCGCATTACGGTTCTCAGTTTACAGTTCTCAGTTCGCAGTTGTCAGTTGGGAATTTTACCGGGCTGGGGTGCCGGGAGAGAATTGATGGTTGATCATTGAAGGAGGTGCCCGTGTTCCATATTCTGCATTCTGCATTATGCATTCTGACTTCCCCCGCCCCTCATCGAGGTCTCTCAGAACTCTCGTCGCACCTGGGCATCGTACACAATCCGGCCGTTGATCACCGTCAGCTCGCAAGCCGATCGCGGGTCGATCGGGTCGCCCGTCCACAGCCCAAGGTCGGCGTCCTTGCCCGGCTCGATCGAGCCCACGCGATCTTCGAGCATCAGGGTCTCGGCGGTCATTCGGGTGATCCCGCGGAGGGCCTCGTAGGGCTTCCAGCCGTAGTGACAGGCCATGGCCGCCTGGTAGGGCAGCTCCTCCTGCGGGATGACCGGCGCATCGGTATTGACCGAGAGCTTTCGCACGCCGCCCTGCCACCACCGGGCCGCGTTCCCCATGATCTTCCGCTGACGCCGGTCGAAATGCAGTTGGCGGGGGCCTTCGCAGACATAGACGTCGCCCTGCTCGACGACCAGCGGGGCGGTCTGGTAGGCCTCGAAGCAACTGTGGCCCAGCACGGTGCGGATGTTGAGCTTCTTGGCCATCATGTCTACGGTGGACATCACGACCTGGTACCATTGGGTGTGGACCAGGGCGATCATCTTCCGCTGGAACACGCCGCGGAAGTCGTCCCAGAACAGGTCGAACTCGGGTTTCTTTCCGGACTGATCTTTTTCGTACTGTTCCCATTCCCGGTGATAGGCCAGGGCCTTCTGGAGCGTCTGCCGGAGGTTGTAGTACATGAACGCCCGACCGACGCCGTACCAGTACCCTTCGGGGTTGCCGGCCTGCGAGACCTTGAGGCAGCCTGGGGAGCGGACGAGCATCTCATCCACGCTGTCTCCCCCGAGCTTCGTCAGGGTGCCGAAGCCGCTGAGATTGTTGCCGCTGCCGGGGATCATCAGCACCGTGGTCACGCCGCCGGCGCGGGCCCGCTTCTCGTCGTCGCCTTCGGGAACCAGTGACTCGAGCGTCCGCAGGCCCGGATTGGTCAGGTAGACGTAGTCATGCAGGTCGCGCATCGACCCGGCGGCGTGGTCGTGGGCCTCCACGATGCCGGGCAGCAGCCAGTGGTCGGGCTTCTCGATCAGCTTGTACCCGTCGGGGATGGCGACGCTGTCGGCCGGGCCGACCTTCTCGATCTTGCCGTCGCTTAGCAGCACCGTCGCGTTGTTCAGCACCCGGTTTTGCGGGTCCATGGTGACGACCTTGCCGACGCGGAGCGCCAGTCGCTCGGGCTCGCCGGCACCAGCCGACGATGGGAACGCCAGCAGGGCCCACAAACCCAAGGACAGCATGGTGCAAAGCAGGAGATTTCGGATTTTGGATTTGGGATTTGGGATTTGGGATTTGGGATTGGGGACTCGGGGCTGGGATGCCGGCAATGGGGAAGCTTCAGACCCTAAGAGCGTATCCCAAGACCCCTCACCCCCGGCCCCTCTCCCCGCAAGCGGGGCGAGGGGAGACCGATTTGGGACAGGCAGTAAACCTGAAATCCCAAATCCCCAATCCGAAATCCGAAATCCGAAATCCCAAATCCCAAATCCTAAATCCGAAATCCCTAGCCCCGACCGACGTCCGCTCATGGTCGCACCTCCTCTCCGTCTACTACTACCCTGAGAACACGGCTCCCGCCTTCAAACGGGCGCCCGCTGAAGATGACCAGGTCTGCATCCTTGCCGGGCTCGAGGGACCCCACGCGTTGGTCGATCTTCAGCGCCCGGGCGGCGCCGATGGTCAGGGCCTCCAGGGCGCCCTCGGCGCTCAGCCCCCGCTCGACGGCGTAGAGGACTACGGCCGGGAGATCCCGGGCCCCGTCTTCCGCGTCGCTCTGGAACGCGATGGGCACGCTGCGGCGGGCCAACTCGTCGGCCTGGAGATAGTCGATGTTCCGACGTGGGCGGAGCACGGCCGGCGGGACGATCACCGCGACCTTCTTCTCGGCCAGCCTGGCGGCGTGGACCGAGGCCCCCTCGGCGTTAAGCAGCGTGACGGGAAGCTCGTGCTTGTCGACCAGCAGGGCCAGCACCTCGCGGATCTGCGCCGGGGTGGAGACGGCCACCACGGCGGGGATCTTCTTTTCCAGCAGGTCCTTCAGCGGCTCCAGCGACTCGTCTACCTTGGGCGGCAACGGCTGTCCGCCCTTGCCTCGCAGCCGGCGGGTGCTGGTCACCTTCAGCTCGACCGGCGTCTTGTCGACGCGGCGGCCTTCGACCTGGGCCAAAAAGCCCATCACGCTGATCGTCCCCTTGAACCGGTCCTCGCCGGCCAGATCGGCCTCGAGCTGCGCGGTGACCTGCTCGCCGGGAATTGAGGCCTCGATGGTCGCCGAGAGGTGCTTGCCGTCGAAGGTGCCGGAGAGGCGGCCGGTGATTCCCATGTTGGACTGCGTGATGCGACCCTCCACTGCGGTGCCGCTGAGCTGAACCGCGATCGTGACGGTCACCTCGCCGGGGAGCGGGCCGCCCCACGCCCGCACCTCCCAGGTTCCGGAGACCGGATCCGGCTCGGAAGACTTCTCGGTCACTTCTCTCGACTCTTCGCCGGTGCCGGGCTTTCCTGTGGTGCCTTTCTTCCGGGCTTCGAGAAACTCCTTGAGGTCCTTTTCGTACTTGTTCCAGGTGTCGAGGTACTTCTTTCCGGCCTCCAGGGTCTTGCCGAGTGTCTCCTGGACGGTGCTCGGATCGGCCCCGCTCAGGTCGAACAATACGGCGGCAGGATCGCGGACCACCCGCTGCGGCCGCCGGCTGCCGGCGGTCTTGATGGCCGCGGCCGACGAGCTCATGCCCAACAGCGCGTAGGGCGCCGTGAGCACGGTCGTGACCCCGGCGGCGGCCACGCGGCGGTCGGTCACGTCGGCGGCCCCGACAAGCTTCGAGAGGCGGACCTCCCGGCCTACCGCGGTTCGGTCTCCGCCCAGTCCCAGGTGACCGTAGCTGTCGATCAATCCGGGGGTGACGAAGCCGTTGGGGCGGACGTCGATCACGCGGGCGAACGGCGGATGGGGCACGCTGCGGCCCACGGCGACGATCTTGCCGTCTTCGATCAGGACCTGCCCATCTTGAATCTCCTTGCCGGGCGCGGCCCAAACCGTCCCGGCCTTGACGACCAGCGGACGCCGGTCACCGCTCTGTAGGAGCGGTCGCCGCTGGGCAGGAGTGGTAGGCGGCTCGAACACGCAGCGGCCTTGGACGTACACCCGCTCGACGTGGGAGGAGACCTCCAGCGGATCGCCTGTCAGCACCAGCAGGTCGGCATCCTTACCGGGGGCCAGGCTGCCGACCCGGTCGGCAACGCCCAGGATTTCGGCCGGGATGCGGGTGACGGCCTCCAGGGTGCGGCGGGGGCCAAGCCCGGCGCCGCTGGCCCGGATCGCGGCCAGGCGGAGGTCGGCCACCGGCTGGCCGACCGGCGGCGCCAGGGCAAGCTTCACCCCGGTGAGGGCCTCGAAATCGCAGGCCGGGGCGCCCAGGGCAGCCCGGGTACCCTCTGGGTCGCGGCCGATGTCGCTGCCGGGGGCACGGAACTGATCGCGCGACTGGTAGACCAGCGGGACGCCGGCCGTGCGGAGGTCATCGGCCAGGCGATCGGCTTCGGCCCCGCCGACGATGTAGCCGGCGCGTTGTTGGGTCCGCAGAAACTTGATCGTGCCCAGCAGGTCACCCGCCCGGTCGCCTCGCACCCGCAGGGGAAGTTTGTCCTTCCAGGCCTGGGCCAAGGCGGGGCCGTGGATGCTCAGCCGCTCGCCGCGTGTGCCGGCCATGGCGTCACGGATCGCCTCCTCCAGGGCCAAGAACTGGCCCATCCGCGACGCCGGCCGCTGCGGGCGCGGCAGGGGAATGGGCACGTCGGCCGAGGCGGGGAAGGAGAAGGTCACGTCGGGGGGCGGGTTGTACACGTCGGGGCCCAGGTTGACGCTGAGATCGGCCCGCTCCCGCAGTATCCGCGCAGCCGGCGGGCCGCCGAGCTTTGCCACGGCCCCTTGCCCGCTGAGCAGCCGGTGCGAGCCGGGGCTCAGATGCACGGTAGTCACCCCGGCGGCCAGGGTCCGGGCGTAGTCTGCGTAGCGGTCGAAGGCATCCGCCGCCCGATAGCCAGCGGCAATCGACTCGTCTCCCTGTTCCGCAGCGCCGCCACCGGAGCGGAAGATGACCCTCCCCGAGATACTCAAGACCGATTCGCCGCCGCGACGCTGCCCGACCAGATCGGACGCGGCCGCCACCAACCCCGGCACGACGGTCCCGTCGGGAAACTCGATGGTGGGCAGATCGGGCGGGATCTCGAGGTCCTTGCCGACGGCCGCGATGCGGCCGTCGCGAACGACAATCACGCCGTTCTCGATCACCCACGGCAGGTCGGGTGAAACCGGCAGAATCCGCCGGGCGCGCAGGGCGAAGCTGTCCGTGCCGGCCTCGACCGCAGACGACGCCACCACCACGGCCAATAGCGCGGCAAACCTCAGAATCGTCGACTTCGCGGACGTCATCGGTTTTCTTCCTGCTTCTTCTGCTCGGCGTCGGGCTTCTTCTTGTCCTTCTCTTCTGCCTCCTTCTTCTGCTCGGCGTCGGGCTTCTTCTTGTCCTTCTCTTCTTCCTGCTTCTTCTGCTCGGCGTCGGGCTTCTTCTTGTCCTTCTCTTCTGCCTCCTTCTTCTGCTCGGCGTCGGGCTTCTTGGGCTCTTCCTTCTTCTTGGCCAGCTTTTCCTCCAGCCCGAGGAGTTCCTTCAGCCGCACGTCTTTGGCGCGGTCGTAGGCCAGGATGCCGTCGATGTAGGCCTTCTCGACCCAACTGTTGAAATCCAGAGGATCGCCGCTGAGTACCAGGACGTACCCGGCCTTGCCGACCTCCAGGGAGCCGAGCCGGTCCTCGACGCCGAGCATCCGGGCCGGGTTGAGGGTAATCGCCCGCAGGGCCGCTTCCCGCGGGATCCCGTGGCGGACACATCGCGCCGCCTGGTAGGTCAGGTATTGTTCGGCAAGGGAGGCATTGAGATTCGGCTGGAGGGCAAACGCCAGTCCTGCCTCGTGGATCACCTTGGGGACGAAGGTTTCGCGCAGCTCGCCGGTGATCGGATCCCGCTCTTGGTGCACCAGTTCCGCGGAGAGCACCACGGGCCTGCCCGCCTGTTTCAACTCCTCGACGGCGCGGTAGGCCTCGGTGCCCAGCACCAACACGGTCCGCTTGAGAAAGCCGTTCTCCTTGGCGGTCTGGACGGCCGGGCCGACGTCGGTTGCCGCATCGCAGTAGATCCACGCATCCAGGCGTCCGTCCTTGAGTTTGACGAGGTTGCGGTGTTTGTCGTCCAGGTGTTCGTCGCGCACGAGCTCGCGCCCCCGCTTGGCGGCTTCTTCCGGCGGAACGTCGATCTGCTGCGCCTCGCCCCCCGCCCCTCGCCCCTCACCCTTTGCCTCTGGCCCCTTGCCCCTGGCCCCTCCCTCCTCTTTGAGCTTGGCTTCGTAACGCTGTTCCGCCAGCCGCTGGAGGTAATCCTCCAGGTCGAGAAAGGCCTCTCGCAGGGTCGCCATTTGGGTCATGCGGTCGAACCCAGATTTCGGGCTGGCGCTGAGCTTCAGGGCGATCGACGGCCGGATCGTCATTTCGTCCGGCGTCAGTCCGATAGGATGAAGCAGGCGGCTCAGCCCGCCGATCACGCAGTTATTGCCCTGGATCACGTGGATCGCCAGGACGCCGTCCCGCAGCGCGTCTTCAAAATACGGGCTGGAAGGGTCGATGGCGTCGTAGACGTCCAGATACGGCGCGACCGGCAGGTTTTCATTGGGGCGGTCCATGCCGGAGGAGCTGTGGGGCTCGATCATCCCGGGGAAAAGGACCTTCCCGGCAACGTCCACCACCATGGCGTCGTAGGGGATCTCCACGTCCGCACCGACGGCGGTGATCTTTCCCTGCTCCATCAACAGCGTGCCGTTGGAGATCTCCTGGCCGACGACGGGAATGATGCGGCCGCCCTTCAGCGCCACCTTTGCCGGCGGCGCGCCGTAGCCGCGGGCAACGGTCAGCCCGAACAGGACTGCCAACAGTATGATTCGCCTCGCATTCACCGGATGTTCTCCCGTTCTCAGTTGTCAGTTGTCAGTTATCAGTTTTCAGTTTTCAGTCGCTCATTCTCATGGAGGTCCTCCCGAAGACTGACAACCGAGAACTAAG
>Ga0315277_10009577_pt1 | contig 12358 bp, 9 predicted proteins | sample YL17G05_15_MG_FD_203695 | JGI IMG/M metagenome (GOLD analysis project Ga0315277, IMG submission 203695) | Sediment microbial communities from Yellowstone Lake, YNP, Wyoming, USA - YL17G05_15 | ecosystem: Environmental > Aquatic > Freshwater > Lake > Sediment | place: USA: Wyoming | collected... | reverse complement strand
CATGGAGCGCAACAAGTATGAACCAGAATCTTCTCCGCCAATCTCCCTCCGCAACGCACACGATGCCGTTTGCTCGCGCCGATTTCCCTGCCGAATGTAAATCCAGGATGCGAACGGACCTGCCAGTATGAATGGCCAGAGTGCGGTTACTCCTTAAAGAGCTCCTTCTGAGTGTCGTTCTGCGCCGATTCGTTGTCGTGACCTGTGATGCCCAGGTGTTCATAGGCCAGATTGGTGGCCTGTCTTCCCCTCGGCGTTCTCTTGATAAGCCCTTCCTGTATCAGAAAAGGTTCGTACACGTCTTCAAGCGTTTCTGCTTCCTCTCCGACCACAACCGCCAGGTTGTTGAGTCCTACGGGTCCTCCACCAAACTTCAAAATGATGGCTTCCAGCATTCTCCTGTCCATGTCGTCAAGCCCAAGCTTGTCTACTTCGAGCATCAGCAGGGCGTCTTCCGCCACTCGTCCGGTGATCTTTCCGTTCGCCCGTATCTGAGCGAAGTCGCGAACTCTCCTCAGAAGACGGTTTGCGATCCTGGGGGTGCCTCGAGACCTCGCAGCAAGCTCTCTGGCCCCTTCTTCGTCAACGGCAACTTCCATGATTCTTGCGGATCGCTTAACGATTTGGCAAAGCTCGTCAGTATTGTAATAGCCTATGCGAAACATCATGCCGAACCTGGCTCTCAGAGGCGAAGTGATGAGACCTGCGCGCGTTGTAGCACCGGCGAGGGTAAAGCGCTGAAGCTTGAGCCGGACCGAACGAGCACTGGGCCCTCTGTCTATCATTATGTCAATCTTGAAATCCTCCATCGCAGGATACAGGTACTCCTCGACGACGTGGTTCAATCTGTGGATCTCGTCGATAAAGAGAATAGCTCTTTCGGTCAAGTTTGTGAGGAGGCCCGCGAGATCAGCCGGTCGTTCTATGACGGGCCCGGTGGCGTGGACTATCTCCACGCCCATCTCGTTGGCCACGATGTTGGCAAGGGTGGTTTTCCCAAGACCGGGGGGACCGTGAAAGAGAATATGGTCGAGCGCTTCTCCTCTCTGCACAGCAGCTTGCAGGAATATCTTCAAGTTCTCCTTGAGCTGAGTTTGACCCACGAATTCGTCCAGTCTTGCGGGTCTGAGTGCTTTGTCAATTGCCAGCTCTTCCTCAACGAGGGCCGGCGAAGTGAGATGTTTTTCGACCAACCTGTTCCTCTCCTTTCAAGCGTTAGACTAGCACATCAAGTTCACGTCTGCAAAGAGAAAACGGCCACGGGGTGGCGCGCGCACCACGGCTCCAGGCCACCGCTGGCCGATCAGATCAAACCCGGTCATTTGACACCAATAACAACAGAGTGGTATCCTGTCTCCTGTAATCGTTGAGGGTTTTGCTGTCGGAGAGACGGACTACACACCCACGGAGCACATCGTATGGACCGAAGAGATTTTCTACGACTGACCGGAGTGGGAATGGCGGGAGTTTTTCTTGCGGGATTGCGAGCACCGCTCACCTCTGCCGCTGCTTTGGCGTCCACGGGTCGCGGCGGACCCGCTAAGGAGGTGTCTCATCCGACATTTGTGGTCGCGCACGGCCCCGCCGTCGAGCGAAACCTGCGTTCGGCCCTCGACGCCCTTGGAGGCATTTCAAGGTTCGTTGCCAAGGGAGACATCGTAGTCGTGAAACCCAACATTGGCTGGGACCGAGTGCCGGAACAGGCCGCAAACACCGACCCGAAGCTCGTCTATTCCGTGATCGAGATGTGCTACGAAGCGGGTGCCAAGAAGGTGAAGGTCTTCGATAAGAGCTGCGACGACCCCAGACGATGTTACGTGAGAAGCGGGATCGCTGACTCCGCTCGAAAAGCGGGGGCAGAGGTCAAGTTTGTTGATGAAAGGAACTTCAGACAAGTTGACATGAAAGGTGCCGTCCTCAACAAGTGGCCCGTATACTCCGAAGTCCTGGATTGTGACAAGATAATAAACGTACCCGTCGCCAAGCATCATGGCATGTCTCGATTGACAATGTCCATAAAGAACTGGATGGGAGTCATCGGGGATCCTAGAGGCAAACTCCATCAGCAGATGGACCTCAGCCTTGCCGACCTTGCGCGTTTCTTTAAGCCCACTCTCACCGTTCTTGACGCCACTCGGATTCTAGTTGCGAACGGCCCGCAGGGGGGAAACCTCAAGGACGTTCGGACGTTGAATACTCTTGTTGTGGGGACCGACCAGGTGGCCATTGATTCCTACGGAACCACGCTGTTTGGTCTCAAAGGCGCCGACCTGGGCTACCTCGTCGCGGCTGCAAAAGTGAGAATTGGGCAGATCGACCTTAAGAAAGTGCGATTCTCTTCGATCGAGGTGACATAACACTTTAATGGCGAACCTGAGGCGAGTTTCACAGGTAGTTTTCCTCCTTGCTTTTTTCTTTCTTCTCACAAGGACGCAGTACCTCGGGAAAGACGAGATTGGCTATCCGGTTAAGATCTTTCTGGATCTTGACCCCCTCTTTGCCGGTCTTCTGCTGCTATCCTCTTGTTCCATAAAGCCCATTCTGCTACTCAGCCTCATCACAGTCGCAGTCTCTCTTCTGTTCGGTAGGTTTTTCTGCGGCTGGTTCTGCCCTTTGGGAACGCTTCACAACGCGGCGGGTAAAGTGGCAGGAAGACCAAAGAAAACCGAGCACGGACTCTACACCAGGAACTTGAGATGGAAATACGTGATACTCGTCGTCGTGGTCTTCAGCGGGCTTTTTTCGATGTCTCTTCTTGGGGTACTCGATCCGCTTTCTCTCACTGTGCGCTCTTTTGCCACGGGAATCGGACCGGCCTTTGAATTTTTGACACGTAGCGCGTTCGACGGCCTGTATGCTCGTGCTCCATGGTGGATATCGCGCGTCTCGGAAACCGTCTATGGATTTCTGCGACAATACGTACTCGCCTTCAATCAACCCCGTTTCTTGCAGGGAGCCTTGCTGGGAACGGTTTTCATTGTGCTGCTCGCCCTCAATCTGTCGAGGAGCAGGTTCTGGTGCAGGTACATTTGCCCCCTGGGTGCACTGCTCGCAGTTTTCTCAAAAGCGTCGCTCGTGAGGCTCCGGCTCAGCAATGCCTGCGACAAATGCGGAAAGTGCGTGGGGGTTTGCCCGACTGGCGCTTCCCCGGCAATGGGAGATGGATGGAGAAAGGCCGAGTGCATCTTCTGCTGGAACTGCGTCGAAGCTTGTCCAGAAAGAGCAGCTTCTTTCGGCTTCGCCCCTCCGAGCAAGAAGGAGGGAAGAACAGACTTGAGCAGGCGCGCCTTTCTCTGGTCCGCAGGAGCAGGCCTACTGACGGTGCCTCTCCTCAGGATTTCCCCCGCTCTCACGAAACCTCATCCCAGGCTCATCAGGCCGCCGGGTGCCCTTTCGGAAAAGGAATTCCTCGAAAGGTGTGTAAAGTGCTCCGAATGCATGAAGGTATGTCTTACGAACGGGCTACAACCCACTCTCCTTGAGGCCGGCCTGGAGGGAGTTTGGTCTCCCGTCTTGGTTCCGAGAATGGGCTACTGCGAGTATTCCTGCACGCTTTGTGGACAGATCTGCCCCACCGGAGCGATAAAGAAACTTCCAGTCGAGGAGAAGAGAAAGACGGTCATCGGGCTTGCTTTCATAAACAAGAATCGATGTCTCCCTCACGCGTTTAATGTAAACTGCATAGTGTGTGAGGAGCACTGTCCGACGCCTCAAAAGGCGATAGTCTTTGAAGAGATCAGCAAAATCGGTCCCGACGGCAAGGAGATTACTCTTAAGCTGCCGGTTGTCGTTCCTGAATTATGCATAGGATGCGGGATATGTGAGTACAAGTGTCCCGTTTCGGACGAGCCGGCCATATACGTGACCAACATCAACGAATCCCGCTCTCCGGAGCGTTCCCTTCTCCTGACCCCGAAGAAATGATCATGGAGTCGTTAAAGGCGCTACTCAGGCTTTCCGAATACCTCAAGAAACACAGAAAGGCCCTCATCATTGGCTCCTTCTGCATCGCCGTACTTCAGACAGCCGGCCTTCTCATCCCCTGGCTTAGCAAGCTGGCAGTGGACAAGATCTCCCGCGGAACCGACCCGCGCGTTCTCTTGAAGTATGCGCTTCTCATCGTCGCCACGGCGGCACTACAAGGAGTCTTTAGATTTTTCATGAGGAGACTCATGATCGGCGCGTCGCGCGAGATAGAATACGAGTTGCGTAACGATCTCTTTGCACACCTCCTCCGGCTCTCGCCTTCCTATTTCAGTAGAACCAGGACTGGGGACATAATGGCAAAGGCGACGAACGACGTGAATGCCATAAGAGAGTTTCTCGGTCCGGGAATCATGTACTCCGTAAGCACCGTGATCACGTTCGCGGCCGCCACTTCGCTGATGCTTTACATAGATCCTCTTCTGACCGCCTATGCGCTCTTACCCGTCCCCGTTCTTGCGATCGTTGTGAACCGATTCGGAGGACTTGTAAGAGAGAGATTCGAACAGGTGCAGCAACAATTTTCGAGACTCACGGCCAGGGCGCACGAGAATCTCTCGGGGATCAGAATAGTAAAGGCATACGGTAACGAAGATTTCGAGAAAAAGCAGTTTGGAAGCTTGAATGAGGAGTACGTTCTCAAGAATCTCAGGCTCGTCAGGGTGTGGGGAGTGTTCCACCCGGTGATCGCTCTTGTCGGCGGTCTGGGCGGCGTAGTAGTGCTGTGGGTAGGCGGAACGGCCGTGGTTGGGGGAAGGATCTCGCTTGGAGATTTTGTTGCCTTCAGCGGCTATCTCGCAATGTTGGCGTGGCCCGCCATATCGCTTGGATGGGTAGTGAATCTTGTGCAGAGGGGTGCGGCTTCGATGAAAAGGGTGGCAGAGATTCTGGACGAGAGACCTCAAATCTCGGACGCCGGCACTCTTCCCATAACAAAGATAGGCGGTGAAGTAGAATTCAAGAACGTTTCCTTCTCTTATCGCGAGAACGGCCCTTTGGTTCTCGATGACATAAGCTTTAGGCTCCCTCGCGGTCAAAAGATCGCAATCGTTGGCAGGACAGGTTCGGGAAAGAGCACGCTGCTCAATCTCTTGCCCAGGCTGTTCGAACCGACGTCGGGCAAGATACTGATCGATGGCATTGAGACTCAGAGAATTCCGCTCCGCGTTCTCAGAACCGGCATAGGCTACGTCCCGCAGGAGTCGTTCCTTTTCTCCGACACGATAAGGGGAAACATCGCTTACGGAAGGCCCTCGGCAAGAGACGAAGACATCGCCGAGGTTGCCGTGATGTCCAGGATCGCCGAAGAGGTCGAGGAGTTTGGAGAGAAGTTCGACACGCTAATCGGGGAGAGGGGAATCACACTTTCGGGAGGGCAGAAGCAAAGGACTGCCATCTCGCGGGCGGTCATTATCAACCCGGCCATACTTCTACTCGATGACGCCTTTTCCAACGTGGACGCGGCCACTGAGAGGGAAATCCTGAACCGGCTGAGAGACAAACTAGGAGACAGGACCTGGATAATCGTTTCACATCGGATTTCGTCCATCAACGAAGCTGATGAAATCATCGTTCTCGAAAACGGAAGAATCGCTGAAAGAGGCTCCCAGGAAGAACTCCTCAAAACAGGAAAACTGTACAGGGAGCTGCACAAGAGACAGCTCATTGCAGAAGAGCTCGAGATCGGCTAGAGAGGCCCTTAAAGGAAAGTATCTGAGACTTGCTAGAAAGGGGTTCGTAGGGAATCGCGTTCGCCTTCAGCAGATTCAACCTCACAACGCAGGTTCTCGTGAGACGCTCGGCAGTAATGTGTATCGGCAGTAATGTATAACTGAGGGTAATCAGGGTATGCCATCACGCATTCGCGAAGAAGAGGAAGTCCTGGCAAAAGCCTACGACTCCAGACTCGCAGGAAGACTCCTCAAGTACCTGACTCCGTACAGATTCGTAGTGGCACTATCGGTCCTGCTTCTCCTTCTTGTTTCGGCATCGGAGCTGGTCGGACCGTATCTTGTAAAAGTAGGTATAGACAAATACATCTCGAAGGGAGATCCGACGGGGCTTCCGCTTCTCGCAGCCCTGTTCGTGCTCTCGCTTCTCGTCGCGTTTGTGCTCCGTTACTGGCAGGTCTACATGATGAACAAGACGGGACAACAGGTGATGGCGGACCTCAGGGCTGAGATTTTCTCGCACCTGCAGCAACTCTCGGTTTCCTTTTTCGACAAGAACCCCGTCGGAAGACTGCTCACCAGGGTGACAAACGACGTCGAGGTGTTAAACGAACTAGTCACAAATGGAGTAGTGGCGATATTTGGCGACATTTTCACACTGGTTGGGATAGCCGTCGTCCTTGTCGCGATGAACTCCAGGTTGGCACTAGTGATTTTCACCGTTGTACCCTGCATATTTGTGGCCACCCTGATGTTCAGAAAGAATGTCAGAATAGCTTACAGCATGGTCAGGGCTCGCATCGCGCGCGTGAATGCTTTCCTGCAGGAGACTCTGAGTGGTATCCGAATCGTTCAGGCCTTTGTGCGAGAACAAAGAACCATGGCTCAGTTCGACAGGCTGAATGCCTCGCACCTCGAGGCATACCTCAAGTCCGTTCTCTATCATTCCATCTTCTTCCCCGTGATGGAGCTCATCGGGGCGGTCGCGGTCGCATTGATCATATGGTACGGCGGCGGAAGGGCACTGCAAGGGGCCTTGACCATCGGCGCTCTTGTTGCCTTTCTTCAATACACGCAGAGATTCTTTAGGCCCATCAGCGATTTGAGCGAGAAGTACAACACCATGCAAGCGGCAATGGCCTCTGCCGAGAGAATATTCAATTTGCTCGATACGGAGCCCGAGATCAAGGATGCCGCGAATCCTGTCCACGTTGGTAGGTTGAGGGGGAAGGTGGAGTTCGACGGCGTCACTTTTTCCTACGATAGAGGTGAAGAGGTCTTAAAGAATGTCTCTTTTAAAGTCGATGAGGGAAAGACGCTCGCCATAGTTGGAGCCACTGGCGCAGGTAAGACGACACTCATGAGCTTGCTCTCCAGATTCTATGAGTTGCAGGACGGATCAATCAGGGTGGACGGTACAGACATTCGCGAAATTCCGGAAAAGGAGCTTAGAGAGAACATCGCCATAGTTCCGCAGGACGTGTTCCTATTCTCCGCGACTATAGAAGAAAACCTGAGGATGGGGAAGACGAACCTGACAAAAGACCAGATTGTAGAAGCTGCACGCAAGGTGCAGGCACACGATTTCATATCGAGGCTCGCACGCGGGTACGACGAAGAAGTCGGGGAGAGAGGGGTCACGCTTTCTGTGGGACAGAGACAATTGGTTTCCTTTGCTCGTGCACTTCTTCACGAACCCTCTATTCTCGTCCTCGACGAAGCCACATCCAGCGTTGATCCGGAGACCGAGTTTAGAATAAGAAAGGCCGTGAGGTCGCTCCTCCGGGGGAGAACTTCGATAGTAATCGCGCACAGGCTTTCCACGATAAGGAGCGCAGACAGAATAATCGTACTTCACAAAGGAAGTGTCAGAGAGGAAGGTACGCACGAAGAACTCATGGGAAAGCGCGGCATTTACTCCAGACTGTGGGAGCTTCAGTTCGCGGAACAGGCGTCTTAGGACAAGGAATCAAGCACCGACGCTGCCAACGGCCGACTCACTGAGTAACTCTATCCTCCCGCAAGCGAGAGGGCGCGCCGCACCATCTCTTCTAAAGTGAGTTCGACTCCCGCCTCTGCGACAACTCTCTTCAGAGCCTTTGCGGCTGAAGCCCTCGTGAGACCGAGCGAGACAAGAGCGAGGATTGCGTCGTTGAATTGGGGAGACTCACCGCCAAACGCAACGGCCTTTTCGCGCGCGTGCACAAGAACAGCAATCTTGTCTCTTAGTTCTACGACGATCCTCTCTGCCAGTTTCTTCCCTATGCCCGAAATCGTGGTCAGCATGGCGATGTTTGCAGAAGTGACGGCCTCCGCGAACGAGCGAACCTCACTCCCGGAGAGTATTCCCAGCGCAAGTCTTGGCCCTATTCCAGAAACAAGGATGAGAAGCTCGAAGAGTTCTTTCTCTTCCGGGGTCGCAAAACCATAAAGATCCAGGGAATCTTCCCTGACATGTAGATGTGTGAGAAGCTCCGAGGCGCTTCCGACTTCACCGATCTTCTCGTACGTCGAAAGCGGGACGTTGACCCCATAGCCAACGCCCCCAACATCAAGCACGATTCTGGTGGGAGTTTTCTGTATCAACGTACCCTTAAGACAGAATATCATAGCGTCTGCTCCCCTATTCGCCCCCGGCACCTTTCACACTCAAGGTGACTGGCATCCTGGGCGCTCCGGCCCGGGACACACAGGCATAGTGTCCCCGTGCGCACTTGTTGACGTGGCAGAGCGCCACGGCAAGAGCATCCGACGCGTCCAGGGGCAGTCTTCCTGAGATCGAAAGCAACTTCGAAACCATGAACTGCACCTGTTTCTTCGAGGCCGCGCCTGAACCCACAACCGACAGCTTGATTTCCAAAGGGGAGTATTCGAAGACCTCGAGGCCCGCCTTCGCAGCTACCAGCAGCACCACGCCCCTCACGTGACCCATTATAAGTGCTGACCTGACGCTACGACTGTGGAATATGGTCTCCACGGCCATCCTGTCGGGCTTGAATACGGCAACAACCTCTGAAAGCTTGTCGTAAATCTGTTCCAGTCTGATTGTGAGGGAATTTTGTGAAGAAAGCCGCACGCAACCAAAATCGAGGCATTCGAGTCCGGACCGGACCCAGTGGATCAAGCCGTAGCCGGTTACGAGACTTCCCGGATCGATCCCGAGAACTGTGAATTCTTTGGGTCGGCTGCTACTTTCCAAGCTTCGCCATGATTTCATTAGGGATGTCGAAGTTTGCGAAAACCTTCTGGACGTCCTCATGCTCTTCGAGTGCTTCCATTAGCTTAAGGATCTGTTCCGCTTCCTTCTCGCCGACCGTGATGGCTGACTGTGGAACGCGCGAGAGTTCAGCTCCGGTAAGAGGAATGCCGGCCTTCTTGAGAGCATCTTTTACGGCGTCAAGCTTGGAGGGCTCCGTCGTTATTTCGTAGAATTCTGGCGATTCGTCATTGACGTCGTCGGCCCCTGCGTCGAGCGCAATACTCATCAATTTGTCTTCATCAGCAGAGCTTCTTTCGACAGTGATGAGCCCCCTCAGGTCAAACATCCAAGAAACACACCCGACTTCGCCGAGGTTGCCTCCGTTCTTAGAGAAAATGTGTCTGATCTCGGAGGTCGTACGGTTCCTATTGTCCGTCACGGTCTCAGCCAGAATGGCTATGCCGTGGGGACCGTATCCCTCGTAGGAGATCTCCTCGTAAGCCACGCCAGGCAGTTCGCCCGTACCCTTCTTTATGGCCCTTTCGATGTTGTCGGCCGGCATGTTGTAGCTCTTGGCCAACTGCACGGCTGCTCTCAGGCGGGCGTTGGCGTTGATGTCACCGCCTCCTTGTCTCGCAGCGACGGTGATCTCTTTGATGCACTTACCGAAAAGTCGGCCGCGCTGTTGATCGACTTTCTCTTTCTTCCTTTTTATCGTGCTCCATTTTGAATGACCCGACATGCCCCGTCACTCCTTCTCTTGCTTGGCCTCTGCTATTACCTTCTCAGTCATCTCCTGAGGAAGTTCTTCGTAGGAGGCGAATTTCGCGGTGTGGGAAGCCCTTCCCTGCGTCAGCGATCTCAAGTTCGTGGAGTACTTGTAAAGCTCGGCCTGTGGAACAAGAGCCCTCACACGCTGCATCTTACCGTGAGAATCCATGCCAAGAATCCTACCGCGCTTGCTACTCAGGTCGCCCATCACATCACCCATGCAATCATCAGGAACGGTTACCTCCACTTCCATTATTGGTTCAAGCAGAATCGGTCTAGCCTCGGTCATTGCCTTCTTAAAAGCTATGGATCCCGCGATCTTAAAAGCAAGGTCAGAGGAATCCACTGTGTGGTATGAACCGTCGAACAGATAGACCCTGAAATCAACGATCTGGTAACCCGCGAGGACTCCTTCTTTGCACGCCTCCTCGACTCCCTTCTGTACCGCAGGAATGTACTTCGTGGGTATGGCGCCTCCCACGATCTTGTTTACGAACTCGAACCCTTCTCCCCTCTTTCTCGGTTCGATCCTTATCCAGACGTCTCCGAACTGACCTCTACCACCGGATTGCTTCTTGTGTCTACCCTGAACTTCTGCCTTACCCTTTATGGTTTCCCTGTAAGGTATCTTGGGCTTGACGATATCTACCTCCACGCCAAAGCGGTCGCGCAGTTTACCCACGATGACCTCGAGGTGTAGCTCACCCATGCCGTTCAGGAGAGTCTGCTTGAGCTCGGGGTCAACGAAGACTGTGAAAGTCGGGTCCTCTTCCTTCAGACGCGAAAGTCCATTTGCGATTTTCTCTTCGTCACCCTTTGCCCTTGGTTTAAGAGCCTCCGAAAGCGCGGGTTCGGGGAATTTCATGGGTGCAAGCTGGATTGGGCTCGCAGAAGAACAGAGCGTGTCTCCAGTTGAAGTGTCCCTGAGCTTCACTGCCGCACCGAATTCTCCTGGCTTGACGGAAACTACGTCTGTTCGCTCCTTTCCCTGCAGCCTGAAGAGCTGGCCAATCTTCTCGCTCTTGTTCTTTGTTGAGTTGAAGGCGTCGGAACCAGCCTCCAGTGCGCCAGAGAACACTCTTATGAGCGAAAGCTCTCCTACGTGGGGTTCCGAAATCGTCTTGAAGACCATCGCGCAGAGCGGTTCGCTAACGAGCGGCTTTCTCTCGATAGGTTTGTCGGTCCCGGGAACTGTTCCCTTGATCGGCCCCCTGTCAGCGGGTGAAGGAAGAACGGTGACAAGTAGGTCAAGCAACTGCGGAACGCCTATGCCTTTACTTGCAGACACGGCAGCTATCGGAAGTATAGTTCTCTTCGCGATACTCTTGCGGAGTCCCTCGACTATCTCATTCGGATCGAGCGTACCTTTCTCAAGATACTTCTCTAGAAGGCTATCGTCGCCTTCCGCCACCCCGTCTACCAGTTTTTCTCGTGCTTCTTCTGCATGCTTTCTTATGTCAGCAGGGATTTCCTTTTGTTCCGTGAATTGCCCCTGATCATCATAGAGGTAAGCCTTCATCGAGAGAACATCCACGATGCCCGTAAATGAATCCCCTGTTCCGATAGGCAGGATCACCGGGACTACTCTTCTGGAAAAGGACTCGGACGCCCCGCTCACACACGCCGAGAAGTTCGAATGTTCCTTATCCATCATGGTCACACAAGCAAAGGCGGGCAGCGAGGTCTCCTCGATGAAGTCCCACGTCTTCATGGTACCGACCTCAACGCCTGCCGCCGCTCTCAGAAGAATCAGAACACTGTCCGCGACAGAAAGCCCCGCTTTCACATCGCCTACAAAGTCAGCGTACCCGGGTGTATCAACGAGATTGAAAAGATGATCCTTCCACTCCAGGTGTCCAACCGAGAGCGAGATCGTGATTTTTCGCTGAATTTCCTCTGGTGTATAATCGAGAACGGAAGTGCCATCGTCTACCCTACCCATCCTCTTGGTGGCCTTCGCATTGAACAGAAGAGCCTCGCAGAGCGTGGTCTTCCCTGCCCCCCCGTGTCCAACAAATGCCATATTCCTCAGTTTGGCCACATCGTAATCTTTCAAAATCGCACCTCCGCAAACCAGTAGACGCCGAGAAAAACAGAAAATTGTGCGGGAAGAGTCCCTTGCGCAGAAACAGGCGTGACAAAAGCCAACCGTGGCGATGCTACCACAGCGAGGTTTGGAGTGTCAAGCTCTGGGGATACCATTGAGATGTCATACTACAGGATACCATGGGGATCCATCCATCACGTGTCTTGCTCGTCTCATTTGTGACATCTCTATGATATAATAATGAGGACAGTTCGGCTCGCGAACCTGAGGTTGGTGGCGAGAGCGTGACTAATGCAGGGCTGGTTTATGACTCATGCACATACGACAAATTCTACCGTTTCAGGAGATCCAGGAGTTTTAGCCTGCTCTGAAGCTCCTGCCGGCTCTGGAGATTCTGATGGTTCAAGAACTCTTCGAGTGACTGCCGCTTCTGTCGCATCTGTCATTGCTGCTATTCCCGAAGCCTTTGGAGGTTCTGCAGCTCTTGTCGCTTGTCTTGTAATGGCGGCAGTTTTCGCTGTCTGTTCGTGCTCCTGTTGTCAACAGGACAAACACTCTTCGAATCTCCCAGCTAACTCTGCCGATTCCTTGCCCAGCGCTGGCATTCACGGCCATACTACTCCGGTCTATACGTACAGAGTGGTAAACACCTACCCGCATGCCCGAGATGCATTTACGCAGGGACTC
>Ga0315277_10009576_pt1 | contig 12360 bp, 3 predicted proteins | sample YL17G05_15_MG_FD_203695 | JGI IMG/M metagenome (GOLD analysis project Ga0315277, IMG submission 203695) | Sediment microbial communities from Yellowstone Lake, YNP, Wyoming, USA - YL17G05_15 | ecosystem: Environmental > Aquatic > Freshwater > Lake > Sediment | place: USA: Wyoming | collected... | reverse complement strand
CACGCTGCTTCTCAGCCCGACGCCGGCCGAACCCCCGTAGGTCAGTTCCGCCAGCCAGGTGGGAGCAAACTCCCACTGGAAACCGCCCGACCAGTTCATGGTGTATGGGACACGCAGGCTGGGATCTACCCAGGTGGCGCTGCGAGAACTGTAGTTGGTCCCCAAGAAGGCCGCGGTGCCATCCGGATTCAGCCTCCACTGAAACGTCGGAGGCCCTTGCGAGAGAGAGAACGCCGGACGCGGATCCCCGGTCACTTGTTGCACCTGGGCTTGCGCCGTATACTCCTCGGACCCGGCGCTGGCTAGCATGTCCGTGGTGATCACCCCGAACGAAGCGCGGAAGACGAACTTGGGCCGGAAGTTCCAGGCCAGGCCCACCCGCGGCTGGAAGTTGTTCAGGTCGCGTCCGTATACCGAGCCTTTGGGATGCGTGATGGCCCCCATCAGGCCGGTGAGCGGATCTTTGACGTTGGGATCGAACTGCGACTGGAAGCCCCACTTGGTCGAGAATGGCGATTCGTAGGACCACCGCAGCCCCAGGTTCAGGGTCAGGCCCTTGAACGGCCGGAAATCGTCCTGGAAGTAGAGGGACTCCGACCACCAGCGCGGCAGCCAGTTGGCCAATTGGGAGGTGAAACTGGCGGAGCTGACCGACCCCAGCAGGAAGGAGGCAAACGAATTACCGGTGTTGGGCGTGTAGGGCAGGTTGGTGCCCCCGAAGTTGTAGGTGCCCGACGGGTTGCCCGGACTGGCATTGTTTTGGCGGGTCCGGATCACCTCGTAGCCAGTCTTGAGAGTGTGGCGCCCAATGATCTTGGTGAAGTTGTCCTGGAAAGTGAAATCCTCCGAAAGGTTGGAGGAGTATTGCAGGGCGCCTAGGCTGTAGATGCCATTGAAGGCCGGGAATGTATCCGGCCCCACGTTGGGGATGCCCAGTTTCTGTGCCCAGCCCTGGTTGAGAGTGGCCGGGGTATTGGTCTGGTGCCGCCGGTTGTATCCCAAGCGCAGCTCGTTCATGGTGCTCGGGTTGAGGGTGTAGTAATCGGAAAACACCGAGTTGCGCTGGTCAATTGGCTGTGCCACGCCGAAGCTGGGCACGGTGGTGTCGATTTCGCGCCAGGCGAAGGCCACGTTGACGCGGCCGTTGACGCGGTGCCGCATATGCGAATAGCGCCCGGAGATCTTGTGGTTGGGACTGAACTGGTGATCGATTTTCGCGTCGATGCGGGTGCGGTAGGAACGGTAGAAGGTCCAGTCGTACAGGTTGTCATGCGGGCCGTTTCTGTCGAAATATCCCGGAGTATTCGGGGGCCGCCAGGGGTTCTTGGCCAGGAAGTTCTTGACGACTGGGTCGAGCCGGCTGAGCGGGACTTTGTTGCCGGGCAAGGGATCGCTGATCCAGGCGCCCTGCGCGTTTTGCCGCATGGCCGCCGGATCATAGAGCGGATAGGCGCCACCGGGGAAGTTGAAGTCGCCGGCCAGCATCTCGGCAGTGGGCACGGTCTGGGTTTGCGGATCATTGGCTTTCTCGTGATGCCGCCCGTATCCGAACAGGAAGAAGGTCCTGTCTTTGCCGTTGTAAATTTTGGGTAAATAGACCGGCCCGCTGACGGAGCTCTGCATTTCGTGATAGGTCATAGGGTTGACTCGCGGCAGCGACTCGAAATAGTTCCGGTGGACCATAACCCGGTTCATGTAGCGATCTTCCAGTGCGCCGTGAAACTGGTTGGTGCCGGTCTTGAAGATGAAGCTGAGGGCGCCGCCGGCGGTGTGGCCGAATTCGGCCGGGGCGCCGGTGGTCCAGAGCTTGGCTTCGGCGATGGCATCCATGGTGGGCTGGGTGCTTGAGTTGGTGTCGCCAATCACCGAGGTAATGGTCTCTTTGGCGCTAACGCCGTCGAGCATGTAGCCCATGTGGTTCTCGCTCTGGCCCAGGGCGCCCTGGCTGCCTCCCCAGGGCATCACGCCGGCCATGTAATAAAGAATCCGCGTGGGCTTCAGTTGCAGCAGCGGGAGCTGGATGATGGCTTTGGCCTCGGCCACATGGCCCACTACCGCGGTTTCGGTTTCGAGCAGCGGCGCCGAGGCGGCCACCTTCACGGACTCGGTGACCCCGCCCACCTCGAGCTGCACGTCCACGCGCGGCATTTCGGCGGCTCGCAGGCGGATGCCACTGCGCACGTATTTCTTGAAGCCGCTGGCTTCGACCGTCAACTCGTAGCTGCCCGGGGCAAGGAATGGGATATAGTAGGCCCCTTCCGCATTCGATTGCCCGGCGGACACGAACGCTGTCTGCGTGTTGGTTACGGTGACCTTCGCACCGGGGACAACGGCCCCAGTGGAATCCGTGACCGTGCCGACCAAGGTGGCGGTACGCGTGTCCTGGGCGAAAGCCAGGGAAAGACTGAGCAGCAGGATCGCAAAACACCCCTTCATAGAGACCTCCCTTGAGCCGGGATCTCAGTTTCGATTTCCCGGTTTAGGAGCAATATACACCAAACTGCTTTTGCATGGAAGCGACGCAGGCCGGGGGCCTGCGCCACGTTACCACTCCAGGCGCAGTGCCAGCACCAAGTTGCCGTTGGGCGATGCGATACTGTCGAAGCCCAGGCCGGGGTTGAACTTGCCGAAAGAGGCAGGATTGGTCAGGTTCACGGTCGAGTTGGGAGAAGTGAGTATGGGCCGGGTGGGCAAGCTGGTCCCGTCCAGACGCAGGACGAACCGCACGCGTTCCTTGAACGACCAACTTTTGGACATGGAATACTGTGGCCCGTAAAGCCAGTTACCGCTCTGGGTCCCGCTTCCGACAGTGCCCGGCGTGTAGGCCGCCGGGTAAGCAAAGGCCTTGATGTCGAAGAGCGGATTCTGGGCGGTCATCGGGAAGCGGTTGGGCCCCAGTTCCCAGTTCGGGGTCCTCACCTTGTCGTCCGGCACGAGCTGGTTGGGACGGCTCGGGCCCGATAGATAACGGTAAGGGCTTCCCGACATTCCGAAGCTGACCGGCGGGCCGGACATCCAGGTTTGGTACAAGACCAAGGTCCAGCCGCCCAGGACGTGGTTCTTCCAGCCGCCGCTCGACATGAACTTGCGGCCCTTTCCGAAGGGCAGGTCGACAGTCAACACCTCGACGATGCGGTGGTGCCGGTCGTAGCTGGTGCGTCCCTTGGTCAGACTCCAGTTGTAGTAGGCCCAGCCATCGCCAGTGCCGCCGGACAGAGTCCTGCTCCAGGTCCAGAAGGTGTTCAGGGTGATGCCGGCCGGCGAGTAGCGCTTCTCCGCGCGCGTGGTCAAGGCGTGATAGGTGTCGTGGCCGGCATTGCTCTGGTAGGAGATCGAGCCGAATTGCGTATAGGGCCTGTAGTTCTGCTGGGCGGAGTAGACCCTGTCCAGGAAGGCGATGTCCTTGGAGTCATAGATGGACTTGGGGAGCTGATTGATGCTCACGCTGCTCCTCAGCCCGACCGCAGCCGAGCCCTGGTAGGTCAGGTCGGCCAGCCAGGTGGGAGCGAACTCCCACTGGAAACCGCCGGACCAGTTCATGATGTAGGGGACCCGCAGGTTGGGGTCCATCCAAGTGGCGCCGCGCGAACTGTAGTTGGTCCCCAGGTAGACCGCAGTGCCATCCGCATTCAGGTTGTACTTGAAGAGCGGAGGTCCTTGGGCCAGATAGAACACCGGGCGCGGGTCTCCGGTCGGCAGTTGCACTTGGGCTTGGGCCGAATACTCTTCGGTCCCGCCGCTGGCCAGCATGTCGGTGGTGAGCAACCCGAACGACGCGCGGAAAACGAGTTTGGGCCGGAAGTTCCAGGCCAGGCCCAGCCGGGGCTGGAAGTTGTTCAGGTCGCGCTTGTAGAGCGAGCCCTTGGGATGGGTGATGGCGCCCATCTGCCCGGTGAGCGGGTCTTTGACGTTCGGATCGAACTGCGACTGGAAGCCCCATTTGGTCGAGAACGGCGATTCGTAGGACCAGCGCAGCCCCAGGTTCAGAGTCAGGCCCTTGAAAGGCCGGAAGTCATCCTGGAAGTAGATGGCGTGCGACCACCAGCGCGGCAGGTAGTTGGCGAGCTGGGTGTTGAAGCTGGCCGAGGTCACCGAGCCCAGCAGGAAGGATGCAAACGAATTGCCGGTATTGGGCGTGAAGGGCAGGCTGGTGGCGCCGAAATTGTAGCTGCCTGAAGGGTTGCCCGGGCTCACGTTGTTCTGGCGGGTCCGGATCACTTCGTAACCGGTCTTGAACGTGTGGCGCCTAACGATCTTGGTGAAATTGTCCTGGAAGGTGAAATCCTCCGAGATGCTCGAGGAGTATTGCAGGGCGCCCAGACCGTAAATGCCACTGAATGCCGGGAAGTTATCCGGCCCCACATTGGGGATTCCCAGTTTCTGCGCCCAGCCCTGGTTGAGAGTGGTGGGGATACTGGTCAGGTGGCGCCGGTTGAATCCCAGGCGCAGCTCGTTCATGGTGCTGGGGTTGATGGTGTAGTAATCGGAAAACACCGAGTTGCGCTGGTCGTTGGGCGTGCGGATTCCGAAGCTGGGCGCGGTAGTGTCGATTTCCCGCCAGGCCAGCGCGATGTTGACGCGGCCCAACTGGCGGTGGCGCATCTGCGAATAGCGCCCGGAGATCTTGTGGTTCGAATTGAACTGGTGATCGAGTTTCGCATCGTATCGGCTGCGGTAGGAACGATAGAAGGTCCAGCCGTTCAGGTTGTCATGCGGCCCGGTCCGATCGAAGTACCCGCCGGTGTTGGGAGGCTTCCAGGGGTTCTTCGCCAGGAAGTTCTTGGTGACCTGATCGAAGCGGTTGAGCGGGACTTTGTTGCCGGGCAAGGGATCGCTGATCCAGGCGCCCTTGGCATCCTGCCGGATGGTGGCCGGATCGTAGAGTGGATAGGCGCCGCCGGGGAAGTTGAAGTCGCCAGCCAGCATCTCGGGAGTCGGCACGGTGGCAGTCACCGGGTCCTCGCTCTTCTCGTGATGCCGCCCGTATCCGAACAGGAAGAAGGTCTTGTTCCTGCCGTTGAAAATCTTCGGGATGTAGACTGGCCCGCTGAGCGTCGCCTGGATCTCGTGGTAAGTAAACGGGTTCACCCGCGAAAATTGTTCGAAGTATTGGCGGTGGATCATGACCCGGTTCTGGTAACGGTCTTCGAGGGCGCCGTGGAAGTCATTGGTCCCGCTCTTCAGGGTGAGGCTGACCATGCCGCCGGCCACATGGCCGAGCTCGGCCGGGGCGCCGGTGGTCCACAGCTTGACCTCGGCGTAGGCGTCCATGGTGCCGGTCACGATGGCGTTATCGCCGGCCGCCGAGCGAATAGACTCTTTGGCGCTGATGCCGTCGAGCATGAAGCCCATCTGGGTGTCGCTCTGGCCCATCACACTTTGGCCACCGCTCACCGGCACCACTCCTGGCATGTAATAGAGAATCCGCAGGGGCCTCAGTTGCGGGAGGGGAAGCTGGATGAGGGCCTTGGCCTCGGCCACCATTCCCACCACCGCGGTCTCGGTTTCGAGCAAGGCAGCCGAGCCGGTAATGCTGACGGACTCGGTGAGCCCGCCGACTTCGAGCTGCACGTCCAGGCGCGGCATCTCGCCGGCCCGCAGGGCGATGCCGCTCCGCACGTACTTCTTGAATCCGGCGGCTTCCACGGTCAGCTCGTAAGCGCCCACCGCCAGATAGGGAAGGTAGTAGCTGCCTTCCGCGTTCGTTTGGCCGGCAGAAACGAACCCGGTCTGGGTGTTGGTTATGGTGACTTTTGCACCGGGCATGAGAGCGCCGGTGGAATCCGTGACGGTGCCGACCAGGGTAGCGGTCCGCGTGTCTTGGGCGGCGGCTACGGAAAGACCAAGCAGCAGGATTGCAAAACACCCCTTCATGGAGACCTCCCTTTAACCGGGATCTCAGTTCCGATTTCCCGGTTCACCAGCACTATACACCAAAACTACGGGGGCCGGAGGCCGGCAGGCGGGTGTCTATGGGGGCCGGAAAGCGGCAGGCGGGTGTCAATGGGGGCCGGAGGCCGGCAGGCGGATGTCTATGGGGACCGGAAAGCGGCAGGCGGGTGTCTATGGGGGCCGGAGGCCGGCCGGCGGATGTCTATGGGGGCCGGAGGCCGGCAGGCGGATGTCTATGGGGGCCGGAAACCAGCAGGCGGATGTATACTGGGGCTGACTTGGAGCTCAAGTATGCAGCCGCTGATTCGAGTGATTCTGGCGGCGGTTTTGACGCCGCTGGGGGTGGTCCTGGCGCAACCCACCTTCCCCTACGTGATCCGGACGGTGGCCGGGAGATCCCCGTTCGGCGGGGACGGCGGCCCGGCCACGGCCGCCCTGCTCAACCGCCCGCAAGCCGTGGCGGTGGACTCGAAGGGGAACTTCTACATTGCGAGCAGGTGGGAGCCGCGCATCCGCAAGGTCTCGCCCACGGGGACCATCAGCGCCTTTGCGGAAGTAGCCGCGACCGACCTGGCGATCGACCGCTTCGATAATCTCTATGCCTCCGACGGTGACGCCTCAATCTACAAGATCACGCCGTCCGGGGCTGTGAGCGTGTTCGCCGGAACCGGGACTTCCGGTTTCAGCGGGGATGGCGGACCGGCCACCTCGGCCCGGCTTCGGTCCCCCCACGGAATGGCGCTCCATCCCAGCGGCGACCTCTATTTCGCCGACATGGACAACCATCGCGTCCGCCGAATCGAGGCCACCGGGAGCATCAGCACGGTGGCCGGCAGCGGGACCGCCGGCTTCAACGGCGACGGGCCAGGCATGTCGGTTCAACTGAACAGCCCCAGAGCCTTGGCGCTCGACGCCAACAACAACCTCTACATCGCGGACGAAGACAACCTCCGCATCCGGAGAATGGATGTTTCTTCCGGCCGGATCGCCACCTGGGCGGGCAATGGGGACTTTAATTGGGGCGCGGCGGGCGACGGTGGTCCAGCGACCGCAGCGTCTTTGGGCTATCCGATGGGGCTGGCGTTTGACAGCGCAGGGAACCTCTACGTGAGCTGCAACGTGTTGAGCCGGGTGCGGGTGATCGACCGCAACGGCGTGATCCGAGCCTACGCGGGTAACGGGATCTACGGCTATGGCGGCGACGGCGGCCAGGCTCCCGGGGCCAGATTTGCTGAGCCGATGGGCCTGGCCCTGGACCGAGATGGCAGCCTGCTGATTGCGGACAATGAGAACCATCGCATTCGCAGGGTATCGGGCGGAACGATCAGCACGGTGGCGGGGGCCTCGCACTACGGCGGGGACAACGGCCCGGCGACCTCGGCCCTTCTGGACTGGCCCGACGGTGTGGCGGTCGACCGAGACGGCGCGGTCTACATCGCGGACATGGGCAACAACAGGATCCGGAAGGTGCCGCCCACTGGCGCCATCACCACCTACGCAGGAACTGGCGAGAACGGCGTCGCGGGCGACGGCGGTTTGGCCCTCTCGGCCCAGCTCTCCCTTCCTCAGTTGCTGGCGCTGGACGGCGCGGGGAACCTCTACTCCATCAACCAAGACCGGGTGCGGAAGATCAGCCCCGGCGGGATCATCACCACGGCAGCCCAGAATCGGGAGATTGGGGATCCACGTCCGACCCTGGAAGGACCGCCATCGCTCGTCATCTCCGCCATCGCGGTGGATGCGCAAGGAAACCTGTACTTCGCAGAAACCTGGCCGGCATGCCGTGTGCGCAAGGTGACTCCGGAGGGCGTGATCACCAAAATCGCGGGGGCCGACGCCTGCGGCTACAGCGGCGACGGGGGCCCTGCGACCGCGGCACGCATCAGCGCAGCCTGGGGGATGACAGTAGACAAGAACGGAGACCTGTATATCGCCGACACCGGCAACCACCGTGTCCGGAAGGTGACCCCAGACGGAAAGATCAGCACCGTGGTGGGCAATGGCGGAGACGAGGCGCCAGGCCCCACGCCGCAGCCCGCCGCCAGCGCCTCAATCGGTTCGCCGATGGGCATCGCCATCGACGAGTCCGGCGATCTATACGTCTCCGACAACAACTCCCCCTCCATCGCCAAAGTCTCCGGAGGGATGGTGTACCGTATCGCGGGCAACGGCAGTTGGCGGTTCAGCGGCGATGGCGTGCCGGCGCTCTCCGCCTCGGTGGGTTGGGCCACTCAGCTCGCCGCCGGATCGGGGCGCGACATCTACCTGGTGGATGAAGCCAACAGCCGGATCCACCAACTGATCCTGAACTCACCGTCCCGGCTCGAGATCGCCAGCGGCGACAACCAGACCGTAAATGTGGGAGAGGCCCTCGCCAGGCCGCTGACGGTGAAGCTGACCGGGCGAGCCGGTCTGGTTCTGGAAGGTGTCCCGGTCGCCTTCGCCGTCGCCGCGGGGATCGCAACCCTTTCCGCCGCCAGCGCGACGACCGACAAGTCCGGACTGGCGAGCGCCGGCCTGACCGCGGGCAGCACCGCAGGCGCAGTCACCGTGACCGCCACGGTCGCAGGTTTGCCCGCGGTGAGATTCACCATCACCGTCAAGACCGCCATTTTGCCCGACACGCCCAGGATCTCCTCCGGCGGTGTGACCGGCGCCGGACTCAGCGTGCCGCCGGTGCGGGCGGTTTCTCCCAACGCCATCGTCACCATCTGGGGCGAGAATTTCCTCCCGGCAGGCAGCGCCCCGCAGACGGCTGTGCCGGTTGCCGGACAGGTGCCCAGCAAAGTCGCCAGCCTGTGCGTTAGGTTCAACGATCTGGCGGCCCCCATCTACCTGGTGGCGTCCAACCAGGCCAACGTCATTGTGCCCAAGGTCACTGCCGGGGCTGAGGTGTCTGTCCAGGCCATCCGCAACTGCGGTGAAGCCAATGAGCTGAAGAGCAACTCCGAGAAAGTGACCGCCAAGGCGGCCACGCCCCAGTTTTTGTTCTTTGTCGCCAACCTGGACGGCAAGAGCCCCATTGCCGGGTTCAACGTCAGCCGGGGGTATGCCTATTTGGGCGCTTCCGGCCTGAAAGCGGGCGCGACCTTTGTCCCAGCGCGGCCGGGCGATTGGCTGGAGCTGTACGGAGTGGGCTGGGGGGCCACCGATCCGGCGGTCGAGCCCGGGGCCGTGCCCGGAAAGATCGCACCCACCGCCCAGAAGGTGAAGGTCACCATCGGCGGCCTCGAGGTTGCGGAGCAGGATGTCTACTATGCAGGCGCCTCCCCGGCCACCCCGGGGCTCTATCAGCTCAATGTCAGGCTGCCAGCCGCCATCCCGGACGGCGACCAGGCAGTCATGCTCGAAGTGGCGGGCGAGAGCACGCCGGCCGGGGCGTATATCACAGTGAAAGGACAGTAGTGGGAAAACCGCGATGGGCGGGCTCAGGCCCCAACTGCAAAGGTACCAACGGAATTTACCGTTAAGGCTGGCGCATGGCGATCGTGGCCGTGTCTGCAGATCCGTTCTCGGGTATCATAGTGCTGTTCCGGGAGTCCAACGTGGAAATCCTGGCTCATCAGGAAGACCTCACAGAAACGGAGGAGGGTGCGAGCCATGCGTCGTGCTCTGCTGATTGGGCTTCTTTCTCTCGCCGCTTCAGACGCCGCCGAGAACTACTGCGACTGGAAATACAAAACGACGGTTGAACCGCGGGTCCTTCGCCAAGGGCAGTCCGGGAACATCCGCATCACGGCCACTTTCGACCCCAAGCCGTCGCGCGTCGAGGTCATCCTGAATACCGGCGGTTCTCCCATACCGGCGCAGCAGGTCTCGCCTGGCGTTTGGGTGGTCGAGTTCCCGGCACAAGCCGCCTTCAAAGACTACAAGGCGGGAGTCGGACACAATCTCTTCGGCTACCTCGACGAATACGACGGGGCCAACCTCGCCGGGCACATCAACCTGATCGCGAACATCCGCGACGACACCATGCCGGACGTTCTCATTCGCAACGTTTCCGGCCCCGGCGGGCAAGCCCAGATGACCCGTCACGTCCTGAACATCCGGGATGACAATCAGTACCTCTTCTTGACCAAGAGCATTCCCGCCGATTTCGTCAAGCGCTTCTACTCTTTCCGCGGCGACGACTTCGACTTCCTTGGTTTCGTGGCGGACGGCGTCGGCGGCGAGAACCGTTTCTACATGGGGCTGCGGAACGACACGCGGGGCATCGGGCTCGACCCGATGAACAACGGCGCCGCCTACGGAAGCGCCAGCCGCCTGCAAGGTATCGTTCACTTCCCCAACGATAACCTCTTCGATCTGGCTGAGGCGGCGCTTTCCCACGAGTTGGGCCACCGCTGGTGCTGCTTCGTCCGCCTCCCCTTCCTGACCGCCGAGATTCCGCATTGGCCCATGGGGAACGTGGGCTACGGGATGATGGGGATCAACGTCGGCGGCGCGGGTGGAACGTTCCCCTATGAGCTGATTTCCCGGCCTGACGGCTCCTACACCGCCAGGTTTGCGCGATACCCCGATGAGTTCAACGACCTGGAACTCTATCTCATGGGCCTGCTGCCCCCCGCCAAAGTCCCCGAGTACTTCGTGTTCCAGGATCAACAGCAACAGGTCACCAACGGAACGTTGCGCGGACCCGTGAAAAGCTTCACGGTCCAGGACGTCATCGCGCAGGCGGGCCAGCGTGTGCCGGCTGCCGGGAGTGTGCAGACCGATTTCCGCATGGCCGCCGTGGTCTGCAGCCGGAGCCGTCTGATGAACGCCGATGAGATGGCGTTTTACGAGACCATGGCGGCCCGAGGCGAGGCCAGAACGCCGGTCGGCACCTCCTATGCCTGGATGCAGTCTCCGGTAAAGCCGTTCTCCGTGAGCACGCGCGGTTTGGCGACGCTGTCCACGACCGTTTGCCCGGACTGCCCCGGAGGCTTGAACACCGTCTCCTCGGCCAGTTACCAGCGCGGTCCCGGCCTGGCCCCCGACTCCATCGCCAGTTCCTTCGGCTTCGGGCTCGCCTCCGCCATCCAAGTCGCGAGTACCGTCCCCTTGCCCACGCTGCTAGCGGACACCTCGGTGGTCATCAATGACCGCGCCGGCTCTGGTCCCGACCGCACCTGCCCGCTGGTCTTCGTCTCTTCCGAACAGATCAACTTCATCGTCCCGGGCGCCTTGGCGAGCGGTCCCGCCATGGTCAAAGTCGTTCAGCGCGGCCAGGTGATCGCTCAGGGCCTGGTCACGGTTTTCCCGATCTCGCCAGCCCTCTACACGGCGAACGCCAGCGGCAGCGGGGTACCGGCCGCGCGCGCGATTTTCGTCTCGCAGAATGGCTCGCAGTCCGCACCCGCCGTTTTCCAGTGCGGCGCCACCGGCTGCCTGCCGGCGCCTCTCGACCTCGGCAGCGAGTCCGATCAACTCTACCTCGAGCTTTACGGAACCGGGATCCGCGGCCGCACATCCCTTTCGGCAGTCCGGGCCCAAATCGGCGGAGTCGACGCCGAAGTTCTCTACGCGGGCGCCAACCCGAACTTCCTCGGCCTCGACCAGGTGAACGTCAAAGTGCCTCGCAGCCTGCTGCACCGCGGTGACGTCCAACTGGTCCTCACCGTCGACAGCCAGCAGGCTAACCCGGTCCTCCTGCGCTTCCGGTAAGCCAGACCTGTCGTGGTTGGGGGGACTGGCCAGGGATGTTGGGCCGCCAGCCGGTCGATTATCTCATTGTCTGCCGCCCGCGGCGGGGCGGGCAGTCTTGACGCGCCGAAACCGTGCGCGCGACGCCGCCGGCATCTTCTCGGTGGCGTACTGGAAAATCACGCGGGGAGCACGGTCTCGCCACTCCAGCAGGAACGCCTCGACCGGCCCGGGATGCTTCTTCCAGGACTCTCGCAGGAACCAGCCCAGCCCTTGCTGGACCACCTTCTCGGGATCCATCATGAGCGGACGCAGGATATCGAGCAGCGGGCCGACATCCGTTTGCGCCTTGAGCAGCCCGAGCATGGCCACCGGCACGGCCCGCCGCTGGTACTTGAGCTTCGACTGCCGCCAGGCGGCCAGCGCCTCGAGTTCAATCCGGCGGCTTTCCAGCAGAGGTGCGATCACTTCTCCACACAGCACATCCGTGTGGGCCCAGTTGCCAATGCCCGCCTGGAACCACTTGCCCAGCGCAGCGAACCTCTTGGCATCGAGCTGGTCACGGTGCTCTTTCAGGAAGCGGATGGCCAGCGCGCCCTCCTCGTACTTGCCGCTCCGAAACAGCAACTCTCCCAGCTTCAGGAAGCCGTCCAACCCCAGGTCGCGATAGCGCTCCAGCCAGTTCGCTTGCTGCTCGTTCCAGACCGGGTGGTTCTTGTCGAGCAGGCCCCAGGCGTCATACCCCTCCTTGAAGTAGCGGGCCCAGCGGTTCGCCTGGCCCGGGTGGGCGTTGGCCGCGCAGTAAGACTGGACTTCTGCTGCCAGAGCGCCCACGCGGTCCAC
>Ga0315277_10009575_pt1 | contig 12360 bp, 7 predicted proteins | sample YL17G05_15_MG_FD_203695 | JGI IMG/M metagenome (GOLD analysis project Ga0315277, IMG submission 203695) | Sediment microbial communities from Yellowstone Lake, YNP, Wyoming, USA - YL17G05_15 | ecosystem: Environmental > Aquatic > Freshwater > Lake > Sediment | place: USA: Wyoming | collected... | reverse complement strand
CCATCCCAAGAATGACGGGATCTATGTTATCAACGACCGGCTGGGCCACTTCAGCGGAGGAAAAGCCCACATCCGTGTGTTTGACCTCCAGTCCCGGGAGATCTTCAAAGAGGTCAAAGATGTGGACGTCGGCCCGAATACGGCCGCTCAGATCTTCCTGCTGCCCGCCGTCAAGCATCTGTCCCCTGTCTATTTCCTGGACCTTAAGCTTGTGGACAACGGGGGCGGTCTCGTCGCCGAGAATTTCTATTGGCTCTCGACCAAAAAAGATGTGATGAACTATCCGGCCACAGAGTGGTTCGTGACACCGATCAAGGAATTCGCCGACCTCAAAGCCCTGGACAAATTGCCTCAGGTGACCCTCAAGGTCCTGTCCGCGTTCGAGCAAACGGAAAACGAACAGCTGGTCAGGGTGACCCTGCAGAACCCGGCCGATAAGATTGCTTTCTTCATCAACCTCAGCGTCGTCGGCCGGCAGAGCGGCCGCGCTGTCCTGCCCATCTATTGGGAAGACAACTGCGTTTCGCTCCTCCCGGGCGAGAGCAAAACCATCAGCGCCACCTTCTCCCCGGCCGACCTTAAGGGCGAAGAGCCGGTTTTGCGGGTGGACGGCTGGAACGTAAAGGCGCAGTAAAAAAGCATGAAGAGAAACATATTGGTCGTCGCCCTGATCTTCCTCGTTTTTTTCGTCATCTCCTTCCTGACGAACATCCTGGGCCCGCTCATCCCGGACATTATCAAGAGTTTCAGCCTGAGCCTGACCCTGGCCGGGTTCCTGCCCTTTTCATTCTTTGTCGCCTATGGGGTGATGTCGATCCCGGCCGGGATGCTGGTCGAGCGGTACAAAGAAAAGCGGGTCATGCTGGCGGCCTTCCTTATGGCGCTGGCGGGGGCCCTCCTTTTCGGCTCCCTTCCCCGGTTTTCGGTCGCCTTGACCTCCCTTTTTCTGATCGGGATCGGGATGGCCATCCTCCAGGTGGCCATCAACCCTCTGCTGCGGGTGGCCGGAGGAGAGGAGCATTTCGCCTTCAATTCCGTCTTTGCCCAGCTCATCTTCGGTTTGGCCTCATTCTTGAGTCCGATGGTCTATTCCTACCTGGTTCTCAACCTTCCCGGGTCATCGGGAAGGAGCAATGCCCTTCTCGATATCCTGAGGAAAGCCGTGCCGGATGATCTGCCCTGGGTTTCGCTGTACTGGGTTTTCTCCCTGGTTACACTGGCCATGGTGGCGATCATGGCGGCTGTTCGGCTGCCCAAGGTCGAACTCAAGGAGGAAGAACGGGCCGGCGCCTGGGCCGTTTACAGAGAGCTCTTCCGGAAGAAGATCGTCATCCTCTATTTCCTGGGAATTTTCGCTTATGTCGGCACCGAACAAGGGGTGGCCAATTGGATCTCGAAGTTCCTGTCCATTTACCATGGTATCGATCCGCAGACCAAGGGAGCCGGGACGGTCTCCCTGTTCTGGGGCCTGATGACCGCCGGCTGCCTGCTGGGTCTCCTCCTGCTGAAGCTCTTTGACGGCCGCCGGGTCTTGATTGGTTTTGCCGCGGCGGCGATCGTCACCTTGACCTGCGCCCTGTTCGGGCCCGGCCCGGTCGCGATCGTCGCCTTTCCCTTGATGGGATTCTGCGCCTCGGTGATGTGGTCGATCATCTTTTCCCTGGCCCTTAATTCCCTGGACAGACACCACGGATCGTTTTCCGGCATTTTGGTCACCGGGATCATCGGCGGGGCGATCGTGCCGCTCCTCATCGGCTGGCTGGGCGACCGCCTGGGCCTTCGCTATGGGATGATATTCCTTTACCTGACTCTGGCTTATATCCTGAGTATCGGGTTCTGGGCGCGGCCGCTCATCACCAATGCCACGATCAGCCTGAGGAAGAAAAGAGCGGAGGCATGAAGGCTATGGCCCGGCAAGCGATCATCGGCATCGACCTGGGGGGCACCAAGGTCGGCATCGGCCGGGTGGAGGACGGCCGGATCGTCCGGCACGTTTCCGCCGCGGTGAGCGCGCAGGGGTCGGAGCAGCAGGTCGTCGAGGAGGTCGGTGGGGCGGTCGCGCAACTCTTTGATCCGGATGTGGCCGGGATCGGGGTCGGAGTGCCGAGCGTCGTCGATGTGGAAAAAGGGATCGTCTATGACGTCCAGAACATCCCGTCGTGGAAAGAGGTCAGGATCAAGGACATCCTGGAAAAACGTTTCGGCCGGCCCGTCTACGTCAACAACGACGCCAACTGTTTCGCCATCGGAGAAAAGCACTTCGGGAAAGGGGTCAAATTCCGTCACCTGGTCGGTCTGATCGTCGGCACCGGGCTGGGCGCCGGGATCATCATCAACGGCCGGCTATACAGCGGCCCCAACTGCGGAGCCGGGGAGTTCGGCATGATCCCTTACAAAGACTCGATCCTGGAGCATTATGCGAGCGGCCAGTTTTTCGTCAAGAGTTATAGAATTAGGGGGGAGGAAGTCCATTCCCGCGCCGAGAAGGGAGACCAGGAGGCCTTGGCCATTTTCGAGCGGTTCGGCGCCCATCTCGGGGACGCGCTCATGATCATCATGCTGGCCGTGGACCCCGAGGCCATCATCCTCGGCGGTTCCGTCTCCCGCGACTTTCCGTTTTTTGAGAAAGCGATGCGGGAGAGGATGAGGGTCTTCCCGTATCACAAGACTCTTGAACGGGTCGTCATCGAAGTCTCCGGCCAGCCCCAGATTGCTATCCTTGGCGCGGCCGCCTTATATTATGATGCCCGGCAGGAATGATAATTGAAGGATCAGCGGATCTGACGGACAAGCGGGATGGAAGAGAAAAAGACGACGAGTTTGGTTTTTTGGAGGTCTCTATGAGAAGATGTGCAGGCTCGCTGGGAACGGCACTTCTGCTGCTGCTTTTTCTCCCGGCCGGAACTGCGGCCTTTCCCGATCAGGCCCCGCTGGCGCTCAAGGGAGCCACCGTCTATCCGGCGTCCGGCCCGAAGATCGAGAACGCCGTCGTCCTCATCGAAGGAGGTAAGTTCGCCGCGGTCGGACCGGGGATCGAGATCCCTTTCGGCGCCCAAGTGATCGATGTCTCCGGCAAGGTCATCATCCCCGGGCTCATCGACATTCATTCCCATCTCGGCTTTTTTGATTCCGATATCAACGAGTTCCCCCAGCCGATCGGGCCGGAAAACCGGGCGCTCGACGCCCTCTATCTCGATTCCCCCGACTGGGCCGAAGCTGTCAAGGGCGGAGTCGTGACATTGGTCACCGGTCCAGGAAGCGGCGAAAGGATAGGAGGGCAATCGATCACGATCAAAACGTACGGTGCCGACCTGGCTAAGAGGATTCTCAAGGAAGCCGGGGAGGTCAAGATGGCTCTGAACGCCCGGAACCTCTCCCACATCCAGGCCATCCGGACGACACTCCTCAAGGCCCGTGAATACATGGAGACCTGGGCGAGGTATGAGGCGGGTGATAAAAAAGATCCGCCGCCCAAGCGCGACCTCGGCCTCGAAGCACTGGTCAAAGTCCTCAAAGGGGAGGAGCGCATCCGCTGCCACGCCCATTTCGCCAACGACATGCTCTCCTTTCTCAAGCTCAAGGACGAATTCGGATTCGGGCTGACTTTCGAGCACAGCACCGAAGCCTTTAAGATCGCCGATGAGATCGCCAAACGGGGCGTGGGCTGCGTGTGCCTGCCGCTTGTCATGAGGATACCTCTGAACGAGGACCTGATGAGGGGAAACGCGATCCTCGGCGAAGCGGGAGTGAAGATTGCGTTTCATACCGACCATCCGGTCACCCAGGAGAAATGGCTGAGGCTCTGCGCCCTCATCTCTATGCGCTACGGTCTCTCGGAGGAAGCCGCCCTGAAGGCCATGACCATAAATCCCGCCGAGTTGGCCATGGTCAGCCGCCGTGTCGGCAGCATCGAGAGGGGCAAGGACGCCGACCTCGTGGTCCTCAACGGCCCTTGGCAGGAGCTCAGCTCCCGCGTCGACCTGGTTTATGTCGACGGGGTTTTGGCCTATGACCGGGCCAAGGACGAAATGATTCCCTAGGTTGAGAAGGGAAAAGGGAGGAATTCAGATGATCAAGAAAAAGGAACTCTTTCGGATAGCCCGGCCGTTGCCGGCATTATTCATCTTCCTGTCCCTGCTTTCTCCAGGGGCTGAAAAGACGATCGCCATCAAGGGGGGAACCGTCCTGACCATGGCCGGAAAGACGATCCCCAACGGGATCGTCCTTATCAAAGGAGAAAAGATCCAGGCCGTGGGGAACGATGTCAGGATTCCCGCGGATGCCGATGTCATCGATGCTGCCGGAAAATACGTCATGCCGGGGATCATAGACGCGATGACTTATTACGGAGTCCGGCCGTTCGATCTCAATGATCCGGCGAATCCCGTGACGCCTCAAAACCGGATCATCCAAGCCTATTACCCGTTCGGCCAGTTCATGAAGGGCAGGGGCGGGATCGAGCCGGACAAAGAGATCCTGAGTGGCGGGGTGACGACCGTCTATATCGCTCCGGGAGACAGGCAGGTGATCGGGGGACAGGGCGCCGTGGTCAAGACTTGCGGCGCCAATTTCGATCGCCTCGTCCTCCGCGAGCCGGCGGCCATCGACATGGCGATCGGCGACCCTCCCAAAGCCGCCTTCGGGGAAGCGCAGAAATCGCCCGCGACCCGGATGAGCATCGCTGCCCTCATCCGCAAGAGCCTGGTCGACGCTCAGGAATATGACCGCGCCCTTAAGGCTTATGAATCCAAGCCCGAAGAGGAGAAGAAAAAGACCCCGCGTCCGCCCCGGGATCTGAATATGGAAGCCCTGGGGAAGTTGCTCAACCGGGAAATCCCGGCGCGGATCGAGTCCGACCTCGCGGATGACCTCCGGACAGCCATCCGGATCGCCGAGGAGTTTAACTTCGACCTGGTCATCGATTCCGGGCTGACGGCCTATGTCCTCAAGGACGAGCTGGCCCGGAAAAAGATCCCGGTCGTCCTCGGTCCGACCTCTCATCCCTTCGTTAGCGGCGGGGAAGTGAGCTCCACTCCCGAGCTTCTCCGAGTGATGGACGAACGCAACGCGGCCATGTTGGCCAAAGCGGGAGTCAAGATTGCCATCGCCAGCTACGGCTTCGGGTTTGGAGGCTTCGGCGATGCCGTCCAGGGCAAGTGGCTTCTCCTCGAGGCCGGCCTGGCCACGGGCTTTGACCTCCCCGATGAGGAGGCGCTCAAGGCGGTCACCATCAACGCTGCGGAGATCCTCGGTGTCGCCGACCGGGTGGGAAGCCTGGAGCCGGGGAAAGACGCCGATGTCCTCATCCTGGACGGCTATCCCCTGAACGCTAAGACCTGGGTGGAAAAAGTTTTCGTCGACGGGGAGTTGGTTTTCACGAAGAAATAAGGACGGAAATCAGCGGGAGCCCAATTTCTTTTCCAGCATTTCGACAATGACCCTGGCCTTTTGGACATCCACTTTCTTTTCGCCGCTCGAGTTCTCCAGGTACAACCTAAAATATTTTATCGCCTGCTCGAGATTGCCGCTTTTTTCATAAGCCACGGCCAGGTTGAAATAGCCGTTTGGTGTCGGCCTGATGGCCACAGCCTGCTCGAGGAGAGCGATCGCCTGGTCGATCTCGCCGAGGTAAGAATGAGCGATACCGGCGAATTGAAAGAAGGCTTGCTCTTCGGGAAAATCCGCGATCAATGTCTCGTAAACCTTGATCGCTTCTCTAAATTTGCCGCTCGAAGCCAGGTTGCCCGCATAGTTCGTCCTCAAGTAACGGCTTTCCGGCTCGACGGACAGGGCGCGCTCATAATACGTCCGGGCCTCCTCCATCCGGCCCGTTTGATCCAGGATGCTGGCACAGACGGTCAGGGCATCTATGTTCCGGGGATCGGAAACCAGGACCTTCTCCATCGTCTCCAAGGCCTCCCGGGATTTCCCCGTTACCAGATACGTGTGTCCCAGCCGGACCAGGAGAATCCTGGAATCCGGGATGCGGGCGATGCCCTGGTTCAGGGTCCCGATTGCCTGATCGAACTTTTTCTGCATCACCTGGACAATCGCCAGGTTGACATAGGAGGCGGGAGAATCGGGGAGATCCTTCATAATCTGGCTATAGACTCCCTCTGCCTCGGGATATTGTTGTCCAAACTCAAAGGCCTGCGCCTGCTGGATCAGCCGGATGAGGTCAGTTTTGTCCTTTGGGTCGGGAAAAACCGAGCCCGGCTTGGCTGGAGCGAAATTCACATAACCCAGGGACCTGAGTTTTTCCAGGTCTTCAGCTCGAGTGGTCGCGGGCTCGCTTGAAGCCTGGCTGTCGGAACCCAGCCGGAGAAGTTCGCTTTCCAGCTTTGTCTTGAGCGCGGCGGACTTACTCGCCTCTAAATCATAAAGATTCCTCTTCTCTTCGGGATCGCTCTTCAGGTCATAAAGCTCCGGCCGCGGCGCCTGGATAAATTTCCAGGGACCGGAGACGATTCCGGCGAGTTCCGACCAGCCGAAGCTTTCCCGGGGCAAAAATGTTTCAATCAAGCTGTCGAGGTCTTTCCCCGCCTTTCCCTTGAGCGGGGAGACCAGGCTCTGTCCCTGCATGCCCGCGGCTTCTTCTTTGAGGCCGATGAGGTCCAGAATGGTCGGAGCCACATCGACCAGCCGAACCTCGCCTTCGCTCGTTTGAGGGCGCGGAAAAATCTTGAGGTTATGGAAGATGAGCGGCACCCGGACCGTTGGTTCATAAAGGAAGATCCCGTGACCGATTTCCACCTTTTCGCCCAGCCCTTCACCGTGGTCCCCGGCGGCAATAATGATGGTCTTCTCCCGGATTCCCTTTGTTTCAAGACGTTCCAAGATTGCGCCCACGTAATGGTCCATGCAGGCGATTTCGCCGTCGTAGAGATGCCCGCTGAATTCCTCTCTATAAGGTGGAGGCGGGTCATACGGCAGATGCGGGTCATAGTAATGAACCCAGGCGAAAAACTGGTTACTCCAGTTCGTCTCCAGCCATCGGGAAAACCGGTCAAAAGTCCCCTCGGCCCGCCGTTCCGCATTCGCGCTTTTTAGCGTCGCCTGAGCTTGAAACGTATCGTCGTAAACATCGAAGCCCCGATTGATGCCGAATCGGGAATCGACCGAAAATGACGACACAAAAGCCGCCGTCGCATAGCCGCGGCCCTTTAGGATTTCGGCCAACATCTTTATTCCCGACGGCAGATGATGGCCGTTGTTGCGCACTCCGTGCGTTACGGGATAGAGGCCGGATAAGATCGATATATGCGAAGGAAGAGTCACCGGGGCGGGACAATAAACCCGGGCAAACCGGATTCCCTCCCGGGCCAGGCCGTCGAGAGAGGGGGTCTTCGCCCGCGGATATCCGTAACAGCCCAGATGGTCGGCCCGGGTTGTGTCGAGTGTTATGAGCAGGATATTAAACGCGGACGCATCCGGTGACTTGATCTTGCCTTTCCCTGGGCCGATGACAAAAAAATAAATCAGGCCGCCCAGCGCGGCGGCTGCCCCGATAACCCACCAGACGAGCGCCGACCGCCGGCCGCTTTTCCGAGTTTGCGGCTTTCCAGAAAAGTTGCTTTTTTTCTTGGGTTTTGTCCTTGTTTTGTTGGTCATCAAGTCCGCTTCCCGAAATTCCTCATCGAACCTGTTTCATTTCTTAGTATCGAACGAAACAATAATCTTGGCCCCATATTCCAGCTTAAGGCGTTTCTTAAAATAGTCAAGAAAAAGGCCCGTCCCTCTCACGAAGGACGGGCCTTTTTTGTCAGCTGCTGCTCGTGCTCGAATCAGTAAGAGAACTTGATACCCAAACGCGCGGACCAGGGGTTAAAGCGGGCTTCCCACATGCTGTATCGCGGATCCTCTTTACCTTCGTCAACGATGTACTCCATGTAGTGCTGGGCAAATTCCCCGTTGAGGAGTTCTTCATCGTAGCCTGAGAAGCTCCTCCTGTTGGCCGTCTGCCACCAGCGCTGGATCGTGCTTACGCCAAAGATGTTATTGACCTGAAGGTTAATGGAGGCCCGGTACTTGTCGCTGAAGTTCAGCGTATATTCGAGGAAAACGTCGGAAAAGAAGGCAAACGGGTTACGGCCCAGGTCGGCGCGGTTGTTGGGATAGATATACTTATTGCCGTATCTGACTTTTGTCGTCTTGGGCAGACCGCTCCGGCCGTAGGCGGTCATGCCTACGGTCAGACCGAACGGGAACGTGTAGGAGCCATAAGCCTTGATGTAGTGAGTCCTATCCTGGGGCAGGGGGCCCTTGAGGACGTTTCCCAAAGCGTCATGCGCCATAAACCACTTGTCAAAGTCCTGCTCGACATTCGCGCCGAGGCGGGCGATGCCCGGCCCCGCGGAATCCGCCCCCCCCGCTTCGTCGGTGCTGGCCAAGCCTGAGTAATTACCCTCGACCCGGCTCCAGGTATAGTTGAGCCCGCCCTGCCAGTTGTGGCTGAACCTCTTTTCCAGGGCGAGGTTTACTCCGTAATACTCTCTTGTCGCTTCTGGGCACGGCCACGTGTCGTCAGGGAAAAGTCCGCCCTTGGAGATCGGCCTGGTCACGCCGAAACCGGGATTGGCGATCCAGTACTGTTGCACCAAGGTCGGTTTTCCCGTATCTGGGTCGACTACCGTCACCCAATTGCCGACGTCTTCGATTGTCCGGATGAGGTGCTTATTGACAAACCTTGCGGAGAGGGAAAGATCTTCCAGCAGTCTCTTCTCAGCACCGAAAGAGATTTCCCTCTGGGCCATCGGCTTCAGGTCCGGGTCGGTCGTGCCAAACGAGGGCGGCAGATAGTCCTCACTCCCGGCGTAATAGTTGTTGGCCGTCTGGCTGGCTTGGTCGTCGACATTGCCGCTCGCGGCGATCTTCGTCCAATCCGGGTCTTTGAGGGCGTAGTAATCTTCCACGCGCTTCCAGCCGCCGTAGGTGAGCTCGGCCATATAGAGCTTCATGACGTCGTAATAAATCCCGAAGCTTCCGAAGACCTTGAGGCTGGAATTCCCGAACACGTCATAGACGACACCTACGCGCGGGGCCAGCGTATCACCCAGGTTGAACTTGATGGCATCGGCCTTGTAACCCGGGTATAACGTGTTCGTTGTCATGGCCGGGATGACCTGGCCTTCGGCTCGCAGGCCGAAATTGATGGTCAGCCTGTTCTTGATCGTCCAGGAATCCTGAGCGTAGACCGAGAAATTGTTGGCGCTGACGTCCCAAAGGCCTCCGTATAAACCCCCGTACCAGCCGCTCCGGATGGAATACCAGCCATACTGGCCATAACTGGGACTGCTCGGGTCGGCGCCGGCGCCGATTTTAAAACCCAGGTTGCTGTTCGTATCATCAAAGTACATGATGACATGCGGGTGCGGGGCCACGTCCCTGACGTCTTCATTAAGATAGATATAGCCGAAGCCGGCCTTCAGGGCGTGCTCGCCCATCCAGTTCGCAAAATAGGAGACATCAAGGTTGTTGCTGATCTTCTGCTGCTTGTATCGGTCCACCACCATATAGTCGTCCCAGTTTACCCAGTTTTCGTAGTGGAGCAGGTCCGGATGAGCTTGATAAAAGGGATCATCGCTGTAGACTTCGTTTGAATAGTAGAAGTAGTAGGTCGGGCCGTCCGGCACCGGGAGCTGTTGGTTATTCTCGTTCTGCATGTGCCAGCCGCCCCGGTAGCTTATGAGCAGGTCATTGCCGATGGTGTAGTCCGCGCTCAGCGCAGCAGAATAGTTGGGATAATCAAAGCCGGTTTTATCGTAGGGATATATTGCGGGGTCCGTGCCCGTGCCTTCGATGGGGGGGATACTCCCCCGATAGTTGGTGAAATTGCTGACGAAGCTCGCGGACAGCCGGAACTGCTTGGTGACGGCGGCCGAGATCTTTATGGAGCCGTTGTATTCGGTGTTCTTGTTTGTGAATGTGGAGAACGGCCCCTCCAGTTGGTTAAAATCTCTGAGCGCCTTCGTCTGGTAGTAGACCGGGTTGATAGAGCCGAAGAACCACAGCTTGTCCTTAATGAAATAGCCGCCGAGGCTGAAGACCCCTTCTGCCCGATAATAGCGGTCCCTGTCCTCCCCGCCATTGTAGTAGAGGTCGTCATTGTTCACATATTCAGCGATCGTGGCATCGTACGGATTCAGCCGGAGATAGTCCCGGGAATGTCCTTGCATCCATTGCATATTGTTTTCATAGAAGAGCATGACATCGCCGTGGAACTCGTTGCCTCCGGACCTGGTGATGATGTTGACCACACCGCCGACCGAGCCGCCGAATTCGGCATTATAGCCGGAAGCCGTGACCTTGACCTCGTCGAGGAGCTCAAGAACGACGTTCTGGCCCGAAACTCCCAAGTGAAAATTCGTGGTGTCCGCGCCGTCCGTGTAGAACATATTCTCCGCCCCGGTGGCGCCGTCGACCGAGATCCCGGCAGTGATATCTTCGTTAGAAACGCCGGGCATGGTGCTGACCAGGGAATCAAAACTCCTCCCTCGAGGAAGCGTCAAGAACAGGTCCTTGGTCATCGTCTGGCCCTTGGTCGTGCTCTTGACGTCGATCAAGGGAGCCTGGCCGATGACCGTGACCTCTTCAGCAATTGGCGCCGGTTCCAGCGTCGCGTTCAGCTCCAATGTCTGGGTCATCTCCAGAAAGACGTCCTTCCGGACCAGCTTCTTGAACCCGCTGAGCGAGAACGTTATTTCATAAGTGCCCGTCGGCAGGGCCATTAACCGGTAGGTCCCGCTGACATCAGTGACCGAGGAGGCTTTCCCGACAAGCCTGGGGCTGGTCGCTTCGACCGTCACGCCGGGGAGAGGACCTCCCTGTTCATCGACAACTTTTCCTATGATCCTCCCTTGCGGCGTAACCTGGGCGAAAGCCGTTCCTACGGTCAACAGCCCGACGATCAGCAAGAGGAGAAAGAAGTTCTTTTTCATTCGTGTTGACTCCGCTTTTCCCAAACTCATAAATCCACACCCCTGGGGCGAATCGGTTATCGCTTCACCCCGGCCTTTGACTCTAAAAAAATATCCGCTCTCGTCATTCACCCTCCTGGAATGCTGTGGAATTGGAGATGGGCCCGGTGATCCAATTTCGGGGGACAGGAAGAACGCCTGCGGCAATTCGGAGGGGGGAGACAGGGATTGCAGAATAAAAATATTCGGCCCAAAAAAAGCCCCTCCTCAATCTATCTATCCTGGCCGGTTTCTAACTCCGGGATAAAGGTAACTCTCCCCGCCGCCCTTTGTCAAGCGCCGCGTAGCTCAATGATATTGAGTGGGGTTACAGGCGACGGGTGGGTAATGGACATTTTCATTATCCTCCCTTTGGCAAAGGGCGGCGAGGGGGAACTGGAGAATGGAGCCGCCGTCAATTTTTATGGCGGGAGCCGGAGACAACGTTGTCCAGCCAGGCGCGCGAGAACTTGACCTTTTGGGCCGCGGTTTCGCCGAATTTTTTGTATTTGCTGCCGCGGGAGACGAGCGTCTCATGGAGGACCCTGCCCTTGAGCTCCCTCTTGATCTCCCGTGGGACCTTCCTGGTGTCGAAGAAGGTGCAGGAAAAAAGGTCGAAGTAGGCTTTCCGGCTTTTCGTGAAGACGTGGAGAGCGATGTGGCTCTCGGCGATCATGGTCAGTCCGGACACGACCTCTTGCCCATCGACATGGCTCATGATCACGTAGGGCCTGATGATGGGTGTCATGCCGACTTTTGACGGAAGGCCGTCGAAGTAGGCGAAGACGCCGTCCAAAGTATCGGGGCCGGCATATTCGTCGATATCGAAAAGCAGGTGGGGCCCGAAATCTTTCCGGGTGTCTATGGCCGGCCGGGAGATTCTTTCACCCGCCGTCCGGTTGACGTAGTTTTTGGATTTTTTCTCCGACGGGAAGACGTCGTCGATGAGCGACTGCAGCTTTTCCTCATCGAATTCCCGGGGATAGAGGAAGTCGATGAAGAAGGCGCCCCGGTAGGAGAAGGTGTGAAGGGTGAAGTGACCGCCGGCCAGGAAGACAAAGGCGCTGATACCGCAGTCTTCCGGGATAACGCCGTTATAGTAGGGCAGGACGAAAGGCGGCATGACGGTTTTGACGCCGAGCTTGATCGGTATCTCTTCCAGGAACTCGTGGACGAGCATGATGTCGTCCAGCCGCGACCGGTAGCCGTTGTAGGCGTCATACAGGTAGTGGAACATCGTTTATCTCCCACATTTTAGACAATCTGGTCCGGCGACTCAATACCCGCCTAAAAAGGATGATCAGAAATAGCCCTGATTCTCTGTCTGCTTCTTTCGCCTACTGCTTTTTGACCGGGGGAAGAACGGGGAGCAGGATATGAGAGGGGAGATCCTTATCATGATAGA
>Ga0315277_10009574_pt1 | contig 12360 bp, 11 predicted proteins | sample YL17G05_15_MG_FD_203695 | JGI IMG/M metagenome (GOLD analysis project Ga0315277, IMG submission 203695) | Sediment microbial communities from Yellowstone Lake, YNP, Wyoming, USA - YL17G05_15 | ecosystem: Environmental > Aquatic > Freshwater > Lake > Sediment | place: USA: Wyoming | collected... | reverse complement strand
AGCCTGGGCCGTCCGTCCGTGTCCAGATTGGTGGATCGAGGGGAAAAGCCTTCTTTCAGCTCCTCCGCCTTGGAGACGTCCGGCAGCAGGATGAGGTGATGAACCCGGCGGGCGTCCTCCACCTCCACGGTGAGGGCGAAGCGCGTATCACCGAGGGCGAAGAGCCCATCATTCTCCGGAAGCGCTCTGATCGCATCAAGCCACCGGGGAAAGAGACAGTCTCCTGTGCCCACGATCTTCACACCCTTGCGCATTGCCTCCCGGGCAATCTCCGGCAGTTCCATATCCTGCGAGACCGCGGTCGAGTACTTGGAATGGATGTGAAGATCCATGTTGACTTTCATCACTTTGGGATCTCCCGGCTGGGGATAAACCCTTTATGCTCAGCTGCCATTTTTCTTAGCCGTGCAAGAGAGACTGAGAGAGCTGCTGGAGAGCTACGGCCAGGGCAGGATATCCCTGGAGGAGGCCTTGAGCCGGATCAGAGTTCTGAGCTACAGGACCGTGGGAGAGGTGGCGAAGCTGGACACCTGCCGCGCGAACCGCATCGGCATTCCCGAGGCGATCCTGGCCGAGGGCAAGGACAAGAGGGATCTGGCAAACATCTCTTTAGCTCATCTGGAGGAGACGGGCAGCGTGATCATCACCCGCGTCTCGCCGGAGCAGCTTGAGGTTCTGCAGGCGGCAAAGCTCCCCGAGGGAGCGGTTTTGGAGCACAACTCCCGCGCCAGAACAGTGGTCATCAGAAGCGGCGAGCGCAAGCCCAAAACGGGAAAGGTGGGCATCCTGGCGGCTGGCACTGCCGACATCCCCGTGGCTGAGGAGGCCAGGGTGGTGGCGGAGGAGATGGGCTGTGAAGTCGTCTCTGAATACGACGTGGGCGTAGCTGGCATCCATCGGCTCTTCCCCTGCCTGGAGAGGATGCTGGATGTCGGTGCCTTGGTGGTGGCCGCAGGCCGGGAGGGAACGCTGCCTGCGGTGGTGGCCGGGCTGGTGGACGCTCCTGTGATCGGGTTGCCGGTCTCCACCGGCTACGGCCTGGGAGGAGGAGGCCTGGCAGCCCTCTACTCCATGCTCCAGTCCTGCTCAGTTCTCGCAGTGGTTAATGTAGATGCGGGCTTCGTGGCTGGCGCTTATGCGGCAAAGATCGCCCAACAAAAAGCGTATGGACAAAAACAGTCTTAATTTCTTGCCAGAAAAGTATTTATACGATCAAAAAGGTTGATGATAGTGAGCGGGTACACTCATCTTTTTTACTAACCCCCACTCCCCTACCCGCTCATCACTCAAATGGTTCTATTCGCTGCTCAGCATATTCTGGGGATATTTTTACAGCCTCGATCCGAACTCCTGACTCTTGGCCGTAAGAGCCGATCCTTTGCAAAGAGTGGTCCACCATCCCTCCTGAGGTCATTATCAGGGAGCTCTTGCCTATGAGGGCCTTGAGGATGCACTTGTCGATGACGCCGTAGGTGAAGTCCAGAGGAATCCCGGACTGCTCCGCCATAACCTTGGCATTCGAGCCCATGGCTCCCGAATAATCTGCCCTTATCTTGTCGATGATACACTTGACCTCGGCAGGGTCTTTTCCATCCACACTGCAAACGTAAATCTTCCCGGCTTTCTCTCCCTGGGCTGTGCCGATCTTCGACTCCAGGAGACCGCAAAGCTCCAGGATGTTCTTAGGCGGCTTCGATCCGTTTACTAGACCCCTGTCCGCCAGCTCCTGGTAGAGATCCACGACTGTGGGAAGCTTCAGCCTGGCCCTTCTGATCAGCTCCGCATCTCCGAATACCTCCTGTCCCCCGCCCCGGTGCAGCACTCCTCCGTCCTTCATAAGGATCACCTCGTCGGCCCAGCGAAAGGCCAGGTCCACGTCGTGCGTGGATATGATCATGGTCTTTCCGCCCAGGTTCAGCTCATCCAGCATCTCCATGATCTCCTCCGAGCTGGCCGGGTCGAGGTTGGAGGTGGGCTCATCCAGGATCATCACCTCAGGCTCCATGGCCAGGATGCCTGCTATGGCTGCTCTCTTCTTCTCGCCGCCGCTGAGGTGGTGTGGCGGGCGGCGCTCGTATCCGGAGAGGCCAACGTAAGCCAAGGCATAGCTCACGTATCTACTGACCTTCTCCCTGGAGTAGCCCAAATTTGACGGCCCAAAGGCTACGTCTTGGTAAACCGTTGGTGCGAAGAGCTGGTCGTCCGAGTTCTGGAAGACCATGCCCACCTTTCGCCGGATGCTGCGCAGCGCGGCAGAATCGTAGCCCAGGAGCTGGCCCCGAAAGAGAATCTCGCCTGTGCTCGGGCGCAGGATGCCGTTGAACATAAGCATGAGGGTGGATTTTCCCGCTCCATTGGGCCCCACCAGAGCGACTTTTTTGCCCTCCTCCAATGTGATGCTCACCCCCTTCAGGGCCACGGTTCCGTCTCCATAGGAGTAACCAAGGTCTCTGGTTTCAATGATAATCGTCATCTTCAACCTCACAGCATCTGTATGTCTCTGGTCAAGACCGCAATGGCCGCGACTGCAGCCAAGTACGCCACCACGGCAAAGACCGCCCTGGGCTCCGCTCTCCCGGTCTGCTCCGTGAGATCGAGCTTGCCCGTCGTAACACCGGGCGTCCATGGCCACCATAAGCCTCTCGCCCTGCTCCCACGACCTCAGGAAGAGAACGCTGGAAAGCATAGCGAAGGAGTTCAGGGAATTTTTTAGCCTGGCATCTCCCAGTCGCATCACCTGGGCGCTGTGGATCATGGCCGCCTGGTCCAGAAAGACAAAGATGTACCTGTAAATCATCATCGATAGTTCAATGACGGATTCAGGGATTCGCAGGGACTTTTGCACGGCGAAGATGTCAATCATAGGCGTTGTCAGGGCTATAAAAAAAAGTGAGCACATGCCCCCAAGGGTCCTGGCGATCAGGAGCAGGGCCAGGTTTGCCCCATCTTCCCGGATGCTCAAGTCCAGGCCAAAGACGTCCACGGCAAATAATGAGTTGCCTGTGCCATGCATGAAGGCCACGACTGTGGCGCTGAGCAGAGCGAAGGAGAGGGGTATGAGCAGCAGTCTGGAGTAAACGCGGCCGGGAATCTTGGCCATGGTTGTCGTTATGAGCCCCATGGTAACAGCCACGAATAACGGCGCTATTGGTGTGACTGAGGATACGCAAAAGAGGATGGCTCCCAGGCCGAGGAGCAGTTTGAGCCTCGGATTGGTCTCTCTCAGAGCGCTCGATTGGGCATAGTCATCTAGAAGGTCATGCATTCGATTTTCCTTCTTGCTCCGCGGCAGTTGCGGCTTCCTTCATCTTTGCCAAAGCGCGGTAGTAGCCCAGGAAGTAGCCGATGATCATGCTGCCGATGGCCGCCTGCAAGGCGAAGAGGAGGCTTTCAATCTCTGCACTGGGCGGCGTATAAATAGAGTGGAACCATGGTTGGTAGGTGCCTCCCGTCAACTGGGAGATTACATCTTCTGCCTGACCGTCTGCTCCTCCCCACTCATGGTTTTGAGTCGAACTGATATAAGCAAAGGCCGCAATGAAGACGACAATAATTCCCAAGGTTATGAGCTCCAGTTTCATGCCGAAGCCTCCTTTAGGCTCTCTATCGTGCCAGGTGACACGACCTTCATTCTCAGCAGCACATCGCTGCGAAGCTGCACGATGTACTTGAACATCAATGCCGTGACCGCTCCTTCCACTATGGCCAGGGGAACTTGAGTTATGGCAAAGACCGTGGCAAAGGCCTCAAGGGAGGTGAGCACTCCTCCAGAAGCAGCCGGGAAGGCTAAAGCAAGCTGGATGGACGTAACGATGTACGTGGCCCAATCGGCGAGCATCGCTGCCAGGAAAACGGCCACATAAAGATTCAGTCCAGACTTCATGGCCAATTTATAAACGAAATATCCGACTACGGGCCCGGCGATGCCCATGGAGAAGGTATTGGCTCCTAAGGTGGTGAGGCCGCCATGAGCCAGAAATACGGCCTGGTAAATCAGCACTATCATAGCCATGACCGAAGTGATCCATGGTCCGAAGATGATCGCTCCCATGCCCGTGCCGGTGGGATGAGAGCAGCTTCCTGTGACGGAAGGCATCTTCAGGGAAGACAAAACGAAGATGAAGGCGCCGGAGACGGCCAGCAGCGGCAGAGTATCGCGTCTTTCTTTGATGATTTGGTTCATCCTGTAGACACCATAAGCCACTACGGGCAACGAAAGCGCAAACCAGATCTCCCACCAGGGGTGCGGGAGGAATCCCTCCATAATATGCATCATTCCACCTTTCCAGAGAGGGGGCGATCAAAGCTTATAAAGTTTTCTTGATTAGAAACCAGAAAAGTTTAATTAGGGTTTAGACCACACCACCGCTCTCGATAATCTTCGCTCTCAATCTACATTCATGCGTCTTCGGTTAAGAGCTGAATCGCCTTGCCCATGTCAAAAATCTAGGCGTGGTCCCAGTGGTAGATATTTAGATACATGATCGCCGGAGTCGAAACTAAAATTTGGTCGAGTCAATTGCATCCCGCTTTTGTAAAAATATAATTGCAGAATTTATTAAATATTCCTTAACCGAAGACCAATGAATCTACATTGCTGTTCTTCTTTTCCTTTCTGCGATACCTGAAATAAGCCAGTATCGCGCAGCTGATGATCGCCCCTAGGCCGAAGAGCAGGATTCTTTCCTCCAGGCTGGACTGCCAGGACGAGACAGCAAAAGGAGTGTAGCCGCTGCCGGGCAGATCGCTTAGCCCTTGAAGTATCTTTCCGTTTGTGTGTTCCCAGGGAGCTGTCTGGGCGACTATGATGCTAAACGAGACAACAAGCAATGTCATTCTCTATCTTCAAGTCTCCGACTCGCCTTTAGGTCCTCTCATTTCCATCACTCCCATCTTGGGCGGCCTGATGCCAGCCCGTTTGAACTCCTGCCAGGCCCTCCTGGTCACGTCGGTCTCGAAGGGGAACTCATACCGGAAATCGTTGGCGTACCCCTTGGCCCGGATGCGCTTATAGAAAGGAAAGTCTTTCATAAGGATTACATAAGGGTGCTTCTCGGATAACCGAATATATTTGGAAGTCACCAGCGCTTCTTTTAGAATGTATATGGCCAGGTTGGCATCGCAGCTCGGATCGATGAACAGATCAATCACCACCATCATCTCCAGGTTTCCGGCATTGACATTTGCTACCGGGTTTTGAAAGATTGAGCCGTTTGGCACCGACACCAAGGTATCCTCCGGTGTCACCAGCCTGGTGACCCTGGGCCCGATATCCTTCACTTCTCCGTAATAGCCGCCCATATTTATCTTGTCGCCGATCTGATAGGGCCTTTCCACGATGATCAGCAGCCCTCCCACCACATCGGCAAAGAGGTCTTTCAGGCCGAAGCCCAGGCCTGCTCCCAAGAGACCGGAGAAAAGGATGAGCTGATCAGATGCAATGTTGAAGATGCCCGCTAAAATGTAATAGATAGCTGCGAAATAGAAGGTGAACTTCAAAAGCGGTATCAGCATCTTGACGGCTATCCTGTTCAGCCCGAAGACATTGAGGACCTTCCATACCGAGAGACCGGTCAGCAGATAGGTGGAGATGTGGCTGGCAGCATAGGCCAGCAGGAGCACCGCCAACGAGCTTAAGATGGTGGATGCATTTATGGATTGGATAAGCCCTGAAATGATGTCTCCATTTGCCATTTACCACACCAGCCGCACGCTCTTCAGGTAGCTTTCTATGCTATGCAATGCCTCGGGCATGATGCTCAGAAGCTCGTTCTCGACAGATATCAGGCCCGTCCTTTCCAGATCGTGGACAAATCGATTTACATTGGCGTTAGGATCGATTATGCCCTTCAACTCCTCAATGTTGACGCACTCCATGCACAGGATTATATACAGCAAGAAGGCCTGGTCATAATTGAGATCAATTTTGTATTGAGGCTTGATTATATCTCCCGGCGTGATGGTGCCTTCTGCTCTGGGAACGCTCCTCTTCCAGATAGCTTTGGCCACGCCTGGGTTTCCTTCCGATGCATCCTTCAACTGCTGGAATACCGTGTCTTCCACCGGGGTCTCGTCCTTCTGTTCGGAGGATCCGATCTTTGCCGGAAAACGGGATTTTAGCACGGAATAATCAATCCTAGGAACCGGGACCCTAAAGGTTCTTTTAAAAGGGCCAATATCAACCGGGAATTCAGTAAGCCCTAGACGTTCCTCTTTCTTGGTCTTCTCATCCTCAGTAAAAGTCATCTGCCATTCGCAGGTGGCCATAACCATTTTTTTAAGATCCTCCAGGCCGAGCCTTGGAAGCTCGATCCTGACTGCAAAAATACTCTCCAGCGGATACACGAAGCGCAGATAATTCCAGGAGAACTGGTTCCAGGTGATGATGAACAGCTTTTTGGATGAGGCAACAGTGTTTAGAAAAAGATCGAGCTTCTCAAATCCTCCGATCTTGCGGGAGTAAAGAAGTTGGCAGTTGTCTACCAGCACGATATCCCCGGATTTTTCGAGGATGTGCAGGAAATTTTCATCGCTCACCAGGCGGCTGAAAAATATCTTGGATTCTCTTTCTCGGCATAGCTCGGATATTTTGTAAAGCAGCTTGCTCCGTCCCGAAAAGGGCTCTGCAATTATGGCGATATTGGATCTTGGGACCGAATCCGGCTTTTCGATTGCCTCCTCTATGTTCTTGAGGATCTCTTCGAATCCGAATAATTCTGGAGAATAGTCGTTCTCCTTGATGACACATTGAGGCGAAGCCATCTTTGACCTTGAATTTTGCAGCTGATCCTCTATAAATATAGCGATTGAACGGGCTATTTCCCGCTTTAGCCGATAAAATCAAAGCAGCTCTCATTGGTCATCGGTTAAGGATTTTAAGCTACACAATTGAGCGATTTTTCATACGATTTATGCATTACATAGACGAGATCAAATTTGAAGAAGGGCCCAATGTATCCTTTTTGATCTGGCCAATCTCATCGGACTTACTATCGAGATTGCTGCTACATTGCGATCCTTGTCTTAACCGAAGACCAATGAAGTAGCTCTGGATGATGAAATCAAGATGCAGAACTTGGCAGAAGTTTCCAAGTGACAGCTCTTTCATGAGGTTAGGGGTCTCGGTCTTGATCGATATCAATGAAGACGCGGACCATGACTTGATATTCGGTTAACCAGTTTGAAATCGATCGAAACTTAGATTAAGATTTCGATCTCAAGTCTATCTTCTAAATGATAAAGAATGAGGAAATAGGATCATGTCACGAAATTGGATCTATCCTTTGCTGCTTATATTAATTGCTGCATTGTTATGGTTGGCTAATTATTGGTATCAAGACGTCCATTTGACTAGAGGAATTGTTACAATTATTATATTAGCAATTATCTACGTGGTTTTTCGAATAGTTTTAAAAGATAAATATATAACTAAGATAATTGACCCTCAGAGAAGATATTACACCTCCAAGAGTTTTTATTTTTTTTATATTTTAGTTAATTTTTTTACATTATGGATCATTTGGGTAGAAGATCTCCAGACCCTTGTGTTGGGTTTTGGACTTGTGGCCGCCGCCTTCACCCTAACCATGCAGGATGTCGCCAAGAATTTTGTAGGCGGTTTGAGCATATTTTTAAACCGAATCTATCGGGTAGGGGATCGAATAGAGATTGGCTCCAAAAAGGGAGATGTGATCGACATCGATATATTTTATACCACCATTATGGAGACAAATGAGTGGGTCTCGGCGGACCTGCCTACGGGTAGGATTTCCATAATCCCCAACAGCTATGTTTTATCCAATGCCACTAATAATTATACAAAAGATTTTGAGTTTCTCTGGGATGAGATATCTTTTCCAATAACCTATAGCAGTGACTGGAAGGCCGCAAGGACGCTTATAATTGATGTTATTAACCAGGAGACTGGGACGGTCGAAGATCTCGCCAAGAAGGCGATATCTCATATGGAACGCAAGTACTTTCTCTCCGGGGGTTCGATGAACGCGGAGGTGTTTGTTAGTTTGACAGACAATTGGATAGAGTTAACAGCTCGATATATAACTCCTGTCAGACAAAGGCGAACAATCCGCAGCAGAATTAGCCAGAAAATTCTTGAAGATATTGAGAAGTCAGAAAACATAAAGATTGCTTCACAGACCGTAGATATAGTAGGTTTCCCAGAAGCAAGCTTGAGTCGACCTCAAAAGTAGCTTTCCATCAAATATTTGCTGCCCAACAATCAATCTCGCTGATGCCGTTCAAGTTTAAAGAAGGTTTGCAAGAGCTGGAGGCTCTTGAGGATGATGATTGGTTCAACGACGAAGGATCAAAACCGCATTAAATGCCCTCCTCAGGCCACCCGAAACAGTGACTCTTGGAGCCACCCAGCCGAGCATCGCGGTCCCGCCTATCGTGAGATGCAGCTGTACTATAGATAGTATTACTGTCCTGAATAGGAGCTTATTACCTTCGCGCCGTGCTCTTCAGGCTTATTTCATCAGTTACGCGCTGCGCAGGGAGATGTTAAATATGCTGCCATCCCACTGGATTATGCTTTGACTCAAGTATTCACAGTCACAGAATTGAACGAGAGGATTAGGGACCGCCTGGAGAATGATCCTCGCCTGCATGACCTCTGGGCCCGAGGCGAGGTCTCCAACTTCGTCTACCATCGGTCGGGTCACAGGTACTTCACCCTTAAGGATATGGACTCTCAGCTCTCCTGCGTCCTCTTCAAGAATCAGGGCCATGATATTGGCTTTGAGCTTGAGAACGGCCAAAATATCCTGGTTTTTGGAGACGTCGGAGTTTATAGGCCGCAGGGAAGGGTGCAGCTGGTGGCCCGGGGCATCAAGCGAGACGAAGGCCTGGGTTTTCGGCATTTGCAGTTCGAGGCCTTGAAGAAGAAGCTCGATCTAGAAGGGCTGTTTGCCGTGGAGCGCAAGAGGGCCCTGCCCAAATATCCGAGCCGAATCGGCATCGTCACCTCCCCGCAGGGAGCGGCGCTGCGAGATGTCTTGCGCATCATCGGCGCATATCCTGTGCAGATCATCCTCTCCCCAGCGCAGGTGCAGGGCGAGGGGGCGGAGGAGAGCATAGCCCTGGCGGTCAGGAGTTTGCGCGGTCGAGCCGATGTAGTAATAGTATGCAGGGGAGGCGGCTCGGTGGAGGATCTGTGGTGCTTCAACTCGGAGGTTGTGGCCCGCGCCATCTTCGAATGCGACTCGCCCGTGATATCGGCCATAGGCCACGAGACCGATGTAACCATTGCGGACTTCGTGGCGGATGTGCGCGCGCCGACGCCTACGGCAGCCGCGAAGATGGCTGTGCCGGAGATGGAAGAGCTGAAGTCCTGGCTTATACAGGCCGAGATCAGAATGGTGCGCGCTCTCTGGTCGGACCTGGAGCGAAAGGGGGAGCGTCTCGAGTATCTCTCCCGCAGCATCTCTGCCCGGAAGATGTACTCTTTGGCGGCCGAAGCCCGGCAGCGTCTTGACTTCTTAGGAGAGCGCCTAGGCGGCGCTGCAGCGGGGAAGCTGGAAGGTCTGATGGGCAGGCTGGATCTGGCGGAGTGCCGCCTGGCGGCCGTGGGCCCGCAGGCCACGCTCTCCCGGGGCTATGCCCTTGCCAGAACCAGGCGAGGCTTGCTCTTGCGATCTGAGGATGCCGAGCCAGGAGAGGTGCTGGAGCTGATACTGGCGAAGGGAAGGCTTCTATGCAGGGTTTTGGAGAGCGAAGACACGGAGGAGTCTCATTGAGCGAAAGAGAGGTTGGCCTTGAGGAGGCGCTGGATGACCTGGAGCGGATAGTGGCAAAGCTGGAAGAGGGCAAGCTGAGCCTGGAGGAGAGCCTGGTTCTCTTCGAGAAGGGGACGATGCTGGTCAGACTCTGCCAGGGCAAGCTGGAGAAGGCAGAGAAAAGGATCGAGAGCCTGACCGGAGAGCTGCCTTCTGACCTGGGCTGAAGGTGGCTGTGTATGAAGTCACAGAAGTGGCGGATTTACTCCAGTAGCTTCATAATAAAGAAGCGCGCATAACCAGGCCGGAGGTCCTGGCCTTGCAAAACGGCATCATTCCGGCATTCGAGCTCTCCGTCGTCTCCCGGCATATAACCTACAGAAAATGGCGCACCTTCCTCTCCGTGGGCGCTGTCGCCTTAGCCGTGGCCATATCCATCGTCTTCATCTCCATCCAGAACGGCTTTTCAGATTTCCTCTTCGATATCGTCTTTCGGTTTCTGCCTCACATCACCGTCAGCCCTCTGGAGGGCGAGAATTACATCCACCTCTACCGGGGGATCATCGACACTGCCTGGACGCTTCCTGGTGTGGTGGGCGTCTCTCCCTCTCTGGCGGCCACCGCCACATTAGCCTACAAAGACCAGTCAGACAACGTGGCCATGATCGGCATTGACCCCGCAGAGGCGGATAAGATCTCCGAGATCTCCAAGAATATGCTGCAAGGCGACATCGGCTCCGTCCTGGGAGGCAGGAGGATAGTCATGGGCCAGGCCCTGGCCAAGAAGCTGAAGGTGAAGATGGGCGACACCGTCCAGGCGAGATTCCCCGATGCCGTCCCCGTCAACCTGGTGGTCTCGGGAACTTTCAGCTTCGGCTACAAGCCAGTCGATGAATCCGTCACCTACATCTCCCTGAAGACGGCCCGCGACTTTCTGAACGAAGGGGATGTGGTGACCAGCATCGACATCAAGCTGAAGGACCCCTTCCAGGCGCAGGCTGCAACCGAGCAGCTGAGATCCTATGGCTACAACGCCAAAGACTGGCAGCAGCTCTACCCGGATATCGTCAGAACTCTGGCCTTCGAGAGAACCCAGAACGCCATAACCATGCTCTTGCTCATGATCATAGCCACCTTCGGCATAGCCAGCATCATGAACATGCTGGTCCAGGAGAAGACGCGCGAGATCGGCATGCTCATGGCCATGGGCGCCACGCCTGCCAACATCCGCAGGCTCTTCTTGCTGGAGAGCGGCATCCTGGGCCTCATGGGTGCCATCGCTGGCTGTGCTCTGGGCCTGGTGGTCTCGCTGCAGCTTCGCGGCGTGCAGATACAGTCGACCATGGGAGAGACCATGAACCTGCCCATTGCCATCAACCCTCTGGACTTCGTAGTCTTCACCCTCATCGCCGTCCTCCTGAGCATAGCTGCCGGTTATTATCCGGCTCGCAAAGCATCTCGTCTTGATCCTGTCGTGGCCATGAGGGGTTGAGGGCGCTTGTTCGAGCTAGAAGTTGCCAGAAAGCACATAATCTCCGATCCCAAGATGGTCCTCTTCACTGTCCTGGCCGTAGCCCTGGCCATAGGAGTGATAGTAGTGATGATGGGGATCAATGAGGGTTACAAGACCGATCTGGTCAACAGCCTGGTGGAGAACAACCCCCACCTGACCATAAGCCCCAAGGAGAACGAGGACTACATCACCCTCTATCGAACCCTCTCCGCAATGGTCTGGAGCTATCCCCAGGTGGATGCGGTATCTCCTCGCCTCCTGGGCAAGGCTGGCGCCAAGCACAAAGACAAGGTGCGCGGAGTGAGCTTCATCGGAGCCGATCCCCCGAAGGAAGATTTGCTCATGAAGGTCCAGAAGGATATGGTCTGGGGCAACTACTCGGATCTGGTCTTCAAAAAGAGGGCAGCCGTTATCGGAACTAAGCTGGCCGACGAGCTGGAGCTCCGGCCAGGGCAGCAGTTCACCATGGTTCTCCGCAATAAATCCGTTAGCCTAAAGGTGGTCGGCCTCATAAGGACAGGAACAGGCTCAGACGAGACATTGGTTTATATTCCCCTGGATACGGCCCAGGAGCTCTCAGACCAGCCGGACGTGGTATCACAGGTGGGCATTCGGCTCTCCGACATTTACGCTGCCCCTGCCATCGCTTCCGACCTGAATTCCCGCTTCAGATACAGGGCGGAGAGCTGGCAGGAGCAGAACAAGGATGTTCTGCAGGTGATGGACACTCAGAAGGTCATCCTTTACATATTCTATGGGCTGATCTTCGTGATAGCCGGATTCGGGGTGGCCAACACCATGATCATGACCGTGACCAGGAGAACCAAGGAGATCGGGATCCTCATGGCCATGGGAGCCACACGGCGAAGCATTGTCAAGATCTTCTTGATGGAGAGCCTGATCCTCGGGCCGCCCGCTGCGCTATTTGGTTGTGCGCTGGCTTATGCCACCGCCAGGCTGATCGAGGCCTATCCTGTCCAGCTCCCCAGTGATGTCTACATGGTCTCCAGGCTGACGGTGCTCCTCACCCCGCAAACCTTCGCTCTGGCGGTGGTCTTCGCCCTGGCAGTGAATTTCCTGGCAGGATTATACCCGGCTTACAAGGCATCC
>Ga0315277_10009570_pt1 | contig 12364 bp, 9 predicted proteins | sample YL17G05_15_MG_FD_203695 | JGI IMG/M metagenome (GOLD analysis project Ga0315277, IMG submission 203695) | Sediment microbial communities from Yellowstone Lake, YNP, Wyoming, USA - YL17G05_15 | ecosystem: Environmental > Aquatic > Freshwater > Lake > Sediment | place: USA: Wyoming | collected... | reverse complement strand
GCACGGGCAGTGCTGCATCTGCGACTAGACCGGCTCAACGGCCGCTGGGACCAGCGCTGCAAGCTCATCCGCCAATCCCAACTCCCCCTGCGCAAAGCAGCGTGACCAACGCCAAAAAGTCACACCCGTAAGCAAGCCACGGGAGAGGACAGGGCTAGCAGGCACTTTCGTTGACGCCGCCGAAACAGAGGGACTATAATCCGCTCACTGCCGTTGGTGGAGGAGAGTTGATGAGAGCTTTTGGGGCAGCGGCCGTCCTGGTGATGATAGGCGCGGTTGCGCTGTTGATCGGGTGCGGAGGCCCTACCCTACAGGCGCCGACCTTCCAGGCGCAGTGGGATGGGGCGAATTCACCCGTGGGCCAGATTGACCGCCCCGAGGGCCTGGGGGTGGACAAGGACGGCCATCTCCTTGTGGCCGATACCTGGAACGACCGCATCCTGCGTTGCGATGAGCAGGGCAAACCGGTGGCCGCCTTCGGCCGCGCCGGTGGGGGGAAAGGCGAGATGCTGCGCCCGCGCTCTGTCACCACCGACCGGAAGGGGAACATCTACGTGGTGGATTGCTGGGGCCAGCGGATAGAGAAGTTCTCGCCGACAGGGGAGTTTCTGCTCGCCTTCGGGCAGAAGGGGAAACCTTTCGGCAATGACGAGGCGAAGGGGCAGTTCGTGTATCCCTACGGGGTGGCGGTTGACTCCAAGGGTTTCATCTGCGTCTCCGACTTCAACAACAACCGCGTGCACCGGTTCGATCCCAGGGGGAAGTTCGTGATGATGTGGGGGATCGAGGGGCGACAGGACGGGCAGTTCAGCAACCCGGCCGGGCTGGCGATAGACAGCAAGGATCGCCTCTACGTCTGCGACCTCGGCAACGACCGGGTGCAGAGATTCACCTTCGATGAGCACGGCAAGGCGGTGTTCGACGGAAAGTGGGGCGAGCCGGGGACCGATCCCGGACAGCTCGATCATCCCTACACCATGTGCGTGGACAAGAACGACAACTTCTACGTGGCCGACTTCGGCAATCACCGGGTGCAGTGCTTCTCGCCGGACGGTAGGCTGCAGTACACCTGCGGCAAGCGCGGCAATGGGGAAGGCGAGTTCGAATGCCCGGTGAGCCTGGCGGTGGATGGGAAGGGCGCGCTGTACGTGTCGGATCTGGGCAACAACCGGGTGCAGAAGTTCGCTCCTCGCTCCTAGTGCTGACGGCAGCCTGGAGGCTGGGACTGGCGGGCCTGCTTCAGGCAGGCCCGCTGTTGTGTTGCTGTAGGGCGGGGCTGCCCAGCTCCGCCGTGGAGAGGAGCCGGGAAGGGCCATGCTTCCTGCTGAGAGAAACGAGCGCTTGGTGCGGCGGGTGGGGCTCGCCATCTGTATTCTGATGGCGATCTACATCATCGTGTGGCTGGTGCGTTTCGTCGGCGGCAACTTCCACAAGGCCCTGGAGCAGCGCAACGTGCCCACGGAGGACGGCGCCGCGCGGGTGATGGAGACGGGGTAGCTCGTGCTTTGCAGCGAAAAGCCCCTGCTTCGCAGAGCAGCATCGGTGCCGGTCCTCTGCATCCTGGGCACGGTCTACCTTTGGAGCCTGATCCCCCTGGCGGTGAAGGTTGCCTACGGCTCTTTCAACTTCGGCTTCATCGCTTTCACCCGCCTCGCCATCGGCGCCTCCCTGTTCGTGGTGATGGAGCTGGCGGCGCGGCGCGGCCTGCGGTTTGCCGCCGTTCCCGCCAGCCGGAAGCTCCCCGGCCCGGCGTGGATGGGACCGCGGGTCTGGGTGCTGATCGCCGGGGTGGGGATCGGCGGCGACCTGCTGCTCTACACCCTGGGGCTTCACAAGACCACCGCCTCCGCGGCCACCCTGATCGTGAGCACAGACGGGATCATCCTGGCGCTGCTCGGGGTGCTGGTGCTCCGGGAGCGGATGTCCTGGTTCAAGTCCTGCGCGGGGATGACGGCGCTGTCGGGTCTGGCGCTGGTGGGCTGGAACGGGCAGGACCTGAGCGCCCTGGTCGGGTCTGACTACTTCCTTGGCAACGTGATCGTGCTGTGCGCGGCTTTCTGTTGGGCCACCTACGGGCTGGGGCAGCGGGCGCTCGCCAAGATGCCAGGCGGAAGCCTGGTGTGGATATTCCTGGTGGGCGCGGCGCTGGCCGCCATCGTCGCCTTCGCGCGGCCCATTGCCCATTCCCCCATCACCTGGAAGCCGGTGGTGGCGGTGCTCTACCTCGGCTTCGGCGGAACCGGCCTCGCCTACATCCTGTTTGCCAAGGGCATGGCGAGGCTGGAAGCGGCCACGGTCGGCGTGCTCAGCTCCACCCTCCCCCTTTTCACCATGGTCCAGGCGCACTACTGGCTGAAGGAGCCGATCACCCCCTACTTGCTGGGCGGGGCCGCAATGGTCATCGCCGGCGTGACGCTGATCATGAGGCATCAGAGGGTGTACGGGGAGGAGTGAGGCGGTTGCGGGGAGGGAGATTCCCTGGGGTCGCCTGAGCGGGCTTGCCGTCAGCCCGCGTACTGCTCCCCCACGGGCGGTTCGACGCGGGTGGTGATGTGGTCGAGGATCGCCTGGGGAGTGCGGCCGGAGAGACGGGCTTCGGGGGTGAGGATGAGGCGGTGGCCGAGGACGGGCTCGACCAGGCTCTTCACGTGGTCGGGCAGGACGAAGCCTAGCCCCTCACAGGCGGCGCGGGCCTGAGCGGCGCGGAGCAGGGCCAGGGAGCCGCGCGGGCTGGCGCCCAGGGCGACGTCGGAGTGGGTGCGGGAGGCGTGGGCGAGGCGCACGATGTAGTCCCTGATCTTCTCGTGCACGAACACGCGCCGGACTTCCTGCTGGGCGGCGAGCAGGTCCTCGGTGGTGACTACCTGCTGCACCTGCTCGATGGGGTGGGAGAGCTGCAGGCGCAGCAGCATCTTGCTCTCCGCCTCGCCGGAGGGGTAGCCGATGGTCATGCGCAGGAGGAAGCGGTCGAGCTGGGCCTCGGGGAGGGGGAAGGTGCCCTCATACTCGATCGGGTTCTGGGTGGCCATCACGCAGAAGGGCCGCGCCAGACTGCGGGTCACCCCATCCACGGTGACCTGGCGCTCGCCCATCGCCTCCAGGAGCGCGGACTGGGTGCGGGGGGGAGCGCGGTTGATCTCGTCGCAGAGCACGATGTTGGCGAACACCGGCCCCGGGCTGAACTCGAATTCGGCGGTCCGCTGGTTGAAGACGGAGAGCCCGGTGATGTCGGTGGGCAACAGGTCGGGGGTGCACTGAAGGCGGCGGAAGCTGGCGCCGATGGAAAGGGCGAGCGCCCGGGCGAGCATGGTCTTCGCCACCCCTGGCACATCCTCGACCAGCAGGTGGCCGTCGCCCAGGAGCGCGGTCACCGCCAGGCGGATGGCCTCGCGTTTCCCGACGATCACGCGCTCGGTGCTCTCGGTGAGCGCGGTCGCTGTCTCGGCAGGTGTGGGCATGGTGGTCTGGTCGTCCATAGTACTGGTTCGCTGGAGAGGGGCATAGTCCTGTGCGCCTTGTCGGGGTGGCGCACGGTGGGGCGCCAGGGAGCGCTCTGCGAGGCAGTCAGTTGCCGCGTGGCGGGAAAATATGCTAGACTCAGCCTGGAACTAATGGCCTGCCGAAGTGTCGAAACGGGCGGCCAGGGGGCCTTCTGTGGATGACCGGGCGAAGGATAAGCGCGGAGGCGTGGTGGCACGGCCCGAGGGCGACCACTCGGTGGCAGAGGCCTTCGAGGAGTTTTTCCAGGCCTATGAGCAGAGGATCTTCAACCTCATCTACCGGCTGGTGGGCGACTATGAGGACGCCACCGACCTGACCTCCGAGACCTTCGTGCGGGCCTTGCGCGGCTACGCCAGGTTCCGCCGGGAGGCCCAGCCGTATACCTGGCTCTATCGCATCGCCCTCAACCTATGCAAGAACTACTTCCGACAACAGCAACATCGCAGCCGGGTGCATGCGTTCTCGCTCGACGCCCCTGCCGAGCACGATGGCGAGCTGCTGGCGCGGGAGGTCGAGGACGACGGGCCAGCGCCTCAGGAGGCGGCGGAGGCACGGGAGCTGGAATCCCAGGTGATGATGTGCCTGCGCGCCTTGCGACCGGAGTTCCGGACTCTGATCGTGCTGCGGGATGTGCAGGGGCTGTCCTATCAGGAGATCGGGGATCTGCTGGGCTGCTCGGAGAAGGCGGTCAAGTCCCGGCTTTTCCGCGCCAGAACGCAGTTGAGGGAGGCGCTTTCCCCGTACCTGTCACGGCAGACGTAAGGGCCTATCAGGCGAAAGCAGATACGACGCAAGGTGAGTGGAGGCGAGGATGCACCGTTTGTTGACCCCCATAGGCTGTGGCGTGCTGACACTTGCGCTCGCGCTGGTGTGTTGGAGCGGGCTGGCGGCGGGCGCTCAGGAAAGCGGCGCGGCTGTCTCTGCGCCGACGACGGAGAGCGGCGTTCAGCCCCAGCCGGCGGGGCCTGCGCCCGAAGGGGTAGTGGCGGAGCCGACGGCCCCCGCGGAGGCGCCTGTCGAGGTGGCGCCACTGCCCGCGATCATCGCGGGCGTGGAGGTGAAGGGCAATGAGCGCGTGCCCGCCGAAGAGATCATGAAGGCGATCAGCAGCAAGGTGGGCGCGCCCTACTCCGAAGATCAGGTGAAGGCAGACCGCCAGAAGGTGGTTGACCTCGGCTGGTTCCAGACGGTGGCGGTGGAGGAGGAGAGCGTCGAGTCGGGGATCCGGTTGGTCTTCACGGTGCTGGAGAACCCGGTGGTCACGGATATCCGCATCGAGGGCAACCGGGAGCTGACGCGGGAGGAACTCCTTGGCTTGATGAAGACGAAATCGGGGGACATTTTCAACTGGCCGCGCTGGCGACAGGATGGAGCTCGGATAGAGGAGGAGTACCGGAAGCGCGGGTTCGTGTTGGCGACTGTGCTGCCGCCGACGATGACGCAGGACGGGGCCTTGTCGGTGAGCATTGCCGAGGGCGTGGTGGAGGCGATCAAGATCACTGGCAACACCTACACCAAGGAGTACGTGATCAGACGCTACCTCCGCACCAGGCCCGGGGAGACCTACAACGAGAACAGGGTCAAAGCGGACGTGATTCGGCTGAACAACCTGGGGTACTTCGAGACGGTTCGCCGCTATGCGGAGGCGGGCGAGGCCGGGAAGGTGGTGGTGGTGATCACGGTGGTGGAGAAGCGGTACACCGGAGGGGCCTCTTTCGGCGGGATGTACGGGGCTTCGCACGGGATGGTGGCGTTTGTGGACGTGACCAAGAACAACCTGCGGGGCACCGGGCAGATGGTGGCGGTGAGGGGGGAGTTCGGGGGCAGGAAGACCTACGAAGTCGCCTACCGCCACCCCTGGGTGATGACCCCGGAGACCAGGCTGAACCTGGGGGTGTATGACCGCCGCATCGTGAGGGAGGCCTACGTGACGACCGCGGAGGAGGAGCGGCATACGGTGCTCTACGACGAGAAGCGCTCTGGCGGAAACATGACGCTGGGTCGTCCATTATCCGACCGCACGACGGTTTACCTGAGCTTGCGCAGCGACGACATCCGGATCTCGGACGTGAGCGCGGACGAAGCGAAGTATCTGACCGGGCCTGCCTTCGAGCCGCGGCAGGTCAGGAGCTTCACTCTCGCAGGAGTGAGGGATACCAGGGACGACGTCTTCGACCCCAGGCGAGGCGGCTACCGGCAGCTCTCGGCTGAGTTCGCCGGCGTGTTCGGAGGGGCCGAGTTCAAGAAGTACACCGGCGACACGCGTCGGTTTGTCCCCATCGGCAGCCGCAACGTGCTGGCGCTGCGGTTGCTGGCCGGCACCGTGACCGGCAACGCGCCCTACCTGGAGCAGTTCCTGATCGGGGGCACCGAGTCCCTCCGGGGATACCGCCCCGACCGCTTTGCCGGGTCCAACATGGCGATTCTGAACTGCGAGTACCGGTTCCCACTGAGCAAGAAGCTGCTGGGCGTGATGTTCGTTGATGCGGGGGACGCCTGGGGCGGGGACATCGCCTCCAGTCAGTATCTCCAGGGGGATCAGTCCTTCACGGTTCACACCGGCTATGGGGTCGGCATCCGGGTGGGGACGCCGATCGGCCCACTGCGGCTGGATATCGGCTTCGGCGCGGAGGGAGCCGAGACGCACTTCGGGGTTTCACATATGTTCTAGCGCGTTCAGCGGTTGGCGGGCTGTGTGGAACGAACGAACTGCGGCCGCCTAGCCGAAGAGAGGAGCAGGGTAATGAGAAGGACGGTGCTGGGGTTGGTTGTGGTGGCGCTGGTGACCGCGCTGCTGGGGGCGCTGGCGCAGGCAGCGGAGGCACAGGCGGTGTGGGGGTACGTGGACATGGAGAAGCTGGCCGCCGGCTACAAGGGGATGCAGGATCTGAACCAGCAGTTCCAGACCTTCGCCGCCCAGCAGGACGCTCAGTTTGAGCAGCGCCAGAAAGCGCGCATGCTCTCCGACCAGGAGGAGCGTGAGTTCTTGGACCTGGTCACCGCGGCCGCGCCCACCGAGACGCGCGACAAGCGGCTGAAGGAGCTGGAGGATCTCTCGAACCAGCGCGAGCGGAGGCTCCTCGATCTGCGGGAGAACAAGACTCGCACCCCGGAAGAGGAGAAAGAATACCAGTACCTCAACGGCATCTCCGAGAAGAGGACGGCCGAGCTGGTGGCGATGAAGCAAGACCAAGACAAGGTGGTCCGTGCCGAGTACGACCGCCTTTCTAAGATCGTGACCGACGGCCTGGACGCCGCGGTCAAGGCGGTGGCGGAGGAGCAGAAGCTGACGATCGTACTGCGCAAGGACATGGTGCTATGGGGCGGGGCGGATATCACCGACGCGGTGCTGGCCAAGCTGAACGTACCACCCGCCAGGTAGCCGGAGGGCGAGACAGGGCGGCCTAGCCACACGCCGGGCGTGCAAGCGACCGGTAACGAGGAAGTCGCATGAGGTTGCGGGAGCTGGCCGAAGCTCTGGGCGCTGAGCTAGTGAGGGGCGACGCAGGAGCGGAGGTGCTGGGCGTCGCCGGCCTCGACGACGTCGGCGTGGGGCAGGTGACCTACGTGGATGACCAGCGACGCCTGGCAGCCGCGGAGGCGACCGCGGCGCTGGCAGTGATCGCGCCGGCGGATTGCCTCCCGCGGATCAAGCCACTGCTTCGTGTCCCGAATCCCCGGCTGGCCTTTGCCCGGGCGCTGGCGATGTTCGCTCCCACGGACAGGCTGCCCGCCGGCGTCCACCCCACGGCCGTCATCGGCGAGGGGGTGGTGATGGGCGAGGGGGCGGCGATCGGCGCCCAGGCGGTGGTGAGGGAGGGGGCAAGGCTGGGCGCAAGAGTGCAAGTGCACCCGCTGGCGATGGTCGGCAAGGGGGTGAGCATCGGCGACGACACGACCATCTACTCCCACGTCACTTTGTACGATGGGGTGAAGCTCGGCTCACGCGTCGTCGTTCACGGTGGCAGCGTGATTGGGAGCGCGGGTTTCGGATACGTGGAGGAGGAGGGACCTGACGGGCAGGTCAGGGTGGTGCACATCCCACACATCGGCACGGTGGTGATCGAGGACGATGTTGAGATCGGCGCAGGGGTCACCATTGACCGAGGTACCACCGGGGCGACGGTGATCGGCCAGGGGAGCAAGCTGGACAACCTGGTGCACATCGGGCACAACGTGAAGATGGGCCGCAACTGCCTGCTGGCCGGGCAAGTCGGCATCTCGGGGAGCGTCACGATAGGGGACGGCGTGGCACTGGCCGGGCAGGCGGGGGCGGCAGATCACCTCACCATCGGCAAGGGGGCCAAGGCCGGAGCCCGCGCCGCCATCACCCGAGACGTCCCCGACGGCGCCGTGGTGCTGGGGACGCCGGCGCGGCCCATTCGCGAGCAACTCCGTATCGAAGCCGCTCTGGGCAAGCTGCCGGAGCTGGTCCGCAAGGTGCGCGAGCTCACCGACCGCCTGGCTGCGCTGGAGGCGCAGTCGAAAGAGAAGGGGCGGTAGGGGGCGGCTTCGCCCGCCCTAGAAGTGGGCGTACTGCACGTTCCCGTACCAGGCGACGCGGGCAACCGCCCACAGGCCGTCAGCCTTTCCCCGTAAGGAGAAGCGCAAGGTCTGGCTGGAGTTGGCCTCGATGCGGAAGCATGTGTCATCGGGGACGGCTATCCACCGGACGCTGTCGGGCGTCAGCTTGGGCCACGCCTCCGGAGGCGTGATCAGGGTGACCTGCCCTTCCACATAGTCGGGGTTGGGGTTCTGCACAGTCACCAGGAAGTCATCGCTCTCCCTGGAGATGGACACGGCGAGGGGAACGATGTCGCCGATGGGCAGCACCTCCTGGATGGCCTGGGTCCCGTCATGGGTGGCGGCGCGGAGGAAGCACGGCGAGGCATCGAGCGGGACCACGATCATGATCTCGTAGACGGCCTCCGATCCGGGGGCGATGCGGTACGGGACCTGGCGAGGAATCAGCGTCCACTCGGCAGGAGCGAACAGGTCCACCTTGCCCGCCATCTCCCGATCCACCGAGTCATTGCTCAGCCCCAGGCTGAAGCGCGTGTTCCGACCGGCCGGCAGGTCGCCCCGCATCCACAGAGTGAGCGGCTGGTTGCCCAGCGGCGCGGCCCCGGAGTTGTGGTCCCACCAGCGCGCGAACACCGGTTGGCAGGGCTCGGCGGCCGGCCCCAGCCACCCGCCCTCGGCCTGGACAGGTGCGGCGAGGGGGGCGAGGCGGACGCCCAACGTGACGATCTCGTTGGCGCCCACCTCCAGTGGCACGCTAGCCGCGGGCGTCCTCTGGCGAAGCAACCCGCGGCCAGGAGTGGTGATGGTGAGGGCCGAGCCGCGGCCCTCCCGCGGATCGGACAGCCAGGCTTCCTCGGGACTCGTCCCGAAGGTGAGCCGCGCGGGGGTCGGCTTCCCGTGCGACTCGTACATCCGGACGATGATCTCCGGCCGGTTCTGATCGGCGCTGCCGGACTCCGAGATGGGCGGCCGGCAGGCGGTGATGATCAGGTTGGGAGCGTCAACGGAGCAGAGACCGAACTCGGGCGGCAGGGCACCCGCCTGCAGAGGAGCCTGCACGGAGATGAGCGGATGGCTGACCTCATCGGCGGTCCTCTTCACCGAAGCCTCTCGCCAGTCGCCGGCGTGGGGGGCCAGGGAGTGCGAGCAGTGGAGTGGCGCGATTCCGCCGGCCCTCCAAGGGGCCGGCGGGCAAGTGGCGGGCCCGGCGTCACCTGCCCCGGGGTCGCCAGTCCCCAGCAGGGCGACCAAGGAGCCGTCCCCATCCACCCTCGCGGCGAGCGGCGGCGCGCCGACTAGAGCCACTCCGTAGCTGTTGTAGGGCGTCCCGCGCCGGTAGCAGTCACACACCTCCGGGATCGTCCACTGGTCTGACGCCACTGCCTCCGCGAGCAGCTCGACAAGACGCGGCACCCCTTGGATGGCGGAGGTATCGGCGATGACGACTGGGATGGTCTGCGACTCATCCCCTGGGTTCGGGCTCGGCACCAATACGCTGGCCCACTCCTTTTCGGCAAGGGCGTCTGACAGGCAGGCGGCGGCCTGTGGGTTGGCCTGCAGCAGCCGCTTGGAGTAAGCGTTCTCCCGTCCCAGGCTGATGCGAAGCGCGCACGGATGGGGGGCCTGCTCTGGGTTATCGCTGTCCAGGTAGGGAGTGCAGGCGACCCCTCGGCTGAGCAAGGCCTTCACCAGTGTCCGCAGCGCGGCCCGGTGCTTGATGTCGCCAGAGGTGATGATGGCGCACGGCCCCAGAGGGAGGGCTTGCTTGCGCTCGGCTCCAGAGGCCACGAACAGAGAGGGGACCGCCCCAATGTCAACCCAGCTGCGGGCCAGCCGGAATCCAGGCCCGGGGCCGCCCATGTCCGCCATCGCTTCGTGTGCGGCGTGCACCACCGCGCCGAAGGGAGAGTCGAGGACAGCGGCCCTGCCCTTGACGCTGAGCGGGAAGTGGAGGGCCAAAGCGCCACCTCCTCGGGGAGGTTCGGTGATGGTGGTGCGCAGGTCAACGCGCGGCAGGCCGCGGTACAGCGAGATGGTCTGACTCAGCTTCCCGCCATCGGCGAGGAGGGTGTGAACCTGGAGTTGGCTGGACACAGGCCCTTGCCAGACGGAGAGTCTCACTTCCTTGGCCGGGAGGTGGATCATCTCGCCCGAGGAGGCGAGCGCCACCACTTCGGCGCCCAGGCCGCGATCGCGATCCAGCAGCTCCAGACCCAGGGACTTGTCTCGGAGGCTGGTCAGCCCCGCGCCCACGGATGCCTCGGCGCTCAGGAAGAGGAACTCGTTCTCGATGCTTGCCCGCTCAGGGGTGGCGGAGTCGGCTTCCCGGCACTCGCATACGGGTGGCCTGGTGCGGGCCGCCCGCAGGTAGTAGGTGCGATAGCCGAGGGCGGGGATGTCGGCGGCGAGGAAGGTGACTACCGCGCTCGGGCTTTTCTCTGGCCGCGGCTCGAAGGTGAGTTCCACCGGCACCCGGCGGCCGTGATCGTCAACCAGCTCGAAGCCGGCGGCTCGCGGCCCGCCCCACTCCACCGACGTATGGCAGACATCGCTCCGCGGCCATCCGGCGGTGTTGAAGACGACGATGGCGCTGCCCTCGCGAGGCGCGCGGCGCGACCGGCCGGTGCCAAGGCGGCCCTTGAGACAGGCCAATGAGTTGTTCCGCACTGCGTTGGCGAGGTCGAACGCCTCGCGGTAGCAGGCGAGAAGATCCAGGTGCCAGGTGCCGCCGGTGTTCCCGGCCTGGCTCTGGGCGAACAGAACCTGCCGCCAGGCCTTGTCCAGGGCACGATAGGGGTAGCGCGCGCCGGCCAGATAGGCGATGGCAGCCAGCCTCTCGGCGGTGAGGATGGCGTTCTCCGCCAGGCCGCTGGCACGGGCCAACTCCCAGCTGCGCGCGGTCACCGGCGCCCCGCCGCCGAGGCCGCCGCCCAGCAGTGGCAGCGCGGCCCGCCGCAATGGGGCCTCAAGCTTCACCCCGGCGAGATACCGCTTGGGAGTGCTGAGGACGATCGGTGGCGTCAGCTGCGCCAGCTCTTCGGCGCGGCCTGCGAGCCAGTCCGGGGGTGGGGTCATGGGGCCGCCGAGCAGCAGCAACTCGTGGCTGAGCCCCAGGCGCGCCTGTGCGCTGAACCTCTCCGCCGCGGCGCTGAGCAGGTCGTTGAGGTCGGCGGGCAAGCAATCAGCTTGCTGTGGTTTGAGCACCACCGTGCTGCCGTCCGGCGCCATCAGGTAGCAGAACGGGGGAAGGTCGGTCCGCTCGGTCGCCCAGATGATCGCCTCTACCCCGGCCTTGGCGAGTATCTGCGGGAGCTGCGGGCAGTGACCACTGCCGCCCAGGGAAAGGTAGATGTCGGGGTTCAGCTTGAGCATGCCCTGATGGAAGCTGAGGCCGTGGGCCAGGTTCCGGATCAACGTCTCGCCGTGTGCGATCACATGGTTCGGCTGGTGACACGTTGCCGATACGTCCAACCGTCCCGCCTCCGCCAACTCTCTGAGGAGGGGGCGATGCTCGCCGTGCGCGCAGAGGAAGGGCCGCAGGTGGGCGAGGTCGGCGAGGACGAAGCAGTAGGCCTCCTCGGCGCGACAGGCGGAGAGGTACTGCTGGGTCAGCTCGAGGGCGCGCCGAACCGACGACCGCTGGTCGCCGCCGCCGGCCGGCGAGAACCGGAACAGCGGGGCTACGTGGACGGCCATTCTTTCTTCTGCCATTCAAGCCCTCTGTTGCGCGAGATCAGATCAAAGATGCTGTCAGAGATAGCGGATGCGGTGGCGGTACCTGGCGAGCACGGTCTGGTTATGCTCATCTCCGCCCGGGTAGTTGGCGCTCATGTAGATCGGTGGGGTTAGCCCCTGGCCTACGAGGCTGGCGACGGCTTGCAGGATCACAGCTTGCAGGATGGCCGAGCCGACCGCGGTGGATGCCGGAGCCACCTTCTGCGGCAAGCCGGGGATCTCCACCGCCGCGTCGCCGGGGTCGGCGTGGTTGTCAATGACGATGTCGGAGACCTCGTGTAGGCGCTTGCCGGACGAGTGGCGGGATGGGAGCGACGCGGCATAGGCTCGCCCCGTGATCGCAATCACCACCAGGCCCGTCTCCTTGGCGGCGAGGGCGACATCAATGGGGGCGGCGTTGCGGCCGCTGGTGGAGATGACGATGATGGCGTCTCCCGCCCGCGCTCTGGACTGGGAGAAGGCCTCCGCCGCCCACCCCTCCTTCCGCTCCCAGTCGCTGGTCTCGGTGACCGGGCGATGGTGGAGCAGGACGCGCTCGTCGAAGATGGGCTGCACCAGGATGAGCCCGCCGGCTCGGTAGAAGATGTCCATGGCAAGCGCCGCG
>Ga0315277_10009569_pt1 | contig 12364 bp, 10 predicted proteins | sample YL17G05_15_MG_FD_203695 | JGI IMG/M metagenome (GOLD analysis project Ga0315277, IMG submission 203695) | Sediment microbial communities from Yellowstone Lake, YNP, Wyoming, USA - YL17G05_15 | ecosystem: Environmental > Aquatic > Freshwater > Lake > Sediment | place: USA: Wyoming | collected... | reverse complement strand
GACATTGGAACGCTTCGCCTTCTACGATGTAGCCCGCTCGCCGAATGTCGCGCTGGCCATCGCCACCGGCGAGCAGCGCATCTACGCCAACATCCTGCTCACTATCGGCGTGGTTCCGCCGGACAGGTAGGTTCGCGGCGTCAGGCTGCTGGTCTCGAGGTGGCCGAGAGCAAGGCGTCAGCTGCGCGGGGATGGCAGGATCTCCACCTCACCAAGGGTCACCGCATCCCGGCCGGCCTCGCTACCATCGGCCAGCTTGAGCCGTTCGCCCGAGGCAAGCCGATAGAGGCCCACCATCACCCTGTAGCGGCCGGGAGGGACATCGGCGGCCGTCAGCAGGGCGCGGCAGTCGCCCACCGGTTGGCCGGGCGTCATAGCTGTGAGGGGTCGCAGACCGTTCACCGCATCGCCATCGCTCTGCGCCCAGAGCTTGCCAGAGGCGTCGTACAGATGCACGTAGACGGTGATCGGCGCGTCCTTCGGCAGCGCCCACTCGACTCGCCACTGCAAGGCCAGCGGGAAGGGGTCGCCAGCCACGACCTGCTCGGCTACGGGTCTGTAGGCCAGGTGTATCCCCAACTCGAACGACGCACTCCGGCTGTAGTCCTCCGCACAGGGGGCCAGGTACAACACCGCGCGGTGAGCGCCGCTCTCCGCGACTGCCGCACGGGGGGCATGCTGCTCGAGCCACCACCCTCCCCTGTTCTGTGCGTGCTGCAGCGGAGACCGGTAGGTAACCAGCCACAGCCGGGGGTGCTCGTCGAGCAACTGGCGAACCTGCTGCTCCACATCCCTCTTCGAGAACCAGCCAAGATGGTAGCTCACGCCGGTCCCGGGCGCATACATCCGCATCATGCCCTCCTGCCATATGTAGCTGGACACGACTGCATCGCCTGGTCGCGCGAGAGCGCGCAGCACCCGCACTGCCGGGCGTATGTCTTCCTCTGGCCCAGCGAAAGGGGCATAGGCCGTGGGCGCCACCACGATCCAGGCCGTGACCAAGCCAACACCCAGAACCACACCGATCTTCCGCAAACGCAGCAGTCCCAGTGCTGCCAACAGGAGGAGTGCCGGCAGGGCGTACAACAGGAACCGAGGGTAGAAGAAGGCGAAGCGCGTCTGCACCGCGAATCCCAGAATCACGGGGATCAGCAGCAAGCAGAGCAATAGGCCTGCAGACCGGTCGTCGCCGGCGAGCGCTGCCGACCCCGGTGCCGTCACCGACATGCTGCTCGTATGGGGATCAGCGGGAAGGCCGCCTGCACTTCGTTGCGCCCCATGGTGACGGTCAGGCCACAGAGCGGCCAGGGCCGCCATGCCCAGCATGCAGGCTGCCAGTGCCGCCGCCAACCGCGGCGAACCCGGCGCGTCGGTGGCCGGCGGCCCAGCGGCGAACGTGAGGAAGACTTCACGCAGGTAGCCGACGAGGCCCAGAGCGGCGCGGTCGGGGGACACACTCATGGCCCCCTCCAGAGAGGCGGATAAGGTGAGCAGCATCCAGAGAACGATGGGTGCCCCGGCGACCAACTGGGCGCCGAGCCAGATGAGAACCTTTCGGCCATACAACGGCGCTAGCGCCAGCTCGCCGGGTAGGCTGCCACTGCGACGGACTCGTCGCGCCAGCAAGGCGCCCAACGTCAGCCATGTTCCCTGTGCCACGCTCAGAAAGACAGCATAGTAGTGTGCGCCTGTTGACAATGCGACAGCCGTTATGTAGACTCCCCACAACCATCGCCGCCGGCGTTCGCCCCGCAACAGGTAGCGCGCCCAGACATAGGGTGCCAGGAGCCCCAGGAAAGCCACAAAGGGGTAGCCCTTGGCTTCGCGGCTATAGTAGATGGCCATCGGCGAGAACGCCATGAGTGCCGCTGCCAATAGGCCGGCGAGGGGCCCCCCTAGCCACTCCCCCCAGAGATAGACCAGTGCCACCGTGGCGATGCCCAGCAACGCGGAGAACAGGCGCAGGTTGAGGGCGCTGTCGCCCAGCATGCGCAGCCACAGGCCCAGGGCAAGGCGATGGGCGGGAGGATCAGTATCGTGGGTCGCGCGGGACATCTGCAGGATCTCAGACAGGTTCTGGTGGGCAAAGTAGGCGTTGTTGCCCTCATCCCACCACAGAGATGCTGCGTCTAGAGCCCACAAACGCGCCAGAGCAGCGGCGAGGAGAATGATGACGAGTAGGAGCAGCACGAGACGGTGCCTAACCACGGCTTCCTATCCGAGGGGGAAATGGAGCGCTGCTCTGCTCGACGTACGGCACGAAGACGTTCTCCGAGCAGATATGGCCCGGGCACTTGCGCAGGACGATGTCATCCACGTAGGCTCCTCCCGTATCCTCAAAATCGGCATCGCTGGTGAAAGTCAGCGCGATCCACACCTCGGCCTGGCCCGCGAGGTTGCCCAGGGTGGGCACCCGAGTGAGGTCCAGTGTCCTTGCTGTCCATTCCTGGGAGCCTGAGGCCCACAGGCCATAGAAAGTCCTGCCGTCCAGCGATGCGCCTGCAAAGAACTCATCAAAGCCCGCCTCCGAGTTCAGCCGGAGCTGGAAGCGCAGCTCGGCAGCAAGAGCGTCGGCCAGGCTGAAGGGACCGAAGACCATCCAACTATCCACATTCGGCGGATACCGCGCACCGCAAGGAAGCGGCTTGCCGTCTTCCCCACCCCCCACAGCCCAACCGCTATGGCTGCCGTGGTACGGAAGGCAGGAGCGCTTCCCCCAGAGATACTGCCCTGCATCCGTACCGCCTGACGACACCTCCCAGGAGCCAGGGAAGGGGCCCTCGAAACCCTCGCGCAGCACCGTCACCCAGGGCGCAGGGGGACTCGCGGGCACAGCAGTTGCCGTGACTGTAGGGGTAAGACCAGAAACCGCCTTGGGGGGATTGGCAGCCATCGGCGTGCGCGTGCGCATCGGATAGGCCGGCGCTGGCAGCCCTACATCGCTTTTGAGCACCGATGGCCCGTTCGCCGCAAGACCAGACCGCCCATGAGCAGTGGTCGGGTCGAGAAAACTAACGACAGAAGCAAGCGCCAGGCAGCCGACAGCGTATAGGCAAACGACCTGCCCGCACCATGACCGGTGACGCATTGCTGTTACCCTTCTCAGCGCCCAGCGAATCCGCCCTCAGGGCTGCGGTTTTACCTTGCCATCAGCAAGCAGGCCTTCCAGCAACTGACGCGTCTCCTGCTGCTGCAGGAAAGCAGAGAGCAGCGCCTGCTTGTAGCGTACGGCGCGAGCGTTCTCCTGGGCTTGCTCGTCCATGCGCGCCAGGATCTTGCCGCTCATGTCCGCCATCAGGTCGCGCATTTGCACCTGCTTCTGGGCCAGAAGCTCATGCAGTTGCTCGTTCTCCAAGAGAAGGGCGCTGACCACGTCGCGCTGGCGGCCGCCGAACAGGCTCAGCACCCCCGATGAGGCGACACGGTCGCGCAGGCGACCCACCTTCCGCTCCAGAACAGCAATCCGCTCGTCACGCTCACGCAGGCGCCCTTCGTATTCGGCTATGACTTCATCCTTGTCTTGGGCCACCGAGTCCAGCAGGCGCTTGATGGTGGCCTCCTGCTGCCCACGCTGTTCGGCCAGGGTGCTTTGCCGCTGCCGCTGCATTCGAACGCTGTACAGCCAGACCACCAGCGCCGCCAGAGCAGTACAGACGATGAAGGTGATCAGCACCGGCGCTGAAAGGAGAATCTGTCCCAGGCCGGGGCTAGTTGTGGTAACCACGACGACTCCTCCTCGGTGAACATCCCAACTTGCTGCCTCCGACACAGTTCTCAAGAGCATAGAGCAAGGCAAGCTGCACGTCAAATCCGCACGGAATATACATCACGTGCAAGGCATGAGCAAGCATCTGGTGTATCCTTGACATCCCCGCTGCACGCGCTATACTTGCCGACCATCGGCATGAATTCTAGCGTTCGCCATTGGAGGAGTCATGCGGCTACGAGACCGCCCCTGGAACCCCTATATCGTCGTCTTTCTGTCCAGCGCCTGTATCATGGTCATCGAGTTAGTTGCCAGCCGTTTGGTCGCCCCGCGCCTGGGCGTTTCGCTCTACACCTGGACCTCGGTGATCGGCGTCATCCTGGCCGGCATCTCCCTGGGAAATTACGTCGGCGGCCGCCTGGCCGACCGCTTCGGCTCACCCCCCTTCCTGGGCCTGATCTTCGCCCTGGCTTCGCTGGGCAGCCTGGCGATTCTGCTTCTGAACAACATCCTTGGCACTTTCGATCTGCCCAAGTCCATACCGCTCATCGTGTGGGTCGTCGTGGATATCGCTGGCGTTTTCTTCCTGCCCAGCATGATCCTGGGATGCGTCTCGCCGATCGTGGTCAAGCTCAGCTTGACCGACCTGCAGCGCTCGGGCACGACGGTGGGCAAGATCTATGCTTGGTCCTCGGTGGGAAGTATCGTGGGCACCTTTGCCACCGGCTTCTATCTCATCTCCCTCTTTGGCACCAAGACCGTGGTGTTGATGGTGGCAGGATTGCAGATGCTGCTAGCGGTCTGGTTCCTCAGCGATGTGCGGGGCTGGAAGAGGGCTGCGGGCGCGGTGGCGGTTCTCATTGCGCTCTTCGGCGGCACCATCGGCTTGCTGAGTTGGCGGAACCTGCTTGCCCGGGAGTGTCGGGTCGAGACGAACTACTTCTGCGTCAAAGTGCATGACAGAGAGGTGGGCAACTCGATCTTTCGCGAGTTGGTGCTGGACCGGCTGGTGCACTCCTATACGGATCTGAACGATCCCACCAACCTGCAGTATGGCTACGAAAAGACCTACGCCGAGGTGATTCGCCCTGTGATGCAGCGCAGGCCCACTCTGGACGCGTTCTTCATCGGCGGCGGGGGCTACACTTTCCCCCGCTACCTGGAGGCCATGCTGCCCCAGAGCCATCTGGTCGTAGCCGAGATAGACCCCGGAGTGACCGAGATCGCCCACGAACTCCTGGGCCTGGCCCGCGACACGCGCATGCAGATCACCAATCTGGATGCGCGCATCGTCCTGGAAATGCAGGATCAGCCTGATTCCTATGATCTGGTCTTCGGCGACGCCTTCAACGACTACTCCGTGCCCTTTCACCTCACCACGCGCGAATTCGACCAGATGGTGGACCGGCTCTTGCGCGAGGACGGCCTGTACGTGGTCAACATCATTGACGGGGGCAAGCGCGGGCATTTCCTGCGCGCCTATGTGCGCACCCTGCAGCAGGTGTTCGCGCATGTGGCGGTGATACCCTCCAGTCGCGACTGGCGCGACGCATCGCGCATGACCTTCGTGCTGGTGGCCAGCCAGAGGCCGGTCGACCTTTCCGAGCTTTCCATTCCCTCTGGGCCTACGACGGAGAGCCAGGTCCTCAGCGCAGAGGACCTGCAAACCTACCTCGATCAGGAGCCGCCGCTGATCCTCACCGATGAATTCGTGCCGGTGGACAACCTCTTGGCCCCCGTCTTTGAGGATTCGCACCGGGGATGAAATCGTGACAGAGTTCCGGACCGCGGTCCGTGTGCTATCCGCAGTGCAATGTGATGCCTGGCCGCGGGGCGGGATTCAGGAGGCTACGCGTCATGAGGCGCCCAAACCCGCTAGGGGCGACACGCCGTCGCCCCTAGCGAGAGAGAGGGGAAGGGTAGCATCTGCCGCGACGTCTGAGACTCAGACCCGCCCATGCGAGGCCTATAGCAGACGGACCCCCGTCCCTTCCCAATGGATGGCGGACGTATCCTCCCGCATCGTGGTGGGGCTGCCGCCCTGGGTGGGCGGCGGATCATTGGCCATGTTCCCGCTCGGCACTTGCCGGGTGACGAGCAGACTGGCCAGCCACAGGAACAGCAGCAGACTCACGACGACAACGACATTCCACGAGGTCATCCTCAGGTGTTCCATCGCCACTGTCAAGGTTCTCATCTCAACCCCCTTCCTGTCCCGAGGCCGGCAGGCATCCGCCACCCCTTCTACTGCAGATAGCACCGCAGGCCGCCTCAAGAACGGATCACAACACCCAATGTCTATTGAACGGACGGACGCTACGGAGAGTTCCCGGGTTTCCACTCCTCACGCTCACGTCGTACCACACTCACCCACTGGGTGCCCGATGCATTCGGGCAGTTCTGAGCCTGACAGTCTGGTGGGGCCTGGGGTTGGCCATCTGGCCAGGGGCCCGCGGCGTTGTACATGCGTTGACGCTATGGCCAGCATCTGCTAGACTCGTCTCTATCACAGAATACCACGCGGTCATCCATCCGCCTATCCGTAGATCCACGTGACTCGCTCGGGCCAAGCCCCTGGATCAATGGAAGCCCCTACGGAGGACGATGGAGGAGGGCTGAAGAGATGAGTCGCATCTATGTAGGTTGCTGTAGCTGGGCGGATCACACCAACTTTTACCCTGAGGGTCTGCCCGCGAACCAGCAGATCAGCTACTATGCACGGCATTTCCCGGTCGTGGAGGTCGACTCCACGTTCTACCGGCTCATGCCCGCGCGCAACTTTGGGCTCTGGGCCGAGCGCACCCCTGAGGGATTCGTCTTTGACGTCAAGCCCTATCGCCAGCTTTCCTGGCATGACCGGGAAAGGCCTCCCGATACAGCCGTCTTTAATCAGTTCAGCCGGTCCCTGCAGCCCCTGCGCCAAGCGCACAGGTTGGGGGCGGTGCACTTTCAGTTCCCACCGTGGTTTGTCTTCCGCGCCGAGAACGTGGACTACCTCCGCGAGTGCCGCGACAGGTTGCCCGATGATCGTCTGGGGGTCGAGTTTCGACATCGCAGTTGGTTGGAGGGCGACCACTTGCCCGAGATCCTGGAGACGCTCAACGGCTACGGGCTGAGCCTCACCGTGGTGGATGAACCGCAGGTGGGCAGTGGCAGCGTGCCTACGGTCCTGGCGGTGACCAATCCTGACCTGGTGATCGTTCGCTTCCACGGGCGCAATGCCAAGATGTGGTACGCCAAAGTCAAGACCACCCAGGAGCGCTTCGACTACCTCTACTCAGAGGAGGAGTTGCGCGGGTGGGTGCCCCAGATAGCGGAATTGGCCCGACAGGCACGCGAACTGCATCTGCTCTTCAACAACAACCAGCAGGATTACTCGGTGCGCAATGCCAGGCAGTTGACGATGCTGCTGAGGGAATCGGCTGCCGGCGACGAGGTGGTCGCTCCTGCCGCCAGTGGGCTACCATGATGGCAGAGCGATCGTGCCCCGCCGCCAGCGCACCCAGGCCAGGATGAGCAGAGCGCCGGCAGCTCCGGCTACGAAGCCTACCAAACCGGCTTCCGGTCCAAAGGCGCCACCAGTCCATAGATGTGGCCCCGATTGGGAGGTGGCGATGACCGTGGTTCGCGACAACTGTGTGCCGCTCACCGGAAAGCCAAACACGCTGCCCTGGAACAGGTTCCAGGTGACGTGCAGGCCGATGGAGATCGCCAACTCCCCGGTCAGCACATAGCCCAGGCCGAGGAAGAGGCCGGCGAAAACCAGGTTGGTAGTGCTGGCCAGGCTGGCATTGGGGTTAGCGGCATGGGCCAGACCGAAGACCGCCGAGGAGAGCAGCCAGGCCGCCAGGCTCGGCAGCGCGCCATTCTGGGCTCGGAAGCGCAGCCCCTCGGCCAGGTTTCGCAACAGGTACCCTCGGAAGAGCAGTTCCTCCTGGATCCCCACCGCCAGGAACAGCACCAGGGGCGCGAGAAGGGCCTGGGCAAGGGAACGGCTCGTGGGATCAACGCGCCACATACCGACCACTGTCACCCAGCCAGCAGACCACTCGGTCACGAATATCCCCGCCATGAGCACAGCTCCGAGAGCCAAGCCGAAAGCAAGGTCCAGCCACCAGGCTCTGTTCAACCGAAAACCACAACCGGCGAAAGCACGATGGTCCAGGAATCGCCCGGCCAGCCACACTGCCAGCATTGTCTGCAGGAGCCGCGCGGCAAAGCGCAGAGATAGTGGCAGAGGAGCCGTCACATGGGTCGCAGCGCCCAGGACTCGCCAGAGTATGGGGAGCGCCAGGCCCAGGATGACGCCCACCGCAAGCAGGATGATCAGGCCAAGCAACAGCCGCCACAAGGTCCGCAAGCGACGTTGCTCGCGATTCCAGAACACGCCGCCAGAACTGCTCATCGAGCACCTCCTCAGGCTGGGGGCGTCCCCCAGGGCATCACTCGGGCCAGGAGATCTGGCGCAACACCGCGACATCGTTGGCCAATCGGGCCCCGTCTCCAGAGGTCGCCACCAGGCGTTGGCCGGTGTTCGAGTCATACAGACCGGCTACCAGCGTATAGGTTCCTGTGGCCAATGGTTGGGCCGGCTTGACGCGGTGCAGATCAACGACCAGGTCGCCCGCCTGCCACATCCAGGCGGGGACAAACCCGCTGGCCGGGGGGCCATCATGCTGCGCGACTAAGGCCCCGGCGGCGTCATACAGATGCACAAAGGCGGTCAGCGCCCGCCCCGGAGCACGCAGCACGTGCCAGTTGAGCGTCACGAACAGGCCATCGGCTTGCCGCGAGACCGTCGCCTCCTGGAGCGCGACTTGCTCAAAGCGCGCGCGTTCGACCCCCCTGGAATCCGCTGCGGATCGCCAGGCCGCGCTCAGATCGAACCACTCCCAGGCGGCAAAGTCCAGAACGTAGACTTGGGCCGTAGCGGCGTCATCGTGCAGAGTCTGTGTAGAGATCGCTTCCGAAGCGTGCAAGCTCCAACCTGGCGCATATTCCTTGACGAGCACACTTTGTGCCGGGCGCGCCGCTCCCCCTCCGTTGACCCGCGCCAGGTCGGCGACGGAGGCATAGGGCGGAAGGACCACCGCCCCCACCGGCGCGAAGGGATAGGGGTTCAGGCAGCCGGCCGGGTAGCGTTGGCAGGAACTGAAATAGAAGGGCAGGTTCACCCAGACGATCTCACGTCCGGCCGGCGCTTGGCTCGTGCGCCGCGCCAGGGCGCGAACCAGATCACTGGCCCGCCCGAGAAAGTGCATCTGGCACCGGATGTAGTCGAGCGGAGGCACGACCAGGAACAGAACCATTAGGGACTGCAGTGCATGCCGCAGCGCGAACCTGGGCATCTCAACCCGCCAAGCCCTGGGGGCGGTCAAGCAAGCTTCCCCTCCAGCACCAGGGTGAAGCGAGGGCGGCCCTGTGGGCAAGAGCCTTCCCAGCCACAGCGTGGGCACACCCCACAACAATGCCGCTCCCAACGATGTCAGGTAGTAGAGCCGCGGGCTCCCATAGAGGTAGACGGGCTTCAGGATGAGGAGCGATGGCAGAGCACTAGCCGCGATCCACAGCAGCGCAAAGCCATAGACCCGCTGAACCTGTGCCCAGCGGGCGAGGATATACGCCCCGAGCAGTACGGCGAGGCCCACTGTGACCAACCAGAGCGTGTCTGCCGCATGGAGACCCAAGAACGGCAGAAGGGGATAACTCAAGACCTGTGAGAAGGCCACAGCGTTGCGCCCGATGCTCGCCAGGGGTTGAAGCCCCTGCCCACTGGATTTCGGTATGCTTACCCACAGAATCCCGAAGAGCAGTGGTGCGAGCAGAAACCAGAGCGCGGGCTGGTTCAGCAATCGTCGCCATCCCACCGGTTGGGTGGCGAGCCAGTCCCGGCCTAGCAGGAGCACAGGAACAACCACGCCGTTCTCATGAGTGAAAAGCCCCAGTACCGTCGTGACAAGGGCCGCGGCCAGCCAACCCGCTGCCCCGGTGCGCCGAGCTCGCCGGTAGAACAGGAGCGTCAGCAGCGCCCAGAACGCGAGCAAGGGATGGAACATGGCCGCAACGTAGCCCACGGCCTCGTAGCTCAGAGGAAAGGAAGCAAAGACCAGCGCCGCTGTCGAGGCGTAAGCGCGGTTGTTCGTGGCATCGTAAGCCAAAACCCACAGGAGGGCCACGTTGGCCATATGCAGCAACAACGGCAACGCGTGGTAGCCCGGCGCCCAGTAGCCGCCGAACACAGATAACATGGACTTCCAGAGGATGAATACCAAGGGGCGGTAGAAACCATATCCGGCAGACGAGGTGAGGAGTTGCCAGGAAGAAAGCTGCTCCATCCAGTGGAAGTTGCCGGTGGGGTCATCGTTGAAGAAGGCCAGCGTCAGCGAACGATGGTAGAGCGCGCCCGCCAGCAGAGCGACTGCCAGGGGCGGCAGGGCGGTGTACAGCGTTTCCCGTGTCCGGGCTGATGTTGGGCTTCTTCTGGCAGCATGACCGTAAGGCTTCGCCACGCCAACTCCTCTGCACCCTATCGTAGCTTCGGGGTCGCTCAATCCCAGTGCTGTAGCTCGATGATGTTGCCCTCCGGGTCGGTCACGTAGGCAAAGCTGATCGTGCTCACGCCAGGGATCTCGATATCACCCCTGCGGCCTGAACCCCAAAGGGTCCAGGGTCATCTCCTTCATCCGCCGCACATAATGGAGGTAATGCGCCAAAGGCACATCGGGAGGCACATGGTGATCGCACCACGGAAGATATCCACCTTCCGCCACCAGGGGCGCTACGTGAGCCAGTTCCCCCTCGATGGCCAGGGGACCGGAGATGAGCGCGCGTTTGTCAATGCCCCCCATCAGGCGCAGAACGCGCCCGAAACGTTGTCGCAGACACACCGGATCCATGCCCGAAGCCCTCTCGATGGGGTAGAAGCCGTTGACCCCGCCCTCCAGCCACAGCGGAAGCAGCGTCTCGGAATCGCCATCGCTGTCCACAAAGATGAGTTCCACGCCGTGCTTGCGGATGAACCCGGTGAGCTTCCGGTACGGCTGTAGCATGAACTGCCGGAACATGCGCGGCGAGATGAGCGGCCCGGCCTTGTAGGCCATATCCTCCCACAGCAGGACGTAGTCGAGTTGCACTTCGTCCAAGGCGCGGTGGGAAACGGCCATGCAGAACTCGACCACGTAGTCCATCATCTCCTGAACCCACTGGGGGTCATCGTAGAGTGCCTGGCTGATCCCCTCCAGTCCCATCCAGTTGCGCAGCCAGCCGAAAACGGAGCCCGCCCGCAAGCCAAGTGGGTAGTCGCGCTGCGCCCAGATGCGTGTCTTTTCGGCCCAATACAGGGGATAACGGGCCGGCGACTGCGGGTTGAGTCGCGGCACGAACTCGCGCTCCCAATCCTGCCGCGTCTGCAGCGGGAAGCGCAACCACTGGGGCATGCGGAACGAATGCTCGCCCACGAACTCCTTGCACACCACCCCATCTGGGCGACGGACGATGCGGTGGGTCGCCGTCTCCTCGATCGTCTCCGTCTTGAACCCGGGGATGAGCCCCATAGAGACGCCGACCTCCTCGCGCAGCCGGTCGTAGCCCAGGAAGGAGGCCAGGTGCGCGTCTTCGGGCCAGCCTTGATCGTGCCAACAGGCCAGTGTCTCGGGCCAAAAGCCCATCTCGCCCCACGGGCAGCGGTCGCGCTCGCGATAGTGCATGGTGGCCAGGAATCTCTCACGGTCGTTCATTGGTTGCTCTCCGGGGAAGTTGGGATGCGTTCTGCCATCATTCGTACCGTTGGGTCGGCGTGTGTCAACACGGCGGGCTTGACCGGGGTACGGGTATAGGCGCAGGGGCGAGGTAGCCCTGCCCCTGCCAGGGCAACCTCCTCTGACGGATCTCGCCTATTTGCCCGGCTCGGTGCCTGCCCTCTCCATATGGGTATCGAGTTCGCCCAGTTCGCCCGTCGCCGTAAAGACCACGCGCTCGCAGATATTCGTGACCCGGTCCGCGGCGCGCTCCAGGTTATGGGCCACCCAGAGAAGGTAGTTCGCCTTCTCCAGCATGCTCGGATCAGCGATAATGTAGGTCATCAGCTCGCGATACACCTGGTTGTAGAGCGCATCCACGATATCGTCTTCCTTGGGGATGGCGCGGGCCAAGGCGACATCCTGGCGCACAAAGGCGTCCAGCGACCGATGCAGCATGTCGCAAGCCTTCTCGGCCATGCGCGGAATGTCGATCAGGGGCTTGATGAGCGGCCCTTCGCCGAGCATCAGGTTGATCTTGCTGATCCCCTTGGCGTAGTCGCCCATTCGTTCCAGCTCGGTGGCGATCTCGAGCATGGCTGCCAGGGTGCGCAGATCGCGCGCCATGGGCTGTTGCGTGGCAATGAGCACCAGTACGCCATCCTCGATCGCGAACCGCTTCTCATTGACCAGGCTGTCAGCAGCGATGATGCGCTGGGAAGCGGACACGTCCCGCTGCCTCAGGGCTTCGACAGAATCGAGAATGGCCTTCTCCACCATACTGCCGAGAACCAGCACTTCATCCTCAAGGTGCTGCATTTGCCGCTCAAACGTTTCACGTAGCATGGGGTTCACTCCTTCTCGTTAGTTCCCTCCAGGGGACCTTAACCCTCACCCATATCGGCCAGTAATCTAATCCTCA
>Ga0315277_10009568_pt1 | contig 12364 bp, 8 predicted proteins | sample YL17G05_15_MG_FD_203695 | JGI IMG/M metagenome (GOLD analysis project Ga0315277, IMG submission 203695) | Sediment microbial communities from Yellowstone Lake, YNP, Wyoming, USA - YL17G05_15 | ecosystem: Environmental > Aquatic > Freshwater > Lake > Sediment | place: USA: Wyoming | collected... | reverse complement strand
AGGCCAAGCGCTATCCGGCCATGCTGGTCACGACAGGCCTTCACGACTCCCAGGTCCAATACTGGGAGCCGGCCAAGTGGGTGGCCAAGCTGCGGTCCCTAAAAACGGATAATAACCGGCTGCTTCTTCATACCAACATGGATGCCGGTCATGGCGGGCAGTCCGGCCGCTTCCGGCGCTACCGGGAAACAGCCCTGGAATTCACCTTCCTGCTCGACCTCGCCGGCATCACAGAGTAGCGGCGTTAAAAACCTGAGCGGGAGCGCTGACATTCCCAAGTTGTCCATTATGTTCATCACATATTGGGAGATGCTTAAGAACCCCGGCGTGAATTGACAGCCTCGAGGTTTTTTTCTATATTCAGATCTTTCGACCGCCGCTCGCGCCAAAGGAGGCCATATGAAAAGGCTTTTTTCCCCCTTGCTTGTCTTCATCCCTGTCTTCCTCTTCGGCCAGCTCTATCTGCAGGAGAAGCCGCTCGATGTCCCTTATGTTCCCAGCAAACCCGAGGTTGTCGCTACCATGCTCCGTATGGCCAAGGTCACCAAGGACGACCTGCTCTATGACCTCGGATGCGGAGACGGGCGCATTGTCATCACCGCCGCGGAGCTCTATGGTACGCGCGGAGTGGGCATCGATATCGACCCGGACCGGATCCAGGAAAGCAAGGAAAATGCGGCCAAGGCCAACGTCGGTCACCTCGTTAAGTTCCAGGAGCAGGACATCTTCCAAGCGGACTTTCACGAAGCCACTGTCGTCTCCCTCTATCTTCTGACCTCGGTCAACCTGCGCCTGCGGCCGAACCTGCTGGCCCAGCTCCGGCCGGGCACCAGAATCGTTTCCCATAACTATGCCATGGACACCTGGAAACCCGATGACTCAGCGGTCGTCATGGTCAACGAGACGACGCACAACGTCTATCTCTGGATCGTGCCGGCCAATGTTTCCGGAGCGTGGGAGGGCGCCTGGACCGATGGCAGCCGGAAAGTGGCTTTCGGGCTGGAGCTCGAACAGCACTTCCAATGGCCGAGCGGCAAGATCAAGGTGGGAGGATCAGAAATGCTTTTGGCGGATATCCGCCTTGTTGGAGACACGCTGGAATTCACGGCCGAAGCCGAAGATGACTCCAGGATCCCAAAAATGGTCTTTACTGGGCGGGTAACCGGCAACGAGATGCAGGGGACCGTCGAAGTCAAGACGAAAGACGGCCAGGGCAGCCAGAGGCAATGGAAGGCCAAGCGCAACCCGTTGTCCATGAAACCACTTGACGTCGAGCAGCGATGATCCGACTCCGGACGAAAAGAACGACCCGGCACGGTTGCCGATATCTCCTGGCGCTTTGGGCTTTTATCGGCGGAGTAGGCACGGGTCTGGAGGCGGCGCCCAAGGATTATTACTTTCCCGAGGTCAAGATCTCGGTCAGCCTCGAGCGCGACGGCTCCTTTGTCGTCGACGAGCAGCGGACCTTCGATTTCGAGGGAAGTTTTTCAGCAGCCTGGTATACCCTGCCTCTGTCCGTGGAAAGAAAGGGCTATCGCTATGACACCGCCATCGAAGAATTCGAGGTCAGGGATGCGAATGGACAGAAGTTGCCTCTTGAGGCCTCGACCTCGGGCGGCGTTTATAAAGCCGAGTGGTCTTTCCGGGCGGCCGATGAACAGCGGACCTTCCGCATCCGCTATCGCATCCGGAGGGGAGTCTTCAGCTACCCGGACGTTTCCGAACTCTACTGGCAGATGATAGGTGTCGGATGGGACCGGCCAACCCGAAAAGTTGGCATCATCGTGACTTTGCCGGCGGAGGCGCCGCGCAAGGAGGATATCCTTGTCTACGGACACGGACCCCTCTCCGGCTGGGCGGAGATCCTCGATGCCCGGACCGCCCGCTTCACCGCGACCGAGCTTCGGGCCGGCCAGTCTCTCGAGGTCCGGATGGTCTGGCCGGCGGGGATAGTGAATGGTGTCCCTTCGTCGCGCTATAGCCGCGAATCCATCCAGAGGGAAGAGGCGGGTTTCGTCCAAGAAACCATCGACCGGGCTCGAAATGAACAGGAGCGGTCGGCGCGACAGAAGAAGGCTTTCTGGATCGGAGCCTCCATCTGGGCGGTCTGGCTCGTCCTCGGGTCGCTTCTCTGGTTCCTGATCTACCATCATTACTGGGGAAGGATAGGCAAAGACTACCGCTTCCCCGACATCCCGGATTACTACCGGGAGCTACCATCGGAACTTCGTCCGGCCTTGGTAGAGGTCCTTCTTCATGAAGGAGGTCCGATCACACCAAGGTCATTCACGGCCACACTCTTCGACCTGGCCCGGCGCGGCTTCCTCGAATTCGAAGACCGAAAGGTCGAAAAACATGGGATTCTGGGGAGCAAAGAGAAGACAGAGACGACGGTCACTCTGAAAAAGGACTATGCCCGCGACCAAGAGCTGCTCCCTTACGAAAAGGGTTTGCTGGATCTGTTGTTCAATACTGTCATGAGCCATAGCCATGAGCCGGGAGCGCAGCTCGACATAGACGAATTGCAGAGCTATTTAAAGAAAAACGCACGCGAGTTTCAAACCTGGTACCAGGCCTGGGCGAAGGACATCCGGAAAGAGGCCGCCAAGCTCCAGTTTATTGAACCCGAGAGCCTGAAGGCCAGGAACATTTTCCTGGCCGTTTCGCTGCCGCTGGGCGTTCTGACGCTCAACCCTCTTCTGGTCTTATTGGCCGGCATTTTCACTCCCAAGCTCAAACGGAGGGCCATGCCCTGGGCCAGAGAGAACGAACTCTGGAAGGGGTTGGACCGTTTCCTGGACGATTTCTCCAGTTTTGAAGAAGTTCCGCCCGAGGCCTATAAGCTATGGGAACACTACCTTGTCTTCGGCATTATCTTCGGGAACGCCAGGAAGATCCTCAAGATGCTCCCCATCATCCTCAAGGACGAACGGTCGGCGGTACCGGTTTGGTACTACGGCTATGACCGCGCGTCCTTCGCTGGAATGGGACGCGTCGCCGGCATGGTTCACAGCATCGAGACCATGGCGACCTCGATCCAGCAGGCGAGCACCTCGGCCGCGCACTATTCCTCCGGGGGTGGTGGAGGGTTCAGCGGCGGGGGGGGAGGAGGAGGCGGGGGCAGCGGCGGAGGGGCCCGCTAGTCTTTCTCTTCCTTCATCCAGCCGCGGATTGTCTCCGGGTCATCGAGAAGCGGCGAATCCTGGAGAGCCTTCCAGTTGAATTTTTCGTCGAGCGGGTCGAGCGCCTTTTGGGGATCAAATATCCGGGGATCCGCACCCAGCGCAGAATACGGGGTAAAGTCCGGCTGGTCGGAGAACATGTCTGCCAGGTCGGCGGCTCCGCCGTCATATTGGTTGAGGTAGGGGAGCCCGAGGACATGCCAGGCCGTCTTGATGATGCTTCCGAAGCTGGAATGGACGTGACTGACCCAGCCCTTTTTGGCCCAAGGTGAGATGACCATCAGCAGGCTGCGATGCGCGTCGACGTGGTCCACCCCGTTTTGCGGGTCGTCTTCGGTCACAAAGACGGCCATGTTCCTCCAAAATGGCGTCCGGGACAGGAATTCCACCAGCCGACCAAGAGCCAGGTCGTTATCGGCCATGTAGCTCTCTCGGAAGGGATAGCCGTCCTCCGGCCGTTCCCAGGCTCCATGATCATTGGGCAGATAGATAGTGACGAATGAAGGGAATTTCTTGCCCTCTCCCGCCCATCGCTCCGTGTACTCCTTAATAAACATGTCGACTCGGAACTGGTCGGGGATGCTGGTGTTGTAGGTGGCGAAGAGGCGCGATGTGTGTTCGGCCAGTTCTGCGGGCGTGGGGTAGTTGATAACGTGGGTTGTCCCTGTGTATTTGAAGCGTCGGTCGTCCTCGACTGGCGTGGCGAATTGGATGCTCAGCCCAAAATTGAAATAATCGACGCTGTGGCGGGCAAAGTGATCCCAGATGGAGCCGGCCTCGTTATAATCCTCCGGGTAGATGGCCGCCGAAGCCCCGACGAAGGCCAGGGCGCCAGGCGCTCGGGAGGCGAATTTCATATCCCGGCCGCCGCCGTAGCTTTCGGCCACATTGACTTCCACCCATTCATTGGGGTAGACACCGACGAGCCAGCGGTGGCCGTCGGCCGAGACATCGCTGTCGCAGTAGAAGTTGTCGGAGATCGCATAGCGCCGGGCCAGGGCTAGGTGGTTGGGCATGACGGTCGCCTTTTCCACCGTCCGGCTTCCGTCCTTGTTGGAAAAAGTGACATCCGCGCCGTAGCGGGCCAGAGAGGCAACGCCGTCCGCTCCAGGCACCTGTCCAAAGACCTCATCAAAGGTGCGGTTTTCCTTGACCACAAAAACAATATATTGGAGGGGCGATTTTTTTTCTCCCGGATAGAGAGGTATGGGGTTGGCCTGTCGCCCGCTAACTTCCTCCCCGCTCGGCTTCTCAAACCGGAAGTTGTTGGCAATAACCTGGGCCGTCTCCTTGGGGAGGTCGCTGTCTCTGGGGATGGGCATGATGGAAACGGTCCCCTTCATCAGGTTGCCGATGTAGGTTCCATCAGGTCCGGCCAGGAAGTCCGGTCCCCCGTTCGGGCCGCTGCCGAAGCCCTTGGCGTTGCCTACGAAAAGAGACCGGCCGTCTCGGCCGACCACCACCTTTGAAGGGAACCAGCCGGCCGGGAGATGCCCCCGGACCCGTCCGTTATGGGTGTCAATGACGGCCACGGCGTTGACCCCCGCCTCGGCCACAAAGAGTCTTTTTTGGTCGGGCGAAAGCGCCAGACCGAAGGGGATTGTCCCGCGCAGGTTCTTGAGTCTTTTGTCGAGAGTCAGCCGGATCGTTTGGACGACAGCGTCTTTCGCCGTGTCGATGACCGAGATCGTATCGTTATTCCCGTTGCTGACGAAAACCCGGGTGTCCGTTGCGGCAACTGAGTTCGGGCTGGCTCCGCCGACAGCCGGGATCCCTTCGACCATTTCCCCGACCAGTACACCGGTTTTTATTTTTGCCGTCACTCGAGGGTTGGCCGGGTCGGCTACGTCCACTTCCCAGACCGAGAAGGACTCCGCAACATTGGGGTCGCCCAGGCCGGGAATCCGGTATCCTTCTTTCTCCAAACCCTCTCTTGCTTCCTTGGATTGGAAAGCGAAGGGTGGCTGGAGAAGCCCCTGGCGTTCGGGATTGTCTATGTCGACGCCCTCGATGCGGCTGTACTCGAACATCCCGACGTTGGCGGCATAGACACGTTGTCCATCCGGGGAGAGCGCCAGGCCGAAGGGATAGCGCCCCAGCGGGACGCTGGACTGGAGTCGGCGATCTTCTGTGCTGGCGATGAGCAACCGAAAATTAGCCTGGTCCAGGGCATAGAGCGTCCGGCCGTCCCGGCTCAACGCCAGGTCGCCGATGTAGCTGTCCTCGTAGGACCGGCCGGCGAATAGGCCATTGGCGTTAATCTCAGACGTACGGGCATCGCTGGCGAGGTCAAAGATCACAATCTTTCCCTCTTGTCCTCCGCCCACGTATAAAGTGGAATTATCCGGGGATACAGCTAGGCCCATGTAAACCGAGGCCAACACGCCCTCATCGGTGTCGAAACCCTTCGGAATCTGGCGGACCGATGGATTATCGCTTTGGACATCGGTAATGACAGACACTGAGAACGGCTGAATGCCGCAGTTGGCCGTGACGGCTATGGACCCGTCCGGGCTCAGCACCAGGCCATAGGGATGGGGGGCCACATCGACCTGGCGTCCACGCGGGGTGATTATCCGTCCGTTAGGGAGGACGGTCCGCCCCGGCCGATCGATCTTGGCCTGTTCGCATGAAGCCGGCGGCGTGATGATCCAGACGCCCTCCTGCACTTTTTGGCGGCAGCCGACCATCGAAAAGGCGATGAGAAGAATTGCGCCGACCTTGATGGCTATTCTTATTTTCAATTCCGGACCGCGCGCCTTTTTATTTAAGCTTGTCCTCTGGGATCACTGGGAGCAGGATATGCGAGGGATGCTTCTGGTCATGGAGGATGGTCTGTTCCGCCTTGACGAAGCGTGTTTCTTTTTCGTTGTGGCCACCGGTATTCAGGTTCCGGGAGAAGAGAGGGAATGAGGCGGAAGCCACTTCAACACGAATCGCATCGCCCGCCGGGATGGTGATCCCCGTCTGCCATAGGTCGAGGGCGTACTCATAGACCTCGCCGGGTTTGAGCGGCTTCGGGTTCTTCATCGATTTCCGGAACCGGGCCCGGATCTTTCCCTCGCCGAGCGGAAAAACCTTGCCGTCCTTCTTGATCCAAACCAGCCGCATGAACCAGTCGGTGTCGTTGGCGGAGGAGGAGGCATACAGGACCGCCGAGACCGGGCCGGCAAAGGTGAGGGGCTTTTCCAGGGCTTTGGTTTGATAAACCAGGATGTCGGAGCGGCTGGAAGTCACTTTCTCATGATGGGCCTCGGCTTCCCGTCGCTTTTCCTCGACCGGACGGACTTTCTTCTCATCTTCTTCGGACTCTTCATAGAAATCGGGGTTAGGCGTCGGATCTCCCGGGTCATAGACATACGTGTCGGGGGCGGATGACGCTAGAGGCAGATTGGGGCTCAGCGTTCCGTCTCCCTTAGAGGTGTTGGCCTTGCCGCCGCTGCCCAAGTGCCATTTCTGCATCTGGGTGTAGGGCAACGGATAGGTGTCACCCTCCAGCCATTTGTTCGTACCCATAACAAAAATCTTCACCAGGGGCTCTTTGACGATGCCGTTATCAACGCCCTTCAGCCAGTAATCGAACCAGCGGAGGTAGAGTTTGGGAAGGTCGAGGAGGGCTTGGGACCCGAAATCGAGGTCGCCGACCTGCCGGGTCGCTTTGTCCTGATGACCCCACGGCCCGAGAATCAGCTTCTGGCTGGGATGCCCGGCGGATTTCATCGCCAGGTAATTCAATTTAGACCCGATCCCGTCTCCGTCGAACCAACCCGACTGATGGAAGGCGGGGATATTTGTCTCTCTCAGGCGCTCCAGGAAATTGGCCCGTTCCCAGTAAGCGTCATTAGTCGGGTGCTCGATCCACTTCCTCCAGTAAGGATTCTCCTTCCCGAGGATCGCCTTGTCGAGGTCGATGACGGGGAGGCTGCGCAGCAGCTTTCCATACTTTTTTTCTCCGATCCGGCCCATAGCCGCCCCGGAGATGTCGGCTGTGGCCTCGCTCTCCAGGATGTCGGCCCACCAGATCGCCCCCAGGATGAAGAACACGCCGTATTCATAAGGAATGTTATAAAAAGGATCGGGAGGGGAGACGTTGGGAATGATGGTGACAAGGTGGGCCGGTTTCTCGCGCGCCGCCCACCACTGCACCCAGCCGACATAGGAGCCGCCGATCATCCCGACCTTCCCGGTCGACCAAGGCTGGACGGCCAGCCACTCGATCGTATCGTAGCCGTCCTGCGGCTCGTTAACGAATGGCTCCCACGTCCCCTCCGAAGAAAAACGCCCCCGGCAGTCCTGGACCGCGCAGACATACCCGCGCCTGGCGAAATAGCGGGCCTCGAGCTCGACCATTTCCTTTTTATAGGGCGTCCGGATGAAGATGACCGGCGCCTTAGGCTCATCCTTGGGACGAAAGACATCCGTGGCCAGCTTCACCTTATCGCGCATCGGGACCATGACGTTCCGCTCTTCGACCACATCGTACTTGGCCGTGGACAGGAGCGGATCGGTCACGGCAGCCTTCATCAGGTCCTCATAGCCTTCGCGGACGTAGTGCGCCCCCTGGGCGGGCACGGAAGCCAGAAAAACCTTGCCTGCCTCATCCGTCCAGATAGTGAGGTCAACCCCGCCCAATTCATAGAGATATTTCCAGAACTTCTTGTCCTGGCCGGAGATAGTCCGGTCCTCCGTTTCTTTTATCTCGAGGGAAGCTTCGACCTGGGCCCCGGGCAGGATAAAAATCTGGAACTTCTGCTTGCCGCCCGTCCCGCTGTCGTACAGCCGAATCATCTGGCTCAGCAGCGCCGGCCCATAGTTATCGAAGAGGACGACGCCGGGCTTGAGCTCGATCGTATCCTTGATCTCTTTGGCGGTCGCGGTGACTATAGTGCGCGAGACGGTCCCGGCCGTGCGCAACAACTGGGCCTTGCCTTGAGCCGAGTTTTGGAGAATCCGCGTCCAGAGGCCTTTTGCGTCGGCCTCGATCTTCGTCTCCACGGTCACCGACTGGCCGGCCATTTTCAGGGTGACGGTGCTAGAAATGGTTCCGTTCTTGGCCCAGCTAAAAATAATCTCTGCTACCGGCTCTTCGTTCACATAGATCCGAAATTTTCCCTGGTCTTCAAACCCGGCCAGCGTAGCCGGGAGAGCCTGGGCAGTTTTTTCCTGGGTCTTCTGCGGCTCAGATTGGGCGGCCGCGGAAAGTCGGGGAAAAGCGAAGAGCAATAAGATCCCCAACATAGCGAAAGCGGCTACCTTCTTGAAGGTGCGATATTGGCCCATGTTTTTCTCCTAGAACAAGAGTTTTTTTAGGCTGTGTAAGACGCCTATTGTATCTGAATTTACCATTCAATAAAAGGAGTAGCCAGAAAGACAGGGAATCAGATTTGACATTTGGCGATGATAAAAATAAGATTCCAGGGCGATTTCTGGCCTAAAAGAGGAGGTCGAGATGAAATCCAGGCCCGGCGTTTTCATCATCATCTTGCTCGTGGGTGCCGCCTTCATCGCCGGTTCGTCCGGATGCAAAAGAGGCGCCAAGGCCGACGACTATGAATGGATCACAATCGACGAAAATTACACGCCCAAAAACTATGTCGAGGAGTTCATCAAGAACGACTCCGAGCAGAAGGGGATCTTTCCTGTAAGCATCAGAAACTACGGAAAAGATACCTCTATCCTGCGCCGGTTCCGGGGGACGAATTTCGCCAGGCCGAATGAGGCCGCCCTCAACATCGCCTTCCCTGATCTAGAGGATTGGATGCTCATCGATATCAAATACAAAAACGAAAAAGACCAGGAAGTTCTCCGGACTGTCCTTTATGTCCAGGTGGAAGGAAACTGGAGAGTGGGGGACAGCGGCAGCCTCCTCAAATAGGCGCCAGCATGGACGATAGCCGGTCCGTTCCCCTACTCAAGAAATGGATCATCGCCTTCCGCCCCTGGGCCCTGCCGGCTTCAACTATGCCCGTCGTCTTCGGCACATCGCTGGCGGTGGTCATCGGAAAGGCGCGTTTTTTACTCGGGCCGTTCCTCCTTGCGCTCATCGGCATGGTGGTCCTTCACACCGCCGCTAACATGCTGAGCGATGTCTTTGATTTTAGGCGAGGTTTGGATAAGGACGTTACCCCGGTGAGCGGAGCGATCGTCCGGGGCTGGTTGAGCACCCGCCAAGTCGCTGCCGGCTCTGCTTTCCTATTTGTCATCGGCGCAGCTATCGGCCTCTACCTCGTTTCGGTGACGGGCCGGACGCTCCTCGTCATCGGGGCTCTCGGCCTGGCCGTCGGCGTTTTTTACACGGCTCTTAAATACCATGCCCTGGGAGACCTGGCCGTCTTTCTGGACTTCGGCCTTCCCGGGCTCGGCGCCTGGGTCGTCCAAACACGGCGGTTTTCCTGGATACCGGTCGTCTGGACGATCCCCATGGCCATGCTGGTCGTGGCCATCCTTCACGCCAACAACTGGCGCGACTCCATCTCCGATCGGGAAAGGCGGGTGACGACGGTGGCGGCTCTCCTCGGAGACAGGGGCTCGTTGTTGTATTATGGATTCCTGGTCTTCGGTTCGATGGCCATCGTCGTCGGGCTGATCTTCCTGCCAGGCCTTGTCTCCTCACGGCTGACCGCTATGCCTCTGACTTTCCTAGTTACCTTATTGGCTCTTCCCCGGGCCTTGAGCTTATGGGGCCGGGCGCGGCGTAGACACGCTCCCCGCCAGCCGATGGATTTCCTGATCCTCGACGGCGCCACGGCCAACTACAACCTTGTTTTCGGGCTCTTGTGCACCCTGGCTGCATGGCTGGATTTTGTTGTGTCCAAACTCTGAAGGCCAGAATGCGCTTTCCCGGTCGGTCGACCGCACCTCTGCCCATCGTCGCGGCGGCGCTTTTTGGGCCGCTCATGGCCTGGCGACGTCTCGGGCCGCTCGATTTCTGGTGGGGGATGAGCGCCTCGGTCGCCGGGCTTGTCATACTGAGCGCTGTCGTCGACAAAACCCAGCGCTCGTCTCTGCTTCAGGATTGGAAAGAAAGGTTGGCCCAGAAAATCGGGCTGGGCGTGCTCTCCGCCTTAGTGTTATATGGTATCTTCTGGGCCGGCAATGCGCTCTCAAGGGCTGTCTCCCCGTCGGCGGCAATGGACATCGGGGCGGTCTATGGTTTCAGGCAGGATGCGACGATTATCCGGATCGGGCTGCTCATCCTTTTTATTATTGGTCCGGGAGAAGAGCTCTTCTGGCGGGGTTTTCTCCAGCGCCGTTGGCAGACGAGGCTGGGTCTCCTTCCCGGCTGGCTGTTGGCCGCCGGTTTCTATGCCCTTGTCCATATCGGCAGCAAGAACCTCATGCTCGTTTTGTCCGCCCTCGTCTGCGGCCTGTATTGGGGTGCTCTGTACGCTCGGTTTCGGTCGGCGCTCTTGGTGGCCGTCAGCCATACCCTGTGGGACCTTCTGATTTTTGTCATCTTTCCTTTGGGATAGGCCAGCCGATTTGAGTATAAATAGGGGAAAATTTGTATTGAGGAGGAAGGAATGAAAAAAGCGATTCTCATCAGTTTCTCGGCTCTTTTTCTTGTCGGCGCTCTGTTCGCCCAACCGGCCAAAGGGCTCAAAGTCCTGATCTCCGTCGACATGGAAGGGATCACGGGTATCGTGTCCGCCGATGAATGCAACCGGAGAGTCAGTGACGACTATCAGTACTTTCGAAAGATTATGACTTTGGAGGCCAACGCCGCTGTAGAGGGCGCGCTGGCCGGGGGCGCCGCGGAAATCGTGGTCCGGGATGCCCACGATTCCGGCCGCAACATCCTGCCCGACCTTCTACACAAGAGCGCCCGTCTTCTGCGGGATTGGTCCTTCGGCCCCAAAGAGATGATGGAAGGCATCGACGAGACCTTCGGCGCAGCAATCTTTATCGGCTACCACGCCAGCGCCGGCGAGCCCAATGCCATCCTCGAGCACACCTGGACCGGCCGGATCACTGACTTCAAACTCAACGGCGTCTCCCTTCCCGAAGCCGGCCTCAACGCCTTGATTGCCGGGTACTTCAACGTCCCGGTCGTATTCGTCAGCGGAGATCAGGCCGTCTGTGATCAGGTCAGGGGCCTGCTCGGCGAAATCGAGTCGGTCGCTGTCAAGAAAGGCATCGGCGCGGCAACTCTCAGCCTCCACCCCGAAGTCTCCGGGCCTTTGATCAAGGAGGGCGTTGAAAGAGCTCTGCGGAACCTCGGAAAATACAAGCCTTATCGATTGACACCTCCCTATAAGCTTGTCCTCACCCTCAAGGACGAGAAGATGGTTGACAACGGCCAATACTACCCGGGCGCCAAGAGGACGGGAGATTGGGAATTGACCTACGAGAGCAAGGACCTGATGGAGGTGTTGAAAGCCTTCAGCGGGATGCAGAAAGAGTAGTCCGTAAACCCGACTATTGAAGCTGAATGTCCTTTGATGTCATCGTCATCGGCGCCGGGATCGGCGGCCTCGGCTGCGCCGCCAGGCTGACCAAGGCTGGCCGGCAGGTCCTAGTCCTGGAGAAGAATAACCATATCGGGGGAACGGCTTATGTATTCCAACGGAAAGGGTTCACCTTTCCGATGGGGCCGCTCTCCTTCAGCTTCCCCGATCGGGTGCGGAGCTTTCTCGCCGCGGCCGGTGTTGAAGCGGAGATCGGATTCCGTCGAAACCACTTCCAGCTCATCAGACCGAGTTTGGACATTATCTATTCGGCCCGGCTCGATTCGGTCAAGCGGGAATTGGCCGAAGCGTTTCCGCTCGATAAACCGGGCTTGGAGGCTTTCTTTAGTGACCTCACCGAGATCATCCGGCAGACAGAAGATGTCTATCACTGGCATCCGGATTATTGGCCCAAAACGGCCCGGTTGAAACCCGGCCGCGAAAAGCCCCGGCTCAGTAGCGATCCGGCCCGCATCCTGGAGTACTCCCGCACTCCCTGCCGCCGGCTTCTCGACCGTCATCTGAGCGACCCGACTCTCAAAAATTTCCTCGGGTCTCAAGGCACGTCCGAGCCGGAGATGTCGGTCCTGACACTGGCCTTTATGTGGAACGTGATGTCCAAAGTGGGGATCTGGTCTCCCTCTTGCGGAATCCATGGCCTGGCCGACCTCCTGGCCGAAGCGGTGATGCGGAACGGGGGAGATATCCGGGTCAATTCCGGAGTCAAGGACATTC
>Ga0315277_10009566_pt1 | contig 12365 bp, 11 predicted proteins | sample YL17G05_15_MG_FD_203695 | JGI IMG/M metagenome (GOLD analysis project Ga0315277, IMG submission 203695) | Sediment microbial communities from Yellowstone Lake, YNP, Wyoming, USA - YL17G05_15 | ecosystem: Environmental > Aquatic > Freshwater > Lake > Sediment | place: USA: Wyoming | collected... | reverse complement strand
GCTGATCTCCCCCGCTCTGTGGCGGGAGTTCTTCAAAACGCTCTACAAGGACTACTGCGACCTGATCCATGGGGCGGGAAAGAAGGTCTTCTTCCACAGCGACGGCTGCATCATGGACATCCACGAGGACCTGATCGAGGTCGGCGTCGATGCGATCAACAGCCAGCTCTTCTGCATGGACATCGAGGAGATCGCCCGGCGTTTCCGCGGGCGGATCACGTTCTGGGGCGAGATCGACCGCCAGCGGATCCTGCCGTTGGGAACGCCGGATGAGGTCCGCGCCGCCGTGGCCCGCGTCCGGCGCGCGCTGGATGACGGCCGCGGCGGCGTCATCGCCACGTTCGAATGGGGCATTAGTACGCCCATTCAGAACATCCGCGCCGCGTTTGAGGCATGGGAATCACCCGTAAGAGGAAGTGCTCTGTAATCCGCAATCCGCAGCCGGTCGGTCTGGCAGGTCGCTTGAGGCTTAGTGGGAAACCCGGATACAGGCTCAGACCCGGTTCGCGCGAAGCCGCAAGCGTGCTTCCAAACACGGTACTGGTCACGGATTGCTGGGTACTGATGACTGGTCACTGATTGCTGGTTACTGTTTACTGGTTACTGTTTACTGGTTACTGTTTACTGGCTGCCGTTGACGAGGTGTCGCACATGTCCGCAGATCACGGATTCGGTTCCTTGTTGGGCGGGGTCTGGGCACTCCTGATGTTCGCGGGGATGTGTCTCCCGCAAGCAACAGCGCCCGCCACCCGCGACCCTATCGAAAGGCTGGCCATCGTCGATGGCAACAGTGCCGCGGGATGGGAGGTGACGGAGGGCACGCTTTCACCGGCCGCCGTCCAGAAGAACGACCCCAACCTGGCCCTCCTGTTCCGCGTGCCCGTGGACTGGAAGGCGGGCGAGGCGAAGTATCCCATCGGCTGGCCGCGATGCTGGCTCAGGTTGCCCAAGGACAGACAGGACTGGTCGAAGTGGGACCGCGTGCGGGTCGGCGTCTTCACCCGGACCACCCGCGAGCAGCTCCCTTCCGTTCCGCTGACGCTGATCGTCTCCGCCGGCGGGCGCGGCTCGGCCTGGTCCAGCGACTTGACGGGCCTGAAGAAGGACCAGTGGGCCGAGTTCGTGTTCCCCGTGGAGGATATCCCCGGCCGCGATCGCGTGACGGATATCAAGCTCTCGATCTCCGAGTCGCGGTATAACCACGGGGACGTGGTGGAGTTCTACATCGGCTGCCTGGAGCTCGTCCGCTACACCCAGCCGACGCTGGTCGGGTTCGAGGCGGGAACGAAGGTCGCTTTCGCGGACGAGCCGGCCCTGCCCCTGCACGTGGAGGTCCTGGGCGTCAGGCCCGGCGAGAAGGCGGCGGTGGTCATCAATTTGCAGGGCGGGGGCAGGACGGCGATGGCGGTCACGCGGGAACTGCCCGCGGGCAGGAATCGCATCACCGTGCCCTTGCCCAAGGGCTTGTCCGCCGGCCAGTACCAGGCCGTGGCGAAGATCGGCCAACAGGAACTCTCCATCCCGTTCAGGCTGGTGGAATCGCCCTGGCAAGGAGGTAACTCCAGATGAACGCCCCCACGCTTCAGGTCGTCATGTTCCTTGCCGGTATTGTCATCCCGGTCGCCTTCGCCCGTGCGGAAGTGCTCATCTTCGACATGGGCACGGACAAGTCCGCCGATTGGCCGGGGTCCAAGAAGGTCACACCCAAGGACGCCGGTTGGCAGTCCACAAAGGACCTGAAAGGCCACATGGGGCGAGGGGACGGGAACACCGTCTGGACCAACCCGATGACCGAGGACGCCGTCTTCGGCGAGGCCGCCAACGCGTTTCGCTTCCAGGCCCCTGCCGGGAAATGGTCGGTCTATGTCCTTTGCGGGGCCTGCAAGCCCGCCCAGGGCGCCTACCTGGACTTCGACGTCTCGGTCGGCAATGAGACGTGGACCTGCCGCATCCCGCCCGGCGTCCAGTATTGCTTCGAGCACCACACCTTCACCGCGACGAGTGACGGGCAGATCGAGGTGAAGTTCACCCCGCGGAACAAGTGGTGCGTCGCGGGCATCGTCGCTTGGCAGGCGGCGGATGCGGACCAGGCAAAGGAGCTGATCCGGAAGATCGAGCAATGGGCGCCGGACGAGGAGATCGCCAAGTGGAAGCCGGACCCCGCCCCGCCCACGGGACCGGAGCCGAAGATCGGCGACGGCGACCGCAAGCGCGGGTTCTGCCTCTGGAGCCGCCACTGGGCGCAGGTCGTGTACCCCAAGACCAACCCGACGCAGGAGGAGATGGACCCCACGCTCCGCATCTTCGCCTCCCCGGGCGAATACGAGCCGATGACGTTCATCATCCGCCCCCTGAAGGACCTGGCGCGGGCCGAGGTTCGCGTGGAGGCTATCGGCCCGGTGCCGGCAGAGAACATCGAGGTCCGCAAGGTCCGCTACCTGCCCGCCAGGCCCAACTACACGGTGCAGTATCGCTATCGCATCGTGCCGGATATCCTCGACCGTTGGACTTCGACGAGCTCAGTCGAGCCGCAAACAGGCCCGCTGCCCGCAGGGGAGAACGCGCGGTTCTGGCTGACCGTCCGCGTGCCTGACAAGACGGCCCCGGGGCTTTACAAAGGCCGGGTCCAATTCATCGCCGATGGGCAGGCGGCCGACGTGCCCGTACAGCTTCGCATCCTCGACATCCGCCTGGAGGAGGACCCCAACCACACGTACGCGATCTACTACCGCCATCCCCTTGGCCGGGCCGCCAGTGCCCCGGACGAACACACCCGCAAGTACTGGCTGCGGAAGGCGGAGTTGGAGCACGCGGACATGGCCGCCCACGGCACGCGAAACGTGACGCTCAGTTGCGGGTTCCAGCCAGCCGACGACACGGGCCGGTTCGACGCGAACGCCGCGCTTGAGCTTCTGGACCAGCAGCTCAAGCTCGCGGAGCGGTTCAAGTTCCAGCCGCCCTACGTCATGTCGATCAACACCGGCGGCGTCTATCGCAAGTACATGAAGCAGAGCTTCAGCTCGCATCTTGCCGGCGTGAAGATGCCGCCGGAGGCGTTCTTCAAGGAACTGACCGCGATGACGAAACTCGTGGAGGACGAGCGAAAGCGCCGCGCCTGGCCCGCGTTCGTCTATTACCCCGTCGATGAACCAGGCCACGACGAGGCGAGCGTGCAGTTCATGGCCGGCGTGCTGAAGGCGGTCCGTGCCGCCGGCGTGCGGACCTACCTGACCGCCGACCCGACCAGCGCCGCCTTCGCGCCGCTCAAGCCCTTCGTGGACGTCTGGTGCACCCAGCCGTTCCTGCCGGACCGCGAGACCATCCTCGCCGACATGAAGGCCCGGGGCGTGGAGTACTGGTGCTACCCCAATCACGTGGCCGGTGAGAACGACCATACCACCGTAGCCGGTGCGCGGATGACCTACGGCTTCGGCTTCTGGCGGTCGGGGTTCCTCCGGCTGATACCGTGGATATACCAGGCCGAAATGGCCGACCCGTTCAACTACCTCGACGGCACGGCCATGGACTTCATGAACCGCAGCGAACCGGACGGGACGCCCCTGCCGGTGACGATCTGGGAGGCGTACCGGGAGGGATATGACGATTACCGCTACGTCTTCAGCCTTCAGCAGGCGATCGCGCGAGCGGAGAAGTCCGCCTCCGACGCCGCCCGGCAGGAGGCGGCAGAGGCGCAGAAGGTCCTGGAGGAGCTCTGGAAGGCCATTCCGGTCCTGGCCAAGTACAAGTACGACGGCTTCTGGCCGCCGGAGGAAATGGACGTGCGCCGCTGGCAGATCGCGGAGCGGTTGGAGAAGCTTTCCCAGGTTCTTCGATGAGACACGCCGGCACTTTTTCTTCTCGTGGCTCCTCGGATGCAAGTGCTCTTTGCGCATGGGCTTACCGACGCCCGACGTGCGCGCCCGCGTTTGGGTAACGGGAATTCCGGGAGTATCGGGGGAATCTGCGGTATCATTGATACCCTATCACGGACCTAACATAGGAGAAGTCCATGGACAGGCAACAGATCGGTATGAAGCTTACCATCGATTGCCTTGGGCTGCCATTCAAGCTCGACACGTTCGAGGATCGTCTGATCCTGCAAAAGACCGTTTATCTTGCGCAGGCCTGCGGGGTGCACCTGGGGTACTACTTCCACTGGTACCTGCGGGGCCCTTACTCACCGCAACTCACGGACGACGCCTTCGCTGTGCGCCCGGAGATTAGTGCGGGAATTGAGGACTGGAAGACGTGGAAGCTTGACGCGAGGTCGGCGGCGCGCTTGGCCCGCCTTCGTGACTTGTTCTCCGATAGGGACCGGCCGAGGCTGGCGCAGAGACTGGAGTTGTTGGGATCCGTGCACTTCCTGCTTGACCGCAAGCAGGTTTCTCCGAGCGCGACGGGGATTACGGGAACGTTGCGGGCCTATGGGAAGAGATTCACGCACCAGGACGTCAAGGTTGCTCTGAAGGACTTGCAGGACTATGGCCTTCTTCCCCGAAGGAGATCCCGCTGGTAGGATCGTCGTTGACCCCATCCACGGAGACATCAGGCCTACCGCGCGGGAGTGGGGTATCGTTGACACGGGGTCCTTTCAGCGACTGAGGCATCTCAAGCAGCTTCAAATGGGGGATCTCACATACCCCAACGCTACGCACACAAGATTCGCCCACAGCCTGGGGACGCTCGGGATTATGGCCAGAATCCTCGGGATTGCCGAGCGCAAGTGCTTTCGCTTGTCCGTTCGGCAGCACGAGGACCTCCGGGCAGCAGCGCTTCTCCACGATATCGGGCACTACCCCTACTCGCACCTCATGGAAGGGATAGACAAGGTCAGGCTCACCGAGGAGGAGGTCGACCCGGAGGGCCGGGGGCGGAGGCCGCTGAAAAGAGACCCATATCCTGGGCACGCCGAGGTGGGCAGGCTTATTGTGATGAACCAGAAGGACCTCCTCGAAGCCATCGGAGGGAAAGACCGCGCCCGTTCGGTCGCGGACTTCTTCACCCGCAGCAAGGCATTCAACCCGCAGCTCTGCAACCTTATCCATAGCAGCCTCGATATGGATCGGCTCGACTACCTGCTCCGGGATTCGCAGGCCGCGGGTGTTCCCTACGGGCAGATCGACGTCAACTACCTCTTGAACAACGTGAACATCAGCCCGTCGGGGATGCTGGGGTTTACCGAGAAGGCAATGCCCGCAGCGGAACACTTTCTGTTCGCGCGCTTCTTCATGCACCGGACCGTGTACTACCACAAGACGACCTACGCCATCGAGGAGGCCTGCCGACAGCTTCTGCGCCGGATCCGTGACGCGGGCAAACACGGAATCCCGCATGACGGGAAGTCGATTGGGAAACTCGTCAAGTCAAGTGAGCTCAGGGGATTCACAGACGCTTTCGTTGACGGGATCATACAGCGCGCCGCTGCGGACGAGGACCGTGTTGTCCGAGTATTGGCGCGGGCCATCTTGGACAGAAGGCCCCCGAAGTTGTTGAAGGAGGTATGCGTGTTTGAGGAAAAGGCTACCCAGCACCATGCGGGCCTCCTCTTCCTACAGAATTGCAGGCACAAGCTCCAACGCCTTTCCAGGGACTTCAGTTTGCCTCTGGGGCGATTCCTCCTCTGCCAGACGCCCCCTTTGACCTTGGAGACGCGCGGGTCCCTCATCACGGCAGGAGAGGCGAGATCGCTTCTTCCGGAGGAAGAGGAAGACCTGGTGAAGGTGTTCGTGGGAGACGAGGAGCCAAGGCCTATCGTTGAGGTACAGCACAGCTTGGTCAGGAGCTTATCCGGATGCTTTTTCCAGGCGTTTCGCCTGTACTTCGTCGCCGATCACAACGCCGATGAGAGCATACTCCGCGCGCTTCGTCAAAAGGTGGCTTCCTGGGACCGTCCCGGATGATTCCCAAGCTCGCGGCCCGAGAGCCTAACACCCCACGAAAGACCCCGTGTCCGCCGCGGCGCGGGCCTTGAGGGCGACCTCGGTGATGCGGAAGGACTCCGCCGATGAGATGATGCATTCCCCGCGTCCCTGAATGGAGGCGACGAACTCGGCGAACAGGTCGCGCGGCGGAGGCAGGGGGAGGTCCTCCACTGCGCTCGGCGTCATCAGCCTGACGCGAGTGCATTCATCGACCAGCTCCACGGTCCCCTCCGAGCCGGCAATCCGCAGGCGCTCATCGCCCCAGCGGCGCTTGACCCCATCCTTCCACGGCCGGAGGTAGTCGAACCAGATCACCGCGTGCCCTCCGCCGGCGAGCTCCAGGAGGATTCCGCCGTTGTCTTCCATGCCCGGATGGGTCGGGTGCGCGGCGTTGGAGTGCATGGCGGCAACGCGGGCGTAATCCTTCCCCGCGCACCAGCTCACGAAGTCCAGCGCGTGGATCGCCTGCCACGGGACCGACCCGCCGTAGGTCTCGCGCCGCTTGTAGAAATCGTCCCGGCGGCTGAACGGATAGGACTTCTGGGCAGCGGCGAGGATCGGCTCTCCGATGCGGCCTTCCCTGACGGCGGACCGCACCGCCTGATAGACCGGTTCGCACCGCATGTTCAGCAGCGCCGCGATGCGGATGTTGCTCTTCCGGACGGCCTGGCGCAGGGCGGCGAGGTCCTCCAGCGTCGTCGCCAGGGGCTTCTCGCTGAGGACGTGGCAGCCGTGCTGGGCGGCAGCGATCGACGCCTCGGCGTTGCGGTACAGGGGCATGAACACGCCGACCACGTCCGGCCGGACCTCGTCCAGCATCCGCCGGTAGTCGTCATAGACCGCCAGGCCCGCGGGGGCGGCTGCGTGCCTGCCCACGAACCCAAGCGGGTCGTCCTTCCCCCACCGCGCGGCGGCCAGAAGCTGAACGTCCGCCAATCGCGCGGCGCTGTCCAGCACCACGCCCACGTGTCCGTAGGAACCGATGATCGCTAGTTTCATCTCCGTTGGTCCTTTAGTTCAGCAGCAGAGGTAGCTGAGGAAGCAGAGGATAAGCAGACCAGCAGAGCAGAACCTGCTTTCAACCCCCTCAGTTTCCTCTGCTGCCTCTGTGCTTGTGTCGGAGACGATTTTCCGCGTGAGAGGCCCGAAAGAAAAGGTTATAACCCCGTCAACCCCCAGGACAAGCAGAAGGAGTTGCCCATGAAGCCTAAGCAGCCGTGGTTGGCGGTCTCGCAGAACGACCTGAAGATCGAGCACGCCCAGTGCCTCGACGAAGGCAAGGACCTGAGCAAGTTCCAGGCCGAGTTCCAGGCGTTGGACTCACCCAACGTCGATGAGGACCCCAAGCTCCGCCAGCGGGCCGGGAGGCTCCTGGACAGGACCGTCCGCCTGCCGGTCCGCAAGGACTTCGCCTTCGCCGAACCGTCGAAGATCGCGCAGATCAAGCGTGCGCGGGGGGACCGGGTGAAGCTCCCCACCGCACTGCCCTCGCGCGAGGTGCTCCTGGACAAGGCCTACGGCGCGTGGGTCGGGCGATGCTGCGGCTGCCTGCTGGGCAAACCCGTCGAGGGCAAGCGCCGCGCACAGATCGAGAACTACCTGAAGAGCCAGAACCGCTGGCCGCTGGGCTTCTACTTCTCCGGGCAGGCCGACGAGAAGGTCCGCGAAGAAAACCGTTTCGCCAAGCCCGACAACCCCTGCTTCGCCGAGAACATCAAGTGCATGGTCGAGGACGACGACACCAACTACACCACGGTGGGCCTGGCCATCGTCAAGCGGTTCGGCAAGGACTTCACGCCCGAGAACGTCGCGAACTTCTGGCTGGGGAACATCCCCTTCTTTCACGTCTGCACGGCCGAGCGCGTGGCCTATCGGAACCTCGTGGCCGTGGTCGGTCCGCCGGACCCCGCGGGCAATATCGAGGGGCGGTTCTCGTCGGCCACGTTCCGCAATCCGTACCGCGAGTGGATCGGCGCGCAGATTCGGGCCGACTTCTTCGGGTATTGCAGCCCGGGCAACACCGAGCGGGCGGCGGAGCTGGCCTGGCGCGACGCGTGCATCAGCCACGTCAGGAACGGGCTGTACGGTGAGATGTGGGTGGCCGCGATGCTCGCGGCGGCCTACGTCTGCGACGACGTGGAGACGGTCATCCGCGCCGGCCTGGGCGAGGTGCCCGCCCGCAGCCGCTTCCGACGCGACATCGAGGAGGTCCTCACTTGGCGGAAGGAGGGCAAGACCTACGAGCAGGCCGTCAATGCCGTCCACGCCAAGTGGAACGAGGCGTTCGGGCATCACTGGTGCCATACGAACTCCAACGCCCAGATCGTGGCGATCGCCCTGCTGTGGGGCGACATGGACTACGCCCGGACCGTCTGTTACGCCGTCATGCCGGGCTTCGACACCGACTGCAACGGGGCAACGGCAGGCAGCGTGCTGGGTCTCATGCTCGGCAGGAAGAGGCTCCCGGCGAACTGGACCGACCCCATCCACGACACGCTCCTGACCGGCGTGCACGGGTACCACGAGGTGAAGCTGGAGCAGGTGGCGGCGGAGACGGTGAAAATCGCCGGAATATTGGCGTAGTTCCGCTTGCTATTAGGGAACTGTACGGTATCCTGATGAACATGACAGGCGCCCTGACCTGTGAGTGGACCGAGAAGCGCCACTTCAGGTTCCAGGATCGGATCGCACGGCAATGCGAGAAGAAAGGCGATGACATGGGTGTCAGGAAGCGCGTGTTCTTGGAGTCGGATGAATACGGGCGCGAGTACTTCGACGAAACCGAGCCCGGTAGTCTTTTGGGGCAGGTTCAACAACTTATCGAATCCTGCAACGCGGAATGCGCCCGAGACCAGGTCGTTCGGCGGCTGGGTGTTGAGATTCGACCTGATAGCGAAGCAAGATCCGCCTAAGGAGCCCAGCGATGACTAAAGGTTCAGGCTCAATGTCTATGCGCCGAAAGGGACCCGGCTTGCCACTCTTGTGCTCCGATCTTGACACGCAAGCGGAGACCGGTGGTTACCAGCCCCTCCCTTCTGTTTGGTTCGGGGAGGATTCCGAGCTAATCGACAAGATGCTGTCGTTCTACCCACGCAAGAAGCCTAAAGACATCCTGGACGCAACGGTCAACACCGGGCGGTTTTGGAGGGGGCTGGATTGGGAGGTTGTCGGCCTGGACATCGACCCGGCCCATCACCCCACGGTGGTGGGTGACAACAGGGACATGCCCTTCGACGATTCCAGCTTTGATGTTGTTGTGTACGATCCACCGCACATTCCGAATCAGGGAAAGGACCGGTCAAAGGACTTCGTTTCCCGGTTTGGGCTGACCGTGGAATCCGCGAAGGACGATGGGTACGGCCTGGCGTTTCTTTACCCCCCGTTTGTTGCCGAGGCGTATCGGGTTCTTCGGACGGAGGGCATTCTTCTGTGCAAGATCGCGGATTACGTTCACGGCCACCGCTACCAATGGGCGCACGTCGATCTTATCCGGGCGGCGGAACAGGCGGGTTTTCGCCCGTGCGATTGCATAGTGAAGGTAAGACGGGGCCCGATCATCGACCCCCGGTGGAAGAACGCGCACCACGCGAGGCGACAGCACTGCTACTGGCTGGTGTTCCGCAAGTCCCAGAAGTGCGAATGACCGACGTGGTGATCAGAAGGGCTGCTGCCACCGTCTCAAGAGAAGACAGCGTTCGACGAGGAGGTCCTGCACTTGGCACTTGCCATCCGCTCCGTCGAAGTGGACCCGGAAGACTCGCTCTTCCCCGTCCATTACGTGCGCGGCTATGCTTCGCCGCCCGGGGCGCTTCCCGACAGCCCGGAATTCGGCGTTCGCCATCATCCGAAGGAGTTGCAGCGGTATTTCGATGAGAGCATACTCAATGGCATTCTCCAACGACACCGCCCTTATCATCAGCATCCTGTCGTATCCGGCAATGTGATCCAGGGCATGGCCCACCAGAGCCGCGGCATTCCACTCACCAGTTTCCGTTGTACACAACTTGGTGATGCTGATCCTGTCCTTCCTTGTCCCTTTACCTGTCTCGCTCTTTATCGACAGGCGAACTCCGCCGACAAGCAGGTCGTGCCAGGGACTGTTGGGGGTCGTGGGAATGACCTCCACCGTCTCCCACCCCGACTTGAGAAAGGCCTGTTCAACCAGGGCCTCAAAGAACACCCCCTGCGGGGGAAGGCGCGGATAGATGCTGTGGTGCCGAGAGACAAGCTCCTGGACAGCCGAGAGAAAATCGCTGTTGAAGAGCTCTGGGGGCATCTCCCTATGTATCGGCCTTTCTGCCGATGCGGAACAGGGAATTGGCAAACCCAGGCCTTCCCGGGGGTGTCCTGGGGAAAATGAAAGAGCGCATGACCCATGACTACCGACCTGGAATGCTTCCGCGCGACCGTCGAGCACCGGCGCCCGGGGCGCGTACTGTTCTACGCCTCGTTCACGTCCGACCTGGAACGCCGGGTCATCGAGCACACTGGAACCAAGGACTACCGCACGCACTACGGGATGCTCCAGACCTGGGGCGTCGGCCTCCGCCGGCCCGAGAACCAGCCCCCCATCGACTACTCCCGCTGCTGGGACGGGCAGAAGCTGCCCGATGGCACGAAGTTCGACGGCTACGGCGTGGCGATGGTCCCCAGCGGGTTCTACCACTTCTGGGGCTACGTCTCGCCGCTGCGCAACGCCGCGAGTCTGTCGGAGATCGAGAACTACCCGATGGACGACCTGACCACGTGGGGCGCCTCCCACATGGCCGACGAGGTGGCCAAGGCGCACGCGGCCGGTCGTGTCGCCGTCGGGTGGATCGGGCACATGTACGAGACCGCCTGGCAGATCCGCGGGTATGAGCAGTTCCTCATCGACACGATCGAGCGCCCCTCCTGGGCGGAGGCGATGCTGGAGAAGCTCTTCCGGCAGAACATGGTCAAGGCCGTCGCGGCGGCCAGGGCCGGGGTGGACATGATCCACTGCGGTGACGACGTGGCCAACCAGAAGGCGATGACGTTCTCGCCGGACGTCTGGCGAAGGATGATGCTCTCGCGCTGGCGGAAGGTCTGGTCGGCCGTCAAGGAGATCAGCCCCGCAACGATGGTCTGGTATCACAGCGACGGCAACGTCGCGCAGATCGTCGGCGACCTGATCGACGCGGGCGTGGACATCCTGAACCCGGTCCAGCCGGAGTGTCTCGACGGCGACGCTTTGCACGGGCGCTACGGAAGCCGCCTCACGTTCGACGGGTGCATCGGCACGCAGAGCACGATGCCCTGGGGCACGTCCGACGACGTGCGGCGGCGGGTGAAGGAGGTCATCGACAAGTACGGCCGAGACGGGGGGCTGATCGTCTCACCCACGCACGTCCTGGAGCCGGAGGTGCCCCTGGCGAACATCGACGCCCTTTGCGCCGCGTGCAGGGAGTACGGGGCGTTCGAACAACGAATTGGGTAAATGACGCTTCGGACGCCTCAGGATACCACTGGGCGGATGCTCTTGACCGGCACGGATTTGGTCTTGCTCAAGGGGCTCGTTGGCTTCTCCCCGGTCACAAGTTCCTCCGCCTCAGCAAGAACTGCCGCTGCGACATGAAGCCCGTCCATCGCCGACAACCCGGATTTCCTGGCCTCATCGAACGCGCCCTGCACTAGAGATCGGGATGCGGGTACCCACACCGAAATTCGATCAAAAAACTCCTGGTAGAACGAGGCCTCAGCGTGCCTCCCGAAATAGAGCGGCTTTGGAAGGACCTCGAGTCGGACAAAATCGCTTGAGGCGAAAGTCCGATCAGGATCGTCCAAAACGGCCATTGCGATTCTGTGAACGTCGTCTGTCCCCGTGGCGGCGGCGATCAAGACACTTGCATCAATGAACGTCACTTTTCCCATTTGCGGGCCTCGCCTCTCCTCGCCGCTCCGCAACTTCCGCGGATATCTCGTCCCACGTTCGGAGGGGGGCTCCGGACGCGATTATCCTTTCGCGGATCTCCCAGAGCTTCCGTCCCAAATCAGTCCGAGGGCGGCGCGCGAGCATGTCCCGCCATTTCGCGCCTTCGCGAAATGGCAAACTTGAATCCAGCCCGTTGATTGCGGCACCTCGGATCTGTAGTTCTGGCAGAACAGGAGCATGCCAATCTTCTTGGGTTAGGGCTTCCCCGGGGAAGAATGCCCACTTTCCCGCCTCAGACATGTCTGCGCCCACAAGTCTCTGGCGGACTTTCGTCTCGAAAGTCAACGTGCACGCCAATGTTGACATCATTCGCCTCGTTTCAGTCTATCGTAGAATTTCGGATTCAGGGAAGCCACGAACGCCTCCAGTACCCGTTCATGTGCGGAATCCAACCACCTCGCGACGGCGTCATTGTCCTGCAACGCGCCCACTTCCCCAGAGCAAAAGTCCAGGTCAAGCATCATGGAATACTGCTTCTCGCGAGGGTTCAC
>Ga0315277_10009564_pt1 | contig 12366 bp, 9 predicted proteins | sample YL17G05_15_MG_FD_203695 | JGI IMG/M metagenome (GOLD analysis project Ga0315277, IMG submission 203695) | Sediment microbial communities from Yellowstone Lake, YNP, Wyoming, USA - YL17G05_15 | ecosystem: Environmental > Aquatic > Freshwater > Lake > Sediment | place: USA: Wyoming | collected... | reverse complement strand
TTAATGAAGGAATCGAGCTCATTGATAAAGCGCTCGCAATATTTCATGAAATAAAGCCTGATAACTATTATTTATTCCATTACAAAGGCTGGGGATTGTACAAAAAAGGAAAATACAAGGAAGCTTTGGAATGGCTTGAAAAAAGTTGGGAGCTTAAGCCAATATACGATCACGGATTATACCTTCATCTCGAGGAAGTAAAAAAGGCTGTTGCCGGTCAAAAGAATAATTAAATTATAATTAGAAAAGCAAGTGCCCTGATCATAGTTGGCTGGAATAAATTGACCACCAAAATCCGGAGTTAAATACCTGTTGTTTAGTATTGTATGTTCGGTGAAATCAGACCTGCCAAATGTGGTCAAGATGTCCGGCTTATACACCCCCTGACTTTTAGTCATGCGGTCCTTCAGTCATTTTTTAAAAAACGCTACATATTTTGCACAGTTTGGTTTTTGTGATGGAATAGTGTGTGCCCCAACAATATGCGCAGATTCATTAAAAAATATTAACTTAGAGTTCTGATTCATATGTTAAACCAACTAATCCTTTAAAATTATGACACGATATGGATTTCTGAATCACAGGAAGAGTTTGATTTTCAAATCGTTTATTGTCTTCTCATTGTTTTTTTATGCATCGGCATTATCCGCTCAGTCTCCGGTAAATCTTTCAGGGGTCTGGATACAGGATACTGTAAAAAGTGATGATTTCTATAAAGCTTTTAATGTGAAATGTACAATTACACAGACTCCTCAATCAATTAGAATTACACAAACCTTTTTCGATAAAAGTGGCAAAGAAATTACATCACACGACAATTCCTTCAACCTTGATGTAAAAGAGACAAGTATAAAAGAACAGGGCGATAAGAAATCTGCCATATGGTCGCCTGATAAAAAAATTCTCACCACCACAGACATTAAAACTTACGGCAGTGAAGTTGTCGGGAGCACTGCAACTTATTCTCTTTCAGACAATGGACTTGTTCTGACTATCCATACTTCAGATATAAATCCGGGAGGATTGTCGATAGTTCAGGTCTTTAATAAAAAACAGTAATTATTATACAGTGATTGGAAAAGCCATTGACCTTGACCATAGTCAGCCGGCTCAAACTGACCACCAAAAACCGGAGTTAAATACTTGTTGTTTAGTTAGGTATGTTCACTGGAATCAGACCGGATTTTGAAGTGGTCAAAGAAGGACGGATTTCACATAAAAGGGATTATGACAGACTTTTAGCATATCATCTTTTGGCAAGTCCAGAACGACGATCATTTCTGGACTATATATGACCACAATAAGATGATGATCGTGTCTCCAGTGTCAAATTTGTTCGGACTGGTGCAATTTTACTTGAAAGGGGGTTGCCTCTGAAATTGATTTTCGTGAAAAAGCTCCTTTTATTTGACTTTTACTTTCCCAGCTTGTATCTTGCTGTAATTAACAACAAAACCTAACCATAATGAATAAGAAACTAAACCGCAGACGGTTTCTTAGAAATACTTCAATTGCAGTTTTGGGAGCCGGATTATTTGGAAACAAGTGCCTTGCAACTACTATTAAGGATCAGAAAAATGAACTCCCAAGAAAATTAGTTTACCGCACACTTGGAAAGACTGGCATTAGAGTACCCGTGATCGGAATGGGAATTTTGACTTCTGGTAGCCCTGCTTTGATGAAGGCAGCACTTGATGCCGGAATAACTCACTTCGACTCCACCGCTGGCCAGCCGCAACAGATACGGAATGAGGAAATGATCGGAGAGGTTCTCAAGGGACGGCCTCGGGAATCAGTTATCTATGGCACTAAGATCCACCTCCCCCAAGATTACAAGACGGGCCTCTACGAAAAAACGGCGACCGAAAAAGAATTTACCCGGAACCTCGATGCAGCCCTGAAGCGTTTACAAATGGACTATGTGGATATTCTGTACCACCATATGGTCTCTCGTAGAGAATCAGCCTTTTATGAACCTGTCATGAAAGCTATGGAAAAGGCAAAAAAAGCTGGGAAAGCGCGATTCTTGGGTATGACCAGCCATAGCAATGTACCAGAAGCGGTTCAAGCCGCTACTGATTCGAAATTTTATGAGGTTATTATGGCTTCATACAACACCAGACAAATAAATCTGCTTCAGGTCAAAGAAGCTATTGCCAATGCAGCTAAAGCAGGATTGGGAGTCGTTGCAATAAAGGTGATAAGGGGAGATATTGAAGAAGGACAGAAACTACTAAATCCAGGTGCGTCACTGAAATGGGTCCTCCAAGATACTAATGTACATGCAACAGTACCCGGCTTCAGCAACTTTGACGAGATGAATATTGACCTTTCGGTTATGGAAGATCTAAGCCTTACCGATGCTGAAATGAACTACTTGAAAAGAGAGGATTCTTACTCTGGTCTATTCTGCCAGGGCTGCGGCCAATGTCTTCAGCAGTGCAATGCCGAACTGCCGATTCCTGATTTGATGAGGGCATATATGTATGTATACGGTTATCGACAACCAGCTCTCGCTCACAGCCTGCTGAAATCTCTGGAGCTTCCTCATAAAGATTGTGATGATTGTCCTTCGTGCCAGGTTGTATGCCAGAATGGATGGAAGGTATCAGAGAAGATATGTGATATGGTCCGGCTCAGGGATGTACCGTCAAGTTTTCTAGTTTGATCTTTGACTGCTTGTAGTAGAAAGGTCTGGTATATATGAGATGATAAATACAAAAACCATCGATCCTGACCAAGATTAGCCATCTCAAATTGACCACCAAAAACCGGAGTTAAATCCTTGTTGTTTAGTTATGCATGTTAAGTGTAATCTGACCAGTCAAGGGTGGTCATTAATCCCAGTTTTTGAAGTAGGTAAGAACTTAAAGATTATTGTCTTTCTTCTTATCGTCATAAACCTTATGGTGGGCAAGGTCTTTTTTTAAAAGTCCGACTATGATAATTCGAACTAATTCTTTTCCAACTCAATTTTAAGTTGTTTCTCAAATATCTTAACAAAATTTGACCTATCATCACATTCAAAAGTAAACAAGTGTTTATTTAAATGATAAACCTGCCATTTGAACAATTCACCCTTAATAGAACTTTTCCTGATAATAAATTGCAGCTCAATTCCTTCACTTGTTTGATAGTAAAAATCAATATAAATAAAATCATCAAAATGTGGATCCCTCAGCCCCAGATGATATTGAAGTTCGTTCTGCGAAGAATATACATTATAAAATTCATCAATATAGTCCTCTCCAGGATAAGCAATAATTATTTTAGTCAGGATTAAGGTTGACTGCATCTCCTAAGAATTAATCATTTGCTAATTTAGAAAAAATGCAAAAATTGATCATACTCTTCCTATTTAAATTGACCAACTTGCGCCAAAGTGCCTTGAACACCTGAAGCCCTTATGACATTTAACCTTTGTCAGCTTTAGTTAAGATTCAAAATAATAAGAATAGTCCCTTTAGAATCATCAGGATCTCCAGAACATGATTCAAAAACAATTTTTGTGCCGTCAGAAGAGATTGAAGGTGCACCATCATACCCACCATAATTTGAAAGTCGTTCTGGTGTGCCACCTGTAACTGGGATTCTATAAATGTTTGCTAAATCCAATTCAAAGTCAGAACTAAATATAATATATTGTCCATCTTGTGTAAAACAAGCATCTGTTTTGTCGCCTGCTCCTGATGTTACTTTAGATTTATTTGTTCCATTAGTATCCATAATCCAAATATCCCATTGTCCTGCTTCAAATTTTTGATACAAAATTTTATCCCCATTTGGGGACCAATTTGGTTGACGGCAATCATCAGTCGAAGAAGTTAGTCGAGTATATGAAGACCCCCCATCAATTTTTAGTTTGGTAATAATTCCATTGTCTTCCACATCTAATTTGTGTGATTCGAAAACAATCCATTGTCCATTTGGACTTATTGAGGGCTCATAAGCAACACTATCTATTCTATTAGTTATTCTTATTTCACTTCCTATTGTTCCGCCTTCTTGAATGAGATAAATTTCATCATGAGGATCTCGTGATGAAGAAAAGACGATAGAATTAATGAAGCCGTTCCATGTTGATCCCGGAAGGTTAACATTCCCACTTCCGTCTGATACTAATGTTGTAGTCTCTCCTGATTGAAGATTGTATATAAAAAGGTCAGCAGGTTCTGCATTATATCCATTTCTAAACCTTGTAAAGACGATGGAATTTCCATCAGGTGAAAATGCTGGATTTTGTAAGCTCCCACTAAGTGAGATATTCAAACTTATACCTTTGTCATTTCTAGATATGTTATTATTATCTGATTCATCATCTTTACAACAATTTAGGATAGTCAGTAAAGTGAAAATTAAAAAATAGTGTATCGTTCTCATATGCTTAAATTTAATTAAAGCTAAACTCGTTTATATGTCTAAAGGTAAATATATTATACCAATTATGAAGTTATTACACACTAAAAGAGGTTGTTATCTAAATTTAAATAGTAGGTAATCGCTTGGCAGCTCTATTTAATAAAAAGCGGCATCTCCTGGTTGAAATAAACCTAGTGCTAAAAAGAATAGTTGTCTCGCTGTTTCGACACCCTTTAACAGTATCTATGAAGGAAATGCGGCAGAGTGGAAAAGCCAACGCCCTTAACCACAGCTGGCCGGATTATTTTGACCACCAAAATCCGGAGTTAAATACTTGTTGTTTAGTTATGTATGTTATGTGTAATCTGACCAACTAAAGGTGGTTATAGCGTCCGGCTTTTGCAATAAGGTTAACTTCTATTGTTTCAATTACATTTTGTATATTAATGCATTAATATTCATTCCTGCTCCAACAGATGCGAAAACAAGGGTGTCACCTTTGTTTATTTTGTGCGGTTTTAACTGATCTTTTAATATAAGATCCAATAAAGTCGGTATGGTCGCCACAGATGAGTTGCCCAACCATGCAATTGTCATCGGCATTATGTTTTTTGGCACATCAACTATATCATAAAGACTAAAAAGTCTTTTTAATATTGCAGCATCCATTTTCCCATTGGCTTGATGAATTAGCGCTTTTTTTATTTCACTAAGGTGAATATTACTTTTCTCAAGACATTCTTTTATCGTTTGAGGGACTTTTTCAATTGCATATTGATAAAGCTTCCGGCCAATCATTTTTAAAAAAATATCATCCTTGTTTTCATTGTCAGGCTTGTATGATTTACCCATATATAACATTTTGGAATTTAATAAGGTATCCGATCTTGTTTTATGTGCAAGTATTCCAATGGGATATTCACTCTTTTTGGCTTCGAAAATAGTAGCTCCAGCACCATCGGCATACAACATACTGTCTCTGTCATGTGAATCGGAAACCCTGGAAAGTATATCAGCTCCGATAACCAGTACCTTTCTGGCATCCCCTGATTTTATTAAATAATCGGCCTGAATAGCAGCTTGCAACCAACCCGGACAGCCAAAAAGTAAATCATAAGTTACAGTATTGGGGTTTTTTATTTCTAATTTATGTTTTACCCTGGCGGCTAAACAAGGTACAACATCCATTCGCTTATTATTATTCTTTACATCGCCAAAATTATGCGCAATAATTATGTAATCTAATTCTTCTTTATCAATGTCTGCAGACTTAATAGCATCAATAGCAGCATAATAGGCAATATCAGAGGTTACTAAATTGTCCGTGACATATCTTCTTTCAGCAATAGTCGTGATTTCAAAAAATTTATCAATTATTTCCTGATTTGCTTTTTCGAGCTTTTTTCCGTCTACATCATAAAATTCATTTATAAGAAAATCCTCATTTCTGATATGTTTTGTCGGGATGTAATTTCCCGTTCCTGTAATAACACTATAGATAGTTCTATTCATATTTATAGTTTAATATTGTATGTTTTACTGCCAACTTGCCTAAAGATTTAGCGAAGTTAATTGTTTGTGTGCAAAAATTAAAGAAAGGATTATGTTCTTTGCTTTTTTGGAAAAACCAGTGACCTTGGCCACCTTTAGTCGGGATATATTGACCACCAAAATCTTGAGTTAAATACTTGTTGTTAAGTTATGTATGTTAAATGTAACCTAACCAAAGAGCAAGTAGTGCGGAGACACGGCATGGTTCAGAGAGCGCAGGATTCAGACTTTGCCAACTATAGCCGGCCAGAGGGCATGGCAGACAAACTCATCGATTGATCAATTTTTCAATCTCGGTTTTTAATACAGGAATATCTTTTGACAGGATTCCCCAAATTAATACATCGTCGACATTGTCGTAACCATGAATAACCCAGTTTCTTAAATCAATGATCCTGCGTGGATTAGGAATTGGGATCGTATCATCTGTCTTTATTAACCTGCTGATTGCTTCTCCAATAATCCCAAGTTCTCTTTCAACAGCGCGTCGTAAAAGCTTATTATCCTTATAGCTGTTAAAATCACGCTGAGTACCAAGGAATTACTCTATTGAATCAATAGATTCCTTAATATCAAATAAGTACTTCATGACTTCACGCTGCATATACTAACACTTTAGTATTCTCTACACTCTCAATAAAGAATGGATTATGGAGTGAGTTATCCGTAACCAGGTCAATCTTTCGATTAAAAAGCTCCTCAAATTTGTAATGCAATTCAAAATAGTTATCAGTATATCTTTCAACTGGTATATCTTTAAAGGAAATCAATATATCAACGTCGCTGTTATTATCAAAGTTTCCTGAACAGACCGATCCAAAAAGATACAATGCCTTTACATCATATCTTTTGCATAGATTCCTGATGGTCGGAATTTTATCTTCAATGATCTTATCCATCGTCTGAATATTTACTCAAAAATAATAAAAATCAAAAAGAATTAAAATTAAATGATTCAGCTTCTGCCAGTAATTTAGTGAATTGAAAAAGGCAAAGGGCATGCGATTGGTTCATGGGGCGAGGGGTGTGGCACCCATGGTTCAGACACCGGGAAAATCTTAAACAAACTTGCCAGGTTTATTGCCAGGTTTTGGGGATAAATGGTAATAAATAATGGAAATATTAATAGTTTGTCTTTTTATGATAGTATTGATATATAACGTGTTAAGGTAAGATTTTTATATTTTAGAATAACTCTGGATCAGAAAAGTTCAGGTGAGAAAGCCTGTTGAGCGAAGTGAAATCCCGCGCAGCGGGAACGGAGCAACAAATACCGAACTCATTTTTTTCACAACCGCTTAAAATCAAGGATTTCAGGTGGTTTGTTTTGTTATGGGTATTCAGGTTAAGTTTCACTTCGTTTTGTTTTACGGTTATTTTGATATGGTTCATCTCAACTCAAAAATATCAGGAACCACTGAAAACAACAGTGCTAATTCCATCCATCAGGGCTAAGTTCTGGGTGGATGGATTTTTATATGAAACAAATATAATTGACTTCAGTTTAAATAAGATTTAACTTTGTGTATAAGAAAAGTATGGTCAAGAAGTTTTTTTAACCTATTTGTTTTTATTAATGTACTATTATCGCGTGGATGGCGGATCAGGGTAAGTCCACATGAGAGTATGTCCTCAACTTGGCGACGGCTAATAATTAAATTATGAGCCCTAAATCAATAAAATATATATTTATTCTTGTCTGTATTCTCCTGTTACAACCTTTGTATTCGCAGAATATTAATTTTTTCGTTTCGCCAAACGGGAATGACACTTCAGGCAATGGCAGCCTGGAAAGTCCTTTTAAAACGATAGGTAGAATGAAAAGCATTCTGCGAACCCATCCCCAGAAAGATAAAAGTAATTTTACGGTGTATCTAAGAGACGGGGTTTATCCGGTTTCCGAAACTATAATTTTTGATGAAAATGATGGTGGTACTGATACATTTCAAATTAAATATGTGAGCTGCCAGAATGAAAAACCTGTGATCAGTGGTATGATAAAAGTGACAGACTGGTCTCAGGTTCCAGGCAAACCATATTATAAAGCCACTGTTTCCAGCGTTGGTTTCAGACAGCTTTATGTTAATGGGTTCAGAAAAGCACGGGCAAAAACAAATTATCCTATTACCGGATTATATTGGACATCTATTGACAAGGGAGGAATAATTATAAAAACAGACGAATTGCTAAACCTTACCAATGTCACTGATGCTGAATTTCATATACAATCTGAATGGCGCGATGCTTATATTCCTATAGATAGTATTTCACTGAAAGCCTCAGGTTGGTATGTTTATTCTTCAAATATGAAACAGGTTACTTCCCTGAATCCCATTAGTGCAACACCAACTTTTGATAAACCATTTAATATTGAAAATGCTTTGGAATTGCTGGATCAACCTGGAGAATGGTATTGCGATAATAAAAATAACTTTTTGTATTATTATCCGGAGATTGATGAAGATATAAATCTGCCTGATGTTATTATTCCAGCTACAGAACGTTTAATAACTATTAAGGGAAGTGCTAAAAATACTCCTGTTAAAAACCTGGTGTTTGATGGGATAACATTTAAGCATGCCGGATGGTCAGAACCAAACAAAAAAGGATGGTATGGTTATCAGGCTGGTTTACTTGTTCAACCTTCAGGTTATAGCCAAACATATAGTGCAGTTTATGTAGAATATGCAAGAAAGATTGCATTTCAGCATTGCGAATTTTTCAAAACAGGAGCAGTGGGGCTTGATCTTCATAATGGTATATCAGATTGCTCTGTTGAATGTTGTTTATTCTATGATATTGGTGATGCAGGATTAAGCGTATCAACTTTCAACCATGATGAAATTGACCAGGCGGATGAAGATTCCTGTAATTATATCTTAATACAAAATAATTTGTTTTATCGTACCGGTCAGGATTTTTACGGAGCACCAGCGGTAGTGGCCTATTATGTCAAAGGTTTCAAGTTTGTGCATAATGAAATATTCGATGTTCCTTATTCCGGATTATCACTGGGATGGGGATGGAACGGTAAACCTGATTCAAAAACATGCCGCGACAATATTATCTCAAACAACCGGATTGGCAACTATCTGAAAATCTGCCGTGATGGCGGTGGAACTTATACCCTGGGTCAGCAACCTAACTCAATTTGCTCCAATAATTATTATTACAATCAGAAAAATGAATATGGCGCAATTTATTTTGATGCAGGTACTTCCGGTTATACAGCTAATAATAATGTTGTTCAAAACTCTCCGCGATGGTTGAATATTGGAGATCCAACGATTAAAAATATAACATTGGATAATAATTACACAACAACGTCAACATTAACAAATAATGGAACAAATATTGTCCTTACAAATACCCATGTTGTACCTGGTGCAAACTGGAATTCTGAAGCGAAAGCAATTATATCAAATGCAGGCATAAATGCGTGTACTTCACTCAGAAGCATATTACAAGATACAGCTGGAAACAAACCCCCAGTAATAAATATAGCTTCATCATTTTCCTTCAGTTTAATTGAAAATGGAATTCTTGAAGCATCAGTCACCGATCAAACAAATCCGTATAATATGCTGAATATTGCATGGAATCAGGAAGATGGACCAGGAACAATAACATTTTCATCCCTGTCTTCTTTAAGGACTAAAGTTGCATTTTCTCATCCTGGTCTTTATCATGTCTTCTTAATTGCTGATGATGGTTTGCTGAAGTCGTCGAAAAAGATCACAATTAATGTAAGTGATTTCAATATTGGAGTTAACCAGGCACTGAATAAACAAACTTTTGCGTCATCGGTATACGATAGTATTTCGTATCTTGCTGCAAACGCTGTTGACGGAAATATCAACACAATATGGCATCCAAAATACCTGGATTTTGGAACATCGTGGTGGAGTGTGGATTTACTGGATTCTTTATTTATTGACCGTATAGAGATGGTAACCCGACAGGCTTTTCCACAGGCTCAGACTCGATGTAATTTTGCAGTATTGGCATCAGATAGTGTAAACTTCGCCGTATATGATATTTTAGGCGGACAAGGACCTGACACAATTCCCTTTAAAGGCACTTGGACTTTAAATACCGGGGAACAATCAAAAAAGTACAGGTATTTGAAAGTTGTTAAAACGGCAGATTATAATCATACAATTGCTGAATTCAGGGTATTTAGTTTTGATACTTCTAATTTTGTGGATTCACCACTATCAGAAATGAAGTTGCTAAAAATCTATCCGAATCCGGCCAACAATTATATTAATATTGAATTACCAGGAGAAATGAACTGTTTTTTATCAATAATTAATCTTAATGGGAATGTTTTATTTTATCAAAAGTATAATCAGCTCCAAAGGATAGAAGTTAATATATATGATTGGCCAACAGGAATATATTATGTTAATTGCTTAGGAGAAGAAAAGAAATATCAGAATAAATTCATAATTATTCGGTAAGCTGTAAGAGCCAGTGACCTTGACCTTGATTGGACGGAATAAATTGATCACTTGGCGCCTGAGAAAACTGGTATGTCTGTAAGGTGCGTGAAGTAACCGGGTAAGCAGTGAGCAATTTGTCTTCTGCCTATAACATCCATACTAATAGCTTGATTTGACTAATCATCCAAAACAATTAGAAATTGGATGGATGAATTTTTGTTTAAATAATAAAATTGATTTCTGCTTATACAAAGTGTAACTTTACATTAATATCCCTATTCTGAGAAAGTTATACTTAATATGATAATTATGAAAATTTCTTGTAGAATTTCAGGAGTAGTCTTAGTTATTTTATCGGCCCTCTTTTTTCAATCATGTAAAAAAGGTGAAATTCCGGTTGTAATGACGAATAATATAAGGGAGATAACAGATGTGACAGCACTCTGTGGAGGAACAATTTCATCCGATGGTGGATTAAAAGTAAGCACCTGTGGTGTATGCTGGAGCAATGACAGCTCAAACTTGTTTGTTGAAAAGTCTGAACACACAAGTGATGTAAGTGAACTGAACAGTTTTACAAGCTACATCACCAATCTGGTGCCGGATTCACAATATTATGTCAGGGCATATTGCACAAATAAAGCCGGAACCTCTTATGGAAAGACTATTTCCTTTTCCACTAAATACTTAGTAAACAATATTGATCATAATCCATCTATTTCTTATGGGAGTACTTATGATCAGGATGGCAATAAATACAAAACTGTAGGAATTGGGACACAAGTCTGGATGGCTGAGAATCTGAGAGTCATTACATTCAATGATAAAAAACCAATAGGTGGTTACTGCTGGTATAATGATGACGTAACTTCAAATAAACTCAACTACGGAGCCTTATATAGCTGGGAGACTGTAAATACAGGTAAACTCTGTCCGGCTGGCTGGCATGTTCCTACCATGGGTGAAATTGAATTATTAATAACTAACCTTGGGGACGATAATATTGCTGGCGGCAAGCTGAAAGAAGCTGGGACAATCCACTGGAAAGATCCTAATACTGAGGCTGTAAATACCAGTGGTTTTTCGGCTTTACCGGGTGGCTATAAAGAATATACGGGTGGTTTCAAAGATATGGGAAACAAAGGATACTGGTGGTCATCAACAACAATCACACAAAAAGTGACCGGTGTTAATCTGAAAAGATATTGTTACATGATCCTGTACTACGATAAAGGAACCGCATATTGGATTCCTCTGAATAATGGGCCTCAGTACAATTCAGTCAGGTGTATTAAAAACTAGATGAGCTATCATTTGACGGTTTATAGGCCCTTTGTTTTACACATAGAAGGTGTTCGGGTATGCTCTCTTAATGTTGTTTGATAATTAAAACTATAATCAAATGGAACAACAAATTCACTCTATGCTGTGGTGGCTTCTCCCAATAATTATTATTCTTTCAATCTGGGACTCTGTCTGGAAATTGATTGCAATGTGGAAAGCAGCACGAAACAATCATTTGGCATGGTTTATATGCCTCTTCATCTTTAACACAATAGGAATTTTACCAATCATTTATATTCTTATCTACAAGAATAAACCAAAAAGTGGAACCTAGTACAGACAGATTGCAAAATACACTTGCCCGGATTCTCAAAATCAGTTCAGGAGGGGCCAAATAAATTTTTGCATTTAGCCTGACTTTGGCTTAACTTTGATAATGAAATAAATAGACCTATAGTGCCAAGCATTATTGAAGGATATTCATATGATATTTTCATCAGCTACCGCCAGAAAGACAACAAAGGCGACAGGTGGGTGAGTGAGTTTGTTGAGGCACTGAAGACAGAACTCGAATCCACTTTCAAAGAAGAGATAAGTGTTTATTTTGACATTAACCCTCATGACGGACTATTAGAGACACATGATGTAGATGCTTCGCTGAAAGATAAGTTGAAGTGTCTGATCTTCATTCCGATAATATCACGTACCTACTGCGATCCTAAATCAT
>Ga0315277_10009563_pt1 | contig 12366 bp, 12 predicted proteins | sample YL17G05_15_MG_FD_203695 | JGI IMG/M metagenome (GOLD analysis project Ga0315277, IMG submission 203695) | Sediment microbial communities from Yellowstone Lake, YNP, Wyoming, USA - YL17G05_15 | ecosystem: Environmental > Aquatic > Freshwater > Lake > Sediment | place: USA: Wyoming | collected... | reverse complement strand
GAAGAATCCATCATCAATGAGTTTATGGAGAAAAAGTTTTCTTCCCCACCTGAAGTAACACGTGAGGAGATAGAAAGATTCTATAAGATGTACAAGGATCGAATGGAGGGGAAACCCCTAAAAGAGGTGGCTCCGGCGATTGAACAAATTATTCGGGAAATGAAACAAAGAGAAGTACTGGGGCAGTTCTTAGGGGAGCTTCGAAAAAACGCCAAGGTTGAAATTAACCAAGACCGTCTACAAAAGATTGCAGCCAAGCCACCTGATTCGAATACGGAAGAAGATTTTAAAAAGGCCACCGCCGGTGGGAGGCCCGTTCTGGTGGATTTCGGAGCCAACTCCTGTGTACCCTGCCGGCAGCTCAGACCTATTCTTAAGGAAATTAACAAGGAATATTCGGGGAAGGCCAGTGTTTTGGTCATCGATGTCTACAAATATCAAGACCTCGCCAGACAGTATAAAATCCAGCTCATCCCCACTCTGGTCTTTTTTGATTCCAAGGGGAAGGAGGTTTTCCGACATGTAGGGGTTTTGGATAAGGATAAGATCATCACGAAGTTAAAAGAGATCGGAATGGGCTCATGATTTGATTTCGGAATGCAGAATGCGGATTGCGGAATAAAGGATTTGGAGTGGTGAATAAAAACGTATTAAGATTTTAATCCGAAATCCGCAATAATTTTTGGGGGGTCTAAAGAATGGCTGAAGAACAGATGACTAAGAAACTTTCTTTCCTGGACCGATTTCTCACATTGTGGATCTTTCTTGCGATGTTCATTGGTGTGGGCTGGGGATATCTCTACCCAGGTGTGGTCAGTTTCTGGAATCTATTCCAGGTGGGCACGACCAACATCCCCATCGCCATTGGACTGATTCTGATGATGTATCCGCCTTTGGCCAAAGTGAAATATGAGGAAATGGGAGAAGTTTTTCGTAATTACAAAGTGCTTGCTCTTTCCTTGGTTCAGAATTGGGTCATCGGTCCCATCCTCATGTTTCTTTTAGCCATACTCTTTCTTTCAGGCTATTCGGAGTACATGGTAGGTCTCATCATGATTGGTTTGGCTCGCTGCATCGCCATGGTCATCGTTTGGAATGATCTGGCCTCTGGTGACAGGGAATACTGTGCCGGACTGGTGGCCTTCAACTCAATCTTCCAGGTCATTTTCTTCTCCATCTACGCCTACGTCTTCATTACGATCCTTCCTCCGTTCCTTGGGCTAAAAGGAGTGGTCGTCAATATCACCATTGGTCAGATCGCCGAAAGCGTTTTTATTTATCTTGGTATTCCTTTCATTGCCGGTGTCCTTTCTCGGTTGATTGGCCTGAAAACAAAAGGCCGACAGTGGTATGAGCAGAAATTCATTCCCAAAATCAGTCCGATCACTCTAATTGCCCTTCTCTTTACCATCCTGGTCATGTTCTCCCTCAAGGGTGAGTATATTGTCCAGCTCCCTCTTGACGTGGTCCGGATAGCTATTCCTCTGTGTATCTATTTCGTCATCATGTTCTTCGTCTCCTTTTATTTGTCAATGAAGGCAGGCGCCACTTATGAACAATCCACCACTTTGAGTTTCACAGCCGCATCGAATAACTTCGAGCTTGCCATCGCTGTGGCCGTAGCAGTCTTCGGAATCAATTCAGGTCAGGCCTTTGCAGCCGTCATCGGTCCCCTGGTGGAAGTCCCCGTTTTAATAAGCCTGGTCAACGTGGCTCTTTGGTTTAAGAAGAAATATTTCCCCTATGCGATAGAAACTCCTGCTGGAGTCTGTCATGTAACCTGCGCACCATGAGGAAATCATACGATGGCTCCATACAGGAGTGGACATACCCTTAAGGTCCACTCCCTTTTTTTGCATTCTCATCCCATCCCAGGGGAATTGTGTCGGCATTTCCACCCACGAACCATGAAAATTGTTACCTTCCGTCGCCTCTTTCAAACACAATTTCGCCGGTGCTTACGACCGGCCTTTTCTTTTGGCCTTCGGATGATCTACCAAATTAATTCTTGACAAATGTCTTTTCAGATATTAATATGAGTTCTACCACATATAAGTGGATGCTCATATAAAGATGAATGAAAAGGCACTGGAATCATTGTCAAGGCTTTTTGGGCTGCTAAGGGACACAAACCGCTTAAAGATCCTCTTTGCTATTGGAAAGGGGAGGAAGTCTGTTTCGGAGATCATGGCCGAAACTTCTCTCCCACAAACCCTTGTATCTTTTCATCTAAGGCCGCTAAGAGAAAGGGGTATTCTTTCGACAGAGAGGAATGGGGCCTTCATCTATTACAGTCTTACAGAGCCTGCTTTAATCGATTTGTTGACATCGCTTTGCGGCCTTTCTCCTAAGGAAAAGTTCAGGGAAAAGGTGGATTTCGTTTGCCCGCCGATGCCATTCATGCGAAGGTGGATGAAAGGAGGTAAGTAATATGTGGTGGTGGAACGGTCCTCCCCCTATGTGGGGAATGTGGTGGATCATGCCTTTGATAGGTCTTGTCTTTGTTATCATAGTGTTATTTTTCCTTTCACGATTTTTCGGTGGTGGAGCCCGTTTTTGTGGGGGTAGGAGATACGACGAGATAGAAGAGCTGAGAAGGGAGATAAGAGATTTGAAGGATGAGATCGCAAGGCTCAGAAAAAAGGAATAAAAGGAGGTGCCAAATGGAAGGCAAAACAGGAGGTATGGGACCCGGCATGGGGATGGGAATGATGAAAGAGATGATGGAAGGAATGGGAGGAATGCCCCCAATGATGGAGAAGTGAATGCAGATGTGTCAGCAGATGGCAGGTGCCGTCTCGGAGTCAGCGTCAATGGCCTCCTTTGCTACCCCTGAGCTAAGAGCGCTTTTTGAGGAATGGGCAAAGGCAGTTGAGGAAGAAATTCTTGGATTCCTAAAGGAGAAAGGGTCGAGTAATCCTTCTGAGATAGCGAGTAAACTCAAAATTTCCGAAGAGAGCACTTTATTCCTCATAGGCAAGATGGCGAGGGAAAAGAAACTTAAAATCACAGGGATGAAGCTTTAAAAATGGGAGAATTTAAGTAAAGGGAGAAGTAAGGGTGAAAAACTTGATAACGGCTGAAGACAGGAAAAAAATTGAGGAAGGCATCAGGAAGAAGTATATGAGGGTCGCCATTAACCCTGAAGGGAACTTCCAATATCCTACCGGAGAGGCCGGACTCAATGGACAGAATTACGACCTTGAGATTCTGAGAAAACTCCCTCAAGATATATTGGTCTCTTATTGCGGTGCGGGAAACCCATTCAGCCTTGGGACAATCAACGAAGGCGAGGCTGTCTTGGACATCGGCTGCGGTACGGGCATGGACACACTGATTGGAGCCATAATGGTTGGCCCAAAAGGAAGGGCTGTGGGGATTGATCTCGTACCAGAAATGCTTGATCGTGCACGGAAAAACCTTCGGAAGACCTCTCTTAACAACGTGAGCTTTCAGGAAGCCTCTGCTGAAGGCCTCCTCTTCCCAGACGCAACTTTTGATGTGGTGATTTCCAATGGGGTTTTCAACCTTATTCCTGATAAGGTGAGGGTCCTGAAAGAGGTGCTCAGGGTCTTAAAACCTTTCGGCAGGTTCATGATAGCAGACCAGGTTCTAACTGTTGAGCCGACTGATGACACTCAATCCATGGTGAAGAACTGGGCTCGGTGACAGGGCGGGGCTATACCAGGAAAGGATTTCCTGGCCATGTTGAATGAGGCGGGCTTTATTGAATACGAACTTGTCAAAGACACTGGCTTTAACAGTTCCCCTGTCACCAAAGGAGTGCTGTTTAGAGCCAGAAAGCCAGAAGAAGTCAGAAAGAGGCCCATGAATATGTCATCGGAAAAGAGATAAAAATGGGCTTCTGGAATCTTAAGACTTTAAAACTCGATGAATTTCGGCCTGGCATCTGGAGTAAATTAGAATCAGGCTCAAATTTAATGATGGCCTTTATGGAAATCGCCCCGAATAAAGAGGGGGCTGCCCATGACCATCCTTTTGACCAATGTGGAATAGTCTTAGAAGGGGAAATAGAGATGTCTGTCAGTGAAGAAAAGAAATTACTGAGCCCCATGGAAACCTACTTTATTCCAGCAGGAGTAAAACATAACTGGAAGACCATCGCCTCACCAGCCAAGATTTTAGATATCGTGGTTAAACAGGGCTAAAGAATATAAAATGGTCTGGATCCTATGTCCTCCCCTTCGATTCCCGGTGTAATAGCTAAAATTGACCTTTCGTTGTATTTCTGATAAATTACCCACCAAAGTAATGCTTTGCTTTTTACGATTTACGCCTAACGAGCGAGTGTGCCATGCGGTATTTTCCCGTGGGACTATAAATGCAGATCTCCTTCCGATTGAATATTTTTATTGACAAAAGGTATCAATTGATACCATAATATTTATGGATCGACCTTCCCATAAAGAAATCAGCCGTAAGTTAAAACTGTCAAAGGAGGCGGTATCAGAAAATCGAATTTCCATCTTGAATCCAGTTAGTGTCGCTGCTGACACATTAGAATTAGGCCTGAACCTTCGAAACATCTCAAATATCCTTAGCGATCTTTTGGAAGAGATAGAACCGAATGATTATGCAGGACAGTATCCTCCACAACGTTCTTATGAAGATGAAATAAAAGATTGCGAACTTTTAGCCTTTCGGTGGTTGAGTAAGAAGTTGGGGTGCAGAGTGTATTTGAAGTTTACGCTTAAAGAAACCAGGTTGTGGCTCGTGTCTCTCCATGAGGACCGAAAAGAGACTGCGGGGGGTTGAAATGAAAGAAAATGGAATGAACTGTCCTGAGGGACATGGAAAAATGGTGATCAAAAGAATAAGAAAGGGAATAACTTTTCGTGGTATTCATTTAACTGTTCCGACAAACCAGTATGTGTGCAGGGTTTGCGGTAAAGAGGCAGGGACGGTCAACCAGGCGGCAGATACTCAGATGGCGATTTCGGAAGCCTATCGTAAAGCGGTCAACCTGTTAACTGGCAAGGAAATCGTTGAAAAGAGGAAGAAATTGAATTTGACTCAGGAGTCTCTCGCCAAGAGGATGAACGTCGGGATTGCCAGCATCAAGAGATGGGAAGGTGGCACCATTCAAAGCAAGTCCATGGATCGCGCCCTTCGGATTGCCCTTGGAGATCAGAGTGTGGGAGATAGTTGCACCGGAAATCGTGCCTTTTCGATTCCCAGGATAAAGTTGGTATTAAGAGAATTCGAGTCTGTCCTGGGTAAGCATATCCTGAAGAAGAATGACAAGATGCTCTTTGCAGCAAAATATCTTTGGTATGCAGATATGGTGGCTCACCGGGAAACAGGGGAAAGCATGACCGGTTCCACCTATGCTGCCCTTCCTTATGGGCCCCAGCTCAATAACTATAAAGATTTGATCGAAGACATCATGAAAGCTGATGAGTCGAAGGCAGAGCCTCTTAGCCGGGAGGAGAAAAGGATTGTCACTCGGATTGCCATGAAATTTCCTGAAGAGCGGATGGTATACGATGCCGCCCATAAAGAAAAAATGTGGAAGAAACAACCGAACGGAGCAATTATTCCTTACACCGATTCAGCGGAATTAGGTGGGGTCTAATGGCTCCTCAAAAAGAATGGACTTTTTTGTCTTTTACCCCTAACGGTTGAGGATTGACGCTTTGCGCAATGCAGTACTTTGAAAAATCTGGTAAGTTATAAATTCTTTCTGTGACAAAAAAATGCCAGAATAAGCGTAATCAAATATTAAGACTCATGTCATGATCACTGAAGCTGATACCTGTAGAAAATATGTTCTTCCAAAGCTTACCGAGGCTGGTTGGGATAATGATCCCCATTCCTTTACAGAACAGAAGACTTTCACGGACGGGCGTATTGTAGTTATTGGCCAAAAGATTAAACGCCAAAAACAAAAGCGAGCCGATTACCTCCTCCGCTATACCCGTGATTTCATGATTGCCGTTATCGAGGCAAAAGCCGCCTACAAATCCCCAGGTGATGGCCTTCAACAGGCAAAGGAATATGCTGAAATCCTTGGGTTAAAATTCGCCTATTCAACCAATGGTCATGGCATTATCGAATTTGATTACCTAACCGGTCAGGAAAGAGAACTCGGTTCATTTCCATCCGCAATCGAACTCTGGGAACGTCTTGGAACTCATCAAAAATTGGATGATGAGTTAACAAAACGTCTCCTCACACCTTCATACACTCAAAGCGCAAAGATTCCTCGTTATTATCAGGAGATTGCTATTAATCGCTCTGTGCAGGCGATCCTACAAGGTAAACCCCGCATCCTGTTGACAATGGCTACAGGTACCGGGAAGACGCTCGTTGCCTTCCAAATCTGTTGGAAGCTCTGGAATTCACGCTGGAATAGGACAGGAGATTACAGACGCCCCAAAATCCTCTTTTTGGCTGACAGAAACATTCTGATCGATGATCCCAAAGATAAGGACTTTGCACCTTTTGGAGACGCCCGCTGGAAGATTGAAAACGGTGTGGCAAACAAGAGTCGCGAGATCTATTTCTCAACCTATCAGGCGATTGCCAAGGATGAACGACGTCCTGGACTTTACAAAGAGTATGCACCTGATTTCTTTGATCTCATTATCGTAGATGAATGCCATCGCGGAAGTTCTCGGGATGAGAGTAACTGGCGCGAGATACTCGAATTTTTTAAACCGGCCTACCAACTGGGCATGACAGCAACACCGCTTCGTGAAGATAACCGTGATACTTACCGTTATTTTGGCAATCCCATCTACACATATAGCCTTCGCCAGGGGATTGATGATGGTTTTCTTGCCCCCTACCGTGTTCACCGCGTAATAACGACGTTTGATGCTGCCGGGTGGCGTCCAACCAAAGATGATCTCGATCGTTTTGGTAGGGAGATCCCAGACGAGGAATATCACACCCCAGATTTTGAACGTATCGTGGCACTTCGAGCAAGAACTGAGGCAGTGGCTCGACACTTGACCGAGTTTTTAAAGAAGACTGACATATTTGCAAAAACCATCATCTTTTGTGTCGATCAGGAACATGCCGACGAGATGCGTCGGGCCTTCAATAATTTAAATACTAACCTCGTTCAAAAATACCCCGATTATGTTTGCCGTGTGACATCCGAGGAGGGACAAATTGGCCGAGGGCATCTAAGCAAGTTTCAAGAACTTGAGACAGTTACCCCAGTGATTGTCACCACATCGAAATTACTTACAACGGGGGTTGATGTTCCCACATGTAAGAATGTTGTATTGGTTCGTATCATCAACTCGATGACTGAATTTAAGCAGATCATAGGCCGAGGCACCCGTGTTCGCGATGATTACGGAAAGTTTTTCTTTAACATCTTGGATTATACCGGCAGTGCAACTCGCCTTTTTGCCGACCCTGAATTTGATGGGGCGCCAGCATTATTAACAGAGGAAGAAATTGATGAAAGGGGAGAAATAATCCCAAATACTTACGAAGTGGTTGAAGAGGAGATACCTATTGCGGCTGAACCTGAAATGGAGTGGGAAGTAACGCCTACTATTACAGATGACTCAGAAGGAAAACGTCGAAAGTATTATTTTGATGGAGGACATGTTGAAATTGCTGCCCATCTCGTTTATGAACTTGATACCGATGGAAACCAACTCCGAGTCGTCAAATTTACCGACTATACTGCAGAGAAAGTACGGACACTTTATCCTTCAGCTATTGAATTACGCAGACGTTGGGCTAGCCCAGAACATCGGTCCGAAGTTATTTCCTTACTCGAGGAAAGAGGAATTGATTTTGAAGAATTAGCCTCCGCCTCAAATCAGCCTGATGCCGACCCGTTCGACCTCCTCTGTCATATTGCCTACAATGCTCCTCTTCGGACACGACGAGAAAGGGCAGATCGATTAAGAAAAGATAAGAAAGATTTTTTTGACCAATTTGGTTCAGAAGCCAGGATGATATTAAATGAACTTCTGGATAAATATGCTGATTACGGAACTGCCCAGTTTATCATCCCCGATGTATTGAAAGTTCCTCCAATTTCTGAGCATGGAAACGTGATAGAGATTGCAGCCCTCTTTGGCGGGGCAGAGAAGTTAAAAGAAGCAGTAAACCAATTGCAGACGCTACTCTATGCTGCATGAAGGAAGGATAATCCATGGTGCGGAAAACTAAGGATACGCAACCGCTAACAACTGCCCAACAACTGAGTAGCCTAATAAAATCTGCGCGAGACATTATGCGCAAAGACAAGGGGTTAAGTGGTGATTTGGATCGCCTGCCGATGCTTACCTGGATTATGTTCCTTAAGTTCCTCGACGATTTGGAACAGATGCATGAACAAGAAGCCATCATGCGAGGGAAGAAATTCCGGCCTGCCATTGAGTCGCCCTACCGATGGAGGGGTTGGGCTGCAAAGGAAGACGGCATCACTGGTGACGAACTCATTGCTTTTATTAACAACGAAGAAGCAATCCGTCCCGATGGAACCAAGGGACCTGGTCTCTTCGCTTACTTAAGAAGCCTCCATGGAGCAAACGGCGGCGACCGTCGCGATGTCATTGCGACCGTTTTTAAAGGCATTACCAACCGCATGATAAGCGGCTACCTTCTTCGGGATATAATCAACAAGATTAATAGTATTCACTTCAGCTCTTCAGATGAGATTCATACACTCAGCCATCTGTACGAATCCTTGCTTAAGGAGATGCGTGACTCAGCAGGAGATTCAGGGGAATTTTATACTCCCCGTCCTGTTGTCCGTTTCATGGTTGAAGTCGCTGATCCACAACTTGGAGAAACTGTTCTTGACCCAGCCTGTGGCACCGGAGGTTTTCTTGTAGAAACTTTCAATCACTTGGAAAAGCAATGTAAGACCGTTCAAGATCGGGAGATCCTCCAGACGAAAAGCATCTTTGGGGGAGAGGCCAAGCCGCTTCCTTACCTGTTAGCACAGATGAATTTGCTTCTCCATGGTTTGGAATCTCCGCAAATAGATCCACTAAATAGCCTGCGCTTTCCTTTAAGAGAAATTGGAGATAAGGACCGTGCTGACATTATCCTGACAAATCCACCTTTTGGTGGTGAAGAGGAGAGGGGCATCCTCGGAAACTTTCCAGAAGATAAACAAGCTTCGGAAACGACCCTTCTTTTCCTCCAGCTTATCATGCGTAAATTGAGGAGACCTCCCAAGCCGGGGCGTGCTGGTGTCGTCGTGCCTAATGGAATACTTTTTGGTGATGGGGTTTGTGCCCGAATCAAGGAAGAACTTCTGAAAGAATTCAATCTTCATACCATTGTGAGATTACCCAACGGGGTTTTTGCGCCGTATACCAGCATTCCAACGAACCTTCTCTTTTTCGACCGGTCAGGCCCAACAAAGGAGATCTGGTATTATGAACTTCCATTACCCGAAGGCCGAAAACAATATACCAAGACCCAACCTTTACAATATGAAGAGTTTACGGATTGTTTGGCATGGTGGAAGGCCCGAAAAGAAAACGAAAGGGCTTGGAAAGCTTCAGCAGAAGAAATCCTAAAATATAATGAAGGCGGCAACCTCATTTCGGTTAATCTGGATATCAAGAACCCTAACAACAAACAGGACTTTGTGCATATGCCTCCAGAACAGTTGGTGGAGGATATTCTTAAGAAAGAGCAGAGGATTATCGAAATAATTGCTGAGATTAAGCAGGTCCTTGCCCAGGAGCCAAAGGCATGAAAAATTCTTCCGTCAAGAAGTCCGAGACTACCCATGGTTCGCTCAAGGGTTACGACTCTGTATTGTCCGGTCTCGTGGATTTGCTGGAAAGCGCACGCAGAACATCCTCCCGCACTATAAATGCAATCATGACCGCCACTTATTGGGAAATTGGGAGGCGGATTGTAGAGTTTGAACAGGGTGGGGATATCCGTGCAGAGTACAAAGCGGGTCTTCTTGAAAGGCTTTCCAGAGATCTTACCAGCCGTTTTGGACGTGGGTTCTCGGTGGACAACTTGGAAACGATGCGGCTTTTCTACAAGGCTTACCCACCGGAGAGAATTTCCGAGACACTGTCTCGGAAATCCGATGCCCTTCTCAGTTCTACTTCAAAATCCGAGACACCGTCTCGGAAATTCAACCTGAGTGATCTGTCTGGAGCGTTTCCCCTCTCCTGGTCACACTATGTCCAGCTCTTGCGCCGTAGCCGCTCAGCGGAGGCACGTGCTTTTTATGAGACCGAGGCACTTCGTTGCGGGTGGTCCGTCCGGCAACTGGACAGGCAGATATCTTCGCTATTCTACGAGCGGATACTACTTTCAAAGAATAAAACAGCCATGCTGAAAAAAGGTGCTCCATCCAGACCCGAGGATATGGTCACTCCAGATGAGGAGATCAAAGATCCCTACATTCTAGAATTTCTAAATCTAAAGGACGAGTACTCCGAAAACGACCTGGAACAAGCCCTCATCCAGCAGTTAGAAAAATTTCTGCTCGAACTCGGTGGTGACTTCGCCTTTATCGGAAGACAACGTCGCCTGCGCATCGGCGACGATTGGTATCGCGTGGACCTACTCTTCTTTCATCGTCGGTTGCAGTGTCTGGTGGTAATTGACCTCAAGGTCGGCAAGTTCACCCACGCTGACGCTGGGCAGATGCATCTTTACCTCAACTATGCCCGAGAGCACTGGACGAACGAGGGCGAGAACCCGCCTGTTGGCCTGATCCTCTGTGCCGAGAAAAACGCTGCTGTCGCACACTATGCTTTGGAAGGTCTGCCCAACAAAGTTATGGCTGCCGAATATAAGATGAAACTCCCAGACGAAAAGATGCTCGCAGCAGAACTGAAGCGATCACGAAAACTGCTGGAGAGCCGTATCCTTGTTAGTGCAAAGAAGGAGTCACCGCAATGAACAGGCCCTGGTCAATGGTCCCGCTAAGAGAACTCCTTACGCCTGTAAGTCGTCCTGAGGCTGTTGACCCACAAAAGACTTATCACATTCTCGGGGCGCATTGGTATGCAAAGGGGTTATATACAAAAGACATCAAGAGCGGCTCTCAAATTCAAGCAAAAAATTTATATCGAGCGGAGCACGGGGACTTTGTTTATAATCGTCTTTTTGCCTGGAAAGGTTCATTTGCTGTTGCTTCAGAGGAAAATCATGGTTGCTATGTCTCGAATGAATTCCCATGCTTCTTAGTAAACCAGAACCGGATTGACCGCCGATATTTATGGAGATACTTCAGCCGGGCTGGGATCTGGGAGGAGGCATTCGGTTTGAGCACCGGAGGGACACCAACAAGCCGAAATCGGTTAAAAGAGGACAAACTTCTTGCCATGAAGATGCCCCTACCACCAGTGGAGGAGCAGCGGCGGACCGTGGCCAAAATCGACAATCTGGCTGCAAAGATTAAGGAAGTGCGGGGACTGCGCGAAAGTGCAATGGAGAAGGCTGATGCCTTATTGCCTCGTTCAAGGGCTGCTGAGTTCATGGTTTTAGCGGACCATTTCCCAAATCTACCCCTTGACAAGTTAATATCGATGGCAAGTGGGGAAGGACTGACTTCGAGCCAAATGGACGACGCCGCGCCATATCCGGTTTACGGCGGCGGAGGGCTCACAGGGCGATACTCTCAATACCTTTTTGAAGAACCCAAGATCGCGATTGGCAGAGTGGGCGCACGTTGCGGTTGCGTTTTTGTCACCGAACCAAAGTCGTGGATCACTGACAACGCCCTCTACCTGACCGAGATTTCGGCTGATCTCCATCCGCCCTATCTTGTTCATGCCTTGAGCACATTGGACATTCGACAACAGGCGAATCAGGCGGCGCAGCCAGTGGTGTCGCAGAAAAAGATCAACCCGCTGACTATCCCAGTTCCTCCAATCGCTGAACAACAGCGGATTGTGGGGGAGTTAGACGCATTGCAAGCAGAGATAAGTTCGCTGAGGCATATGCAAGCCCAGACCACCGCCGAATTAGATGCCTTGTTACCATCCATCCTCGACAAAGCCTTCAAAGGAGAATTATGAAATGAGCAGACGAACATCTCTGGTCTGTCAACATTTAGAAAATATATCACGGCGTCTATCCAAAGGGGTCAGTCCGTGAATTTAGGAATCAATCATTGATCGTGGTCATCGGGAGCATATGCGACCCCCCTTATTTCCCTGCCAAAAATCCTAAAAGAACAGCGGCCAATCCCAGTAATCCTTGTAACTCCCAATTCGACTTGGATTTTCCAGCCTCGGCCAACTTCAACGCGCGATCGGTGAGTTCCTTTTTCTTTCTCAAAAGCAGTCCGGTAGACATTTCTCAGAAAACACGTGTCCGTGTTTCGTGTCCATACCCCATTTTGCAGAAAATAGCATGGTGCACCCATCCTTCGTCCCGTCT
>Ga0315277_10009562_pt1 | contig 12366 bp, 9 predicted proteins | sample YL17G05_15_MG_FD_203695 | JGI IMG/M metagenome (GOLD analysis project Ga0315277, IMG submission 203695) | Sediment microbial communities from Yellowstone Lake, YNP, Wyoming, USA - YL17G05_15 | ecosystem: Environmental > Aquatic > Freshwater > Lake > Sediment | place: USA: Wyoming | collected... | reverse complement strand
CGGGTTCTCCCTGCGATAGTTGTCAACCTTGCAGTGACGGCCACGCCCCTGTTTTCCGTAGAATGCACAGACAGCGTTCGCCAGGTTTCCTTTGTCCTGCTCCTCCACGGCCGGCGTTAGCCCCTCACCCACGTACCGCTGCTTCCATCCGCCGACCCGATCCATGTGGGCAAGGTCCAAGGCGATCTCAAAGATGCTCTGGTGATTCATGAATGCCCAAAGCGCCTTCTCGTAGGGGTTCTCCATCCGCTCGAAGGTCTCGGACCAATCCAGATCATGGTAGACTGATCCTGCTTCCTCGATCAGGACTTGCACACCCAGCGGGCAGGCCATCTCGTACACCTGCGAGAACTCAGCCTCCACATCTGTCCTCTGCTTCTCGCCAAGTTGGTCAAGGGCCTCTGCAATCGGCTCGATCTCTGTCCTCTGCAAAGATTCGAAGTCAACGTCTGCCAGCAGTCCCTTGCGGGCAAAGTATTCCTTCAGAATCTTCTTCGGCGTCTGCCGCAAAAAGGTGTTGCGTGAGTAGTTACGTGGCATGTAGGTCCCTCCAATTTCAAGACTCCAATCCTTTCCTCGGCTACTGAATTACCATACAATCCTGGTGCTTCCTGAAAACGTATCCCTCAATGGGCCGCTCGCCCAGACCGAGGGCAGCAAGCCTAACAATCCCAAAGCTTTCGGACGTTGGATTCATCCACGCCCATGGGCTGACCAGTTTTGAAAATCCCCTCACGTAGATCCTTTAGCAAGTCCTGGGGAGTCTCCGGATCGTATCCTGAACGCCGCATGAAATCACGACGCGAGATCATTCCCCTAAGAATCCCCGCAGCCAAGTGACGAGCTTCACAGCGAGACCTTTCTTCTCCTTCTACACTTCTTCCGTGGAGCGCGTCCGAACGCCGGTCGTACATCTTTTTCACAAACGCGATAGCGTTGCTGCGCTTGTCTGGAACGGGCTCAAGTAGTGCAGCAATATCCATTGCCAGTTTTTGGGCGATTTCCGTCTTCTCCTCTCCCAGCATAGCCTCCATTGCTGTAACCGACAGAGCAAGTCCAAGGGCGTCATTCGACTGAGCATCAGATTCCATCAACAGGTGAATGGCATTACGGATACGCTTGTCTATGGAATCCTTTTTCGTTTTCGCTGGCCTGCTATAAAACGCGTCCAGGCAACTGTGGATGAACAGTCTTTGGCCAGACAGCGTTTTCTCGTTGAGTGACGGGAGTTCACTGGAGGGAACACGAGCTATCGCCTCCTCGCAAGGCTGCAACAACGATACAGACTGAATGATGGATATCAAGAGACGTGGCATCTCGGACTGTAGTCTCGCAAATGCGGCCCTGCTCATGCATCCTTCAAATTCAGCCAACACGTGGTACCAGTTCTCAATTACTTTCTCTCCGACATATCGTACCGTTATGCCGTTTTCGGATGACCAGCAGAGCATGTCTTCCAAGATTCGTCTAAGCACTGCAAGCGCATCGCCCCTCTCCACCGGGGTGTTGGATTTCCCAAACTCTACTCCGGCGAAGAACCATTCGAGACGCCGGTGAAGAGTTGGGCACCTACAAATCTCAAAGGTTGACGAGCGCTTTTGGGATAAGAGGCAACTCTCCACGAAACTCAGGAATACGGTATACACGTTTTCGAAATCCGGCTCTGGCGAAGGATATTCTGTTGGCTTGGCCAACAGGACGAAACCGTTTGCCAGGTCGTCAAGAGTGATTCTCGCAGGCCGCAACATCCTATCCATCACGTACTTCTGAAAAGCCTGATCGATTCGCTCACAGTTCCCAAGAACCTCCCCCCTCCACCATGCCTCTTCCCACAAAGAAGTCTCATGTTCAGTTACGGCATCCTCCATATCATCGGTGGGATTATCGTACAATGTCCCTGCGTGGTTATACACATCCCTTATTGTCTGAATCACCTCTGCACGCAATTTCTCATTCTTCAGCAACTCTATGATCTCGTCAGCCATGCCGATCCCTTCCGATCTGTGGCGTGCGTTCACACCCACTATGAGAGCGTTTTCCATCAACCCTGTGGCTTATTTGATGAACCCGTCAATAGCGGCCATTCTCCGTGTATCCTCTCGTGGATTTGCACAAGTGCCTGTGCGATCTCTTGCTTGTTTGCATTCCTCGCAATGAAGACTTCTCCTTCCGATGCCGTCCGGCCCCCGAAATGGCAGAAGCTGATTGCGATCCTTTCCACGGATGGATGCAGATGCTCAAGTGAATACCATCTATGGTTGCTTTCCAGGTCTCCGGAATACTGCCCGGTGTAAAACCCATCGACTCAAGTATGCTGCCCACTTCCATCGTCTTTCCTCTCCAGATCAGCCGGCGGGGGCGGATCGAATTCGACCGTGGCGCCCAGAGAAAAGCCATGCTCTTCGAACTGCCGTTCGATTCGCACTTCCGGGATACCGGCGATCGATGCAAAATGTCCGGCAAGCCCGTGAACAGTTGGCCGCCTCTCCATTCTTAAGGCGGATTGGCTGGCATCCACCATGCGGTCTTTGGCATCATAGCAACGTAGAACGAATTCTGCCAGAGCGCGGACATCGCCCGGCCAGAGGATCTGCACGTCCTCAAGCTGTGACAAATAGACCGTGTCTCTCTTGTCCATAGGTTCACCTGCACTCAGTTGATGGGCCAGCCGCCGGTGGCGGCGATGGTTTTGTCGATCTGCATTGACACGAAGACATTATGCCGTTTCTTCTTCGGCGTGAATCTGATCATAGACCTCTCTCAAAAGATGCTGGCCAACCGCCTCGCGGAACTGCTCCTCGTTCATGTACTTGGCTGTGATCTCTTCGTTCTGCTCCATCCGGTCGATGAAAAGCCCTTCCAGTGCCTTACGGAACACATAGCCAAAGTTCTCCATCGTGTTAGCCAACGCCGCCTGCCTGAGACTCGCATCCCCCACGGCATCCTCTTTGATCGATTCGAAGAAGAGTTGGTCGCCCGGCTTGAACGCAGTGCCGAACCTCTCATTGAGAATGTCGATCAGCTTGGAAAGCTCTATCTCCTCGCCATGAGCCACACCCGTACCCACCGATGTAGGGCCGGATACCGGCTCCTCTTTGCCCGCCTCCATTTCTATCGAGCTCTCCCCGATCTTCTGCAACCGATAGAACTTCAACGCCACCTCATCATCAAAATTGTACACCGGCCCACGGTCGTCTTTGGGCAACTTCGTGAGCAGAAACCGGATGTAGGAATACAGCTTCTCCAGGTCTGAATCCTGGAACGGGATGATCTGGGACAGAAAGGCGTATAGGTTCCGGTAGGCCACGAGCGTCTTGCGGAACTCTTCCCGGACCTCCCCGTCAAGTTGCTTGTAGCGGCCGACCGCCGGGTCGATGCAGGCGTTCATTCGGGCATGGTCGGACGGTGTCTGCTGCTTCCTCGGCTTGTAGAAGACTTTGCAGAACTCCGCGACCTCGGTTTTGTGGTAGACCTGCTGTGCATCGAGCTTGGCCTGGAGTTCATAAAGCTGCTTAGCATCGGCTCGCTCGCCGATCAGCGTCTGTTCATAGTAGGGCTGAAAGGCCGCCAGGATTTCCTCCGGCTCGTTGACGAAGTCCAGAACAAACGTCTCCTCCTTGCCGGGGTGCATCCTGTTGAGTCTTGAGAGTGTCTGCACCGCTTGTATCCCTGCCAATCGCTTATCCACATACATCGTGTGTAAGAGAGGCTGATCGAACCCCGTCTGATACTTCTCGGCGACGAGCAAGACCTGATACTCTTCGGTCCCGAACCGCTCTGGCAACTCCTTCTCCCGAATGCCATTGTTCATTCCCACCTCGGTGTATTCGACGCCGGGCGCATCCGGATCGGGCACTGTTCCCGAAAAGGCCACGAGGGTCTTGATCCCCTTGTAGCCCTTCTCGGCGATGTACTTGTCGAACGCCTGCTTGTAGCGGACAGCGTGCAGGCGGCTGGAAGTCACCACCATCGCCTTGGCCCTGCCGCCGATCTTGTGCATGGTGAAATGGCGGAAGTGCTCGACCATGACTTCCGTCTTCTGGGCGATGTTGTGCGGGTGCAGGCTCATGAACCGCGCGAGCGCGCGTGCCGCCTTGCGTTTGTCTACCTGCGGATCATCCTCAATAGACTTGATCAGCCGGTAGTAAGTCTTGTAGGTCGTATAATGCTTCAGCACGTCCAGGATGAACTCTTCCTCGATGGCCTGTCGCATACTGTAGAGATGGAAAGGCTGTGGCTTGCCATCCGGCCCCGGCTGCCCGAAGACCTCCAGCGTCTTGTACTTGGGCGTGGCGGTGAAGGCGAAGAAGCCGATATTGGGCTGCCTGCCGCGCTTGGCCATCGTTTTGAGGACTTCCTCTTCGTAGTCGGGCAAACCCTCTTCTTCGGCCTTGGCTTTGGCCTCTTCCTTGATGGCCGCGCCTGCGAGTACCCCTTTGAGGTCGGTGGCTGCGTCGCCACCTTGAGAACTGTGCGCCTCATCAATGATGACGGCATATCGACGCATGGGCAAGTCGCCGATCTTCTCGGTCACAAATGGAAACTTCTGGAGCGTCGTGATGACGATGGGCACGCCCGTAGCCAGTGCCTCCGCCAGTTGGGTGGAGTTGACATCGATCTTCTGGACGACACCTTGCTTGTGCTCGAACTGATAGATTGTGTTTTGAAGCTGCTGGTCGAGCACGACACGGTCAGTTATCACAATGACCGAGTCGTAGACCCTCTCGTCTTTGTCATTGTAGAGGCTTGCCAGTCGGTGCGCCAGCCAGGCAATGGAATTGCTCTTGCCGCTTCCGGCAGAGTGCTGAACGAGGTAATTGGTCCCCGTGCCCCGCTCGCGGGCGTCAGCCACCATCTTCCGCACGCAGTCAAGCTGATGATAGCGGGGGAAAATCATCGTCTCGCGCTTGACCTTCTTGCCGCCGAGGTTCTTCTCCTCGACCTGAAGGTGAATGAACCGTGCCAGGATGTCGAGGAAGCTGTGCCGCTCCAGGACTTCTTCCCACAGGTAGGCGGTCTTGTAGCCGCCTGGGTTCTCCGGGTTGCCTGCGCCCTTGCCCCAGCCCTTGTTGAAGGGCAGGAAGCGCGTGCTGCGGCCGGAAAGGCGGGTGGTCATATAGACTTCGTCCGTATCCACCGCGAAATGGACAAGCGTGCGTCTCTTGAATTGAAAGAACAGGTCCACCGCATCGCGGTCATTCTTATACTGCGTGACCGCGTGCCGCCACGTCTGGGCGGTCATGGGATTCTTCAATTCCGCCGTGGCAACGGGAATCCCGTTGAGGGCCAAGGTCACATCCACGGAATTGTTGTGTCGGTTCGAGTAGACGACCTGACGTGTGATGGTCAGCCGGTTGGCATCGTAGAGCCTCTGCGTGTCGGGATTCATGCCGCTGGCCGGGGCAAAGTACGCGGCCCGGAACAGCTTGCCGAAGCACTTGAACCCATGCCGCAAGACCGAGAGGCACCCTTCCTGCTCGGAGTTCAGTGAACGGCAAAGGTCATCGAGCAGCATCTCTTCGGCTTTGTCTTTCTGGAGGTTCTCCAGATACCGCCATTCCTTTTCTTGCGTACTTTTGATGAAGGCCAGGACCTCTTGCGGAAACAGGCCCTGCTCCGCGTCAAAGTTTTTGGGGTCGCCCTTGATGTACCCGCCCGCTGTAGTCAGGTGGTCTTCGATGGCGGTCTCAAAGGCCTTCTCCGTATGGTCAACAGGCATCCAGTGTCCTTCCGCTGCGCATGAACGTCATTTTGTCTTGCGCCAATACATCATTCCCATTGCGTCTCCGCCCTCTTTGTCGGCTGGTCTGAAGTGCCACTCGTCGTCCCGCTCACAGAGTACGCGCCACACGATGTTGCCAAAGAAGAAACCCGATTGCTCTTCACTGCCCCCGCAGGCCCCTGCCAGGGGAGGGAAGGCCGCTCGAATGGTCGAATCGTTCCCAGGCATCCAGCTTGAGCAGAAGTATTCTTGACACCGGTCACAATACGCATTGATCGCGTCCACCATCGCCTGATAGTCCTCATCTGATATCTCACGTCGCCAAGCAGAGAACTCCTCGCTATGAGGGTCTTGCGTCACGGGGTTGTTATCAAGATCATAGAGCATCGTGCTATCCTTTCAGTCTCTCGCGAACATCGATCTTGCCCATCACCGCCGCCGAGATCAATGCCGTGCGGTACTCGCGGAGAGCCACAACAGATTGCTCGATCTTCAATACGAGTCTGTCAATTCTAATGGCTTCGCGACCCAGGAAATCCGCGATTTCCACTTGCTCTTTGTGGGGTGGCACGATCACCCACAGGTTGTTAAGTTCGCTCTGGTTGAACGTGTTGTTGACGCCGGCCTTCGATGAAGCGAAGAAGCCTGTTGCGCGAAATCCGTTGAGGAGCCTGTAGTAGTATCGTGAATCGTGTCGGTTAGGATCAAAACGCAGACGGAGCAAGAAAGATACGTGCGTGTACTCGCCATCGAGAGCGAAGTAAGCTGTCTTGCCGAGATGATCTGCGCTTCCATTTCGCCAGTTGAATAACAAGTCGCCACGGCGAAGGAGAAGCAGAGGCTTCATGTCTTCCGGCAGCTCTGCAAGCGGTACTTCGTCGAGACTGAGCGTCCCGTTAATGGTCACGTTTGGTAAGGACAAAATCGGCACGCCCTGACTGAGAGTCCGATCCAATTCTCCACCCATCCCATAAGAAATACAGCAAACGCGCTTCAGTAACCAGACCTCCCAGTGCTCCGGAATCTGGCCGAGCCATTCGATGCCGGAGTCTTTCATCTTGACGTTGGGGTCGAGGCCCTTGGTCACGGCGTGGCTGGTCAACGCCGCCCGCTTTTCCTGGAGCAGTTCGATCTGCCGCTGCTTCTTGGCGATCAGCGCGTCAATCCGTCCTGTCTCCCGGTCCAGAAACGACGCAATCGTGCCTTGCTCTTCGGCGCTAGGGACGGTGACTGCAATTGTGCTGACTTCTGAGGCGTTGATAGCCGGATAACTCACTCCCGTCGAACGTGAAACAATCGTCTCGACGAAGTACGGCGAACGCAGCGAGTACGAGAGATACTGCGGATCAATCCCGCGAGGACGCACAACGGCAAACCCCGTCGATACGATCAAATGACCGTCCGGCTCACGGATCGAGGCGATTGCGCGCAGATATGTGCGGACGGTTGAGACAATGGTGTCGCCATGGTGTACGATTCGCCTGGCCCGCGATGGAGCATCTTCAAACCGGTAGGGTTCCCTAGCAACAATGCCATTGATGGCATCTACGTTGCCGATGTCCACGTAGTTGAACTCGTAGTCAGGATCGGTCGTCCCAGGAAGAGCTTCGTCATTGATCGACGCGGCGTACTTCAGGCGGCGCACCTCCCAATGCTTAGGCAAGTCTCCCAGCCATTCCACCCCGGAGGGCTTGTATGCGGGGTAAGTTGCCCGTTTGACCTGACGTAGGCCCAAATCATCCATACCGGTCGATCCCTTTCAGAGACTCAACGCAGTCTGAAGCGCACAACGTAACCACCGATGACCCGGGATACTCATTCAGTCATCCCTGCGAAAGACCATCAGTTCCCTAGGGGAACCATGCCTTGCCGCTCAATTGCCCTTTTTACCGCGGACGCCTTCGGTGATCGTCTTGTTGGGCGGTGGAGACGGGGGCGAAGCCTTGCCACCGGTATTGGTAGTTATCTTGTTCGGCGGTGGAGGCGGAGGACTTGCGGGCTGTCCTTTCTTGTCTTCGGCCATTGCCTATACTCCTTGTATTCTCAGGATCAAATTGAATAACCCTTGCACACCCACAGCAACCGACGCAATCGCTGCCCACTTAACTGATTTCTTAAACGCTTTGCGGCGGCTTTCGTTGATTTGGGCGTTGACCGGCTGGGCCTCAACCAACCGAGGACACAGGTTCACGAGCATGGCCGCATCCAGGCGGGCGGCGGTGTCTCCCCCCTCTTCCTCTCGTGCGCTGAGGTATTTTAGGTATTCCTCTCGCCATTTCTGCCAGACATCCATATCGGCCAACGTCTTGTACTCGCGAGGATAGACACAGGCGAAGAGAAAGACCGCACTGATTACCAAGGCCAGAAATGCAAGGACTGACGACAGATAGAAGGCGAACACATCCCATCGCGCAAAGCGCAATGTGAAGATGTCCAGGCGACCCAGTGACGTTATGATCGCACCCAGCACAGGAAGTACCACCAGCATTACGCCTGCCTTCTGATAGAGGCGCTCCGACTCGCTCATCTCGTACTTGTACTGGTCGTAACACAATTCGTAGAAGTCGCGGCTCATTCCGTCACCATAGACAGCATATCTGCGATTTCCTTCTCGATTGTCTTGAGGTCGGCCTCGATCTCCTCCAGCGGCCTTGGCGGGGTGTACTTGTAGAAGTAGCGATTGAAGTTGATCTCGTAGCCGATCTTGGTCTTGGATCCATCTACCCAGGCATCCGGCACGTGGGGCAGGACCTCGCGCCGCATGTACTCGTCCACGTTCTCCTTGAGCGGCACGTTCTCGTAGTCGCGCAGTTCCGGATCGGGTTCGGGATTGCCTTTGTCGTCGGTGCAAATGTCGGCCGTTTCATCCCGCTCGGCCAGAGCCATGAGGATGGCTTTGAGGAGCGCGGTCGGAATCTTGATAGCGGCCGACTTGAATTCGTCTTTGATCATCTCCGTAAAAACCTCGCGATTTCTGACAACACCCTTGGTCGCGAGACGGCGCAGAGCGGCAAGGATGGCCGCTTGGAGCTTTATTCCTTCCGCGATCTCCGCCTGAGCGGCCTTGGTATCTTTGCGTTTCTTGCTGGTGGCAAGGTTGGCGAAGGCCGTGGTTTCCTTCAGGCGGGCGATTCGATCCTCGTCCACTATGAAGTTGAGCCGCAGAGGGCGCTCGACGGTGATGCGCCGGTAGCCGAAGTCGGCGTTGTCGAAGATACGGACGAACTCGCCTTCGGTGAAACCGCCATAGAGGCGGGTGATCTCGCCCCGTTGATCCTCGCAGACCTCGTTTCGCTTGTTGCCCAGACTCTTACGCATCTTCTTGAAGAAGCTCGTCCCGTCTACAAGCTGAATCTTGTCCTTGCGGCTGGCTTTTTTGCGGTTCGTGACAATCCAAAGGTAGGTGTAAATGCCAGTGTTGTAGAAAAGCTGGTCGGGCAGAGCGACGATGGCCTCCAGCCAGTTGTTCTCGATGATCCAGCGGCGGATTTCGCTTTCTCCCGATCCGGCCGAGCCGGTGAAGAGGGGCGAGCCGTTAAAGACGATGGCTAAGCGTGTGCCGCCTTCCTTAGGGTCTTTCATCTTGCTGATCATGTGCTGGAGGAAGAGGAGCGACCCATCGTTGATGCGCGGCAGGCCAGCCCCGAAGCGGCCCCCGAAGCCCTGTTCCTCATACTCCTTGCGGATGGAGTCTTCTTCCGGCTTCCACTCCACGCCGAAGGGTGGGTTGGCCAGCATGTAGTCGAACATGTAGCGAGGGAAGTGGTCGTCTGTGAAACTGTCGCCGAAGGCGATATGCTCGATGTCCTGACCCTTGATCATCATGTCCGAGCCGCAGATGGCATACGCCTGAGCGTTGTAGTCTTGCCCGAAGACTTCCAGATGGGCGTCGGGATTAAGCTCCCTCAGGTATTCTTCGGAAATCGAGAGCATGCCGCCCGTCCCACAGGCCGGATCGAACAGCGTCCGGATGACGCCCTTGCCCGCCAGAGTGTCGTTGTCGGGCATGAAGATGAGGTTGACCATCAGGCGGATGACTTCACGCGGGGTGAAGTGGTCGCCTGCTTCCTCGTTCGATGCCTCGTTGAACCGCCGGATGAGTTCCTCGAAGATGTAACCCATCTCGATGTTAGACACCCTGTCGGGGTGTAGGTCGATCTCGCAGAACTTCTTGACGACCAGGTACAGCCGGTCGGCCTTGTCGAGCTTGGCGATATGCTCCTCAAAGCTGAAGTGCTCGATGATCTCTCTGGCGCGGGTGGAGAAGCCCTTGATGTAGTTCGTCAGGTTGGCGGCGATGTTGTTGGGGTCGCCCTTGAGCTTCTCGAAGGTGTAGCGGCTGGTGTTGTAGAACGGCACGCCGGAGACACGGTATAGGATGGGGTCGGGGTGTTTGACCTTGGTGTCTTTGAGGCTCCTGAGCTTATCCAGGACCTTATCCTTTGTGGGCTCCAGTACACAGTCGAGCCGCCGCAGGACCGTCAGGGGTAGCATAACATCCTTGTACTGATTCGGGCGATACGGGCCACGCAGCAGGTCCGCCACGGACCAGATGAAATTCGCCTTCTCGCTGAAGTTGTTCATCCGTTACTTTCTCCCGTTCATTGCTTCTGTCAGAGCAGCAGAAAAGACCCCGACCTCAAACACACCTTCCTGGAGATTGGGCAGGAGTCGGCGCAGTGCGTTGACGACTGTGTTGTCCCCCCGGTTATCAATGATGACCGGCAAGTTCTCCGCCATGTCGCGGCCTCTCAACCCTGTAAATACTCATGGACTCGCCCGAATCCTACCCTCTTACATCGGCACAAACAAGGGGATTCTGCAAGCCAAAACGGGCGAATCAGGGCCGATAACTGCCCGCTACTGTCAGCTACCCCTGTTCCAAGAAGGCGGTTCCCAGCACCTTAATGTTGATGCCAAAATCGGCTTCGGCTCAAGGTTTTCGACCAAGCGTCCGAATCACTGCCGGAAACCGCCGCCTGTGTTGCCGAAATCATCAGGGATTCCCTTTGCAGTGCGTGACCATCGCGATATAATAGGGGGCATCTCGCTAATACGCCGTCCAGCTACGGGCCACAATAGTCTCGCTTCCTTTCCCTCCATTGGCCCGGACGGCGGGCCGGGCGCCGTTTCTCAAGCTTCAAGGTGTCTCTCAAAGGTGTCGGCGCCCGGCGTCTGCGCTTGTGTGTGGCCGGGGTGTCCACCTACTGGCCTCGAATCGTCTGGGTGGAGGGCTTATCCCTTCAGCAGTTCCTTGAAGGTGAAGCCGTCTCCGCATACCAGGGACCGGACCTTTGTCCGGAGCCATTCCTCGCCTCGGGCGTCGTCCAGAATCTTGCTCTTGAGTTGCTTCAGGGAGTCGGAGTTCGGCTTGAGCCTGTCCGGGTCAACGGCCGGCAGCATCTTCAGCGCCTTTTCCAGCCGGGTTTCCCCCGACTCCCACGATTTCCGCTCCTCCTTGAGTTCCTCCAGCCGGAGATTGTAAAGGGCGATGTACGCACCAAGCCTCGCGTTCGGACCGGCCAGTACCCCTTCATCGTCCGGCACATCCAACTCGACGGCATCTGCCGTCGCGTCGAGGACCACTTTGATGGCCAGGAAGAGCCGAATATTCTGTTCGGCCGTATCCAACCTGTCCCTCAGTTCGGCCCCGACACGTTCGATGGACTTCTTCGCCTTATCATGGTGATTGATCAGCCCCAGGGACAGCTCTGTACTGCGGGTAATCCATTCGCTCGGTCTTGATGGTCCCTTGTAGTTGCCCTTCTCATCCAACCAGACCTCCGAGCAACTCTCCAGGATGGCGTACGCGTGCCGGAATCGTTCATCATCGTCAAACCAGTACCTCCGGTATTCATCGATGAATGGCCTCCATTCGGGCAACTCCGGGCAATCGTACAACTGCTGGCCGGTTACATAGAGCAAATCCGCGAGCTTCACAGCCTCTTCGGCAGAATGGCTGCCCTCTTTCCACTTGGCAAGCAGGGGCTGAGCCTCCTCTGCTTCGTCGTCGTGGCAAACGGCCTTAAGCTTACCGCTGCGGCACAGATCGTAGATTTCTGTGACCGCTTGCCTGCACGAGTCAGCATACTTCGCCGGTACGGCAGACACGAAGTCCTCTCCCGACTCAATATCGATACCAAGTTCATCTATCTCGGCCCTGGCTTCTGACGGCGCGATCGCATAGAACCGCTCCTCGATCACATAGCCCAGAGTGTATTCGAACTCCAGTTTCTTCTCCCTCTGGGCTGCCACGATGTCCTCGTACTGTTTTCGTGTGACCACACGAGGACCGAACGACTCGAACAGTTCTACGGTCCGACGCTTGTCGGCATCTTGCAGGGCGTGATCGAGAAATCCGATTTGCAGGCAGGCATCTTTGCACGCCCATTCCGCCATCATATACCCCGTGTGGAAGCCCCGGCACAATGCCATGAATTGGTTGTAGTCCCTGATGTCAGCACTCTCCATGGGAGCGTGCTGAATGGCCGCCATATCGCTTTCGGTAAGGACAGAGTCTCTGCCATGATAGCAGTCGATCAAATCCTGTAGAACGAGCTTGCCGGCCTCCCATCCGGTCAGCCCCTTAGTGATGATTCTCTTGACCGCTGTTGCCGTAACCGTCCTTGTCATTCCGTTATCTC
>Ga0315277_10009561_pt1 | contig 12371 bp, 11 predicted proteins | sample YL17G05_15_MG_FD_203695 | JGI IMG/M metagenome (GOLD analysis project Ga0315277, IMG submission 203695) | Sediment microbial communities from Yellowstone Lake, YNP, Wyoming, USA - YL17G05_15 | ecosystem: Environmental > Aquatic > Freshwater > Lake > Sediment | place: USA: Wyoming | collected... | reverse complement strand
GAGAATCATCCCTGGAGAAGATCTTTAAATTCGAATGCCGTTGCAAAAAAGGAAGGCGCATGTATATTAACCAAATAGGTCATTTCTATTTTGGCAAAAATAGGACATTTCTAAATTGGCTTGACAAATAGAAAACAAATACTTGACATTTAAAAAAAAATCGATATAATAGGAGGCTATATAATGGCTAAAATAATAGGCATAGACTTAGGCACAACCAACTCCTGCGTGGCAATCATGGAGGGGAAGGACCCTAAGGTCATTCCCAATTCAGAGGGAATGAGGACCACTCCCTCTGTTGTCGGATTCACCAAGTCAGGAGAAAGATTGGTTGGTCAGATAGCCAAAAGGCAGGCGATTACTAATCCCCAGAATACCGTCTATTCCATCAAACGGTTTATGGGCAGGAAGTATTCTGAGGTGCAGTCCGAGATCAAAACCGTTCCCTATAAAGTCGTCGAAGGTTCCAATGGTGATGCAAGGGTCAGAATCGAAGAGCGGGAGTATACTCCTCCGGAAATCTCAGCAATGATATTGCAGAAAATGAGACAGACGGCTGAAGATTATCTGGGAGAAAAGGTAACCCAGGCGATCATCACGGTTCCCGCTTACTTCAATGATTCCCAGCGCCAGGCGACCAAAGATGCTGGAAGGGTAGCAGGTTTAGAAGTATTGAGGATAATCAACGAGCCGACTGCAGCTTCATTAGCTTATGGTCTGGATAAGAAGAAAGATGAGAAAATAGCAGTATTCGATTTAGGCGGTGGCACTTTTGATATTTCCATTTTAGAAATCGGAGAGGGAGTCTTTGAAGTCAGGTCGACAAATGGTGATACTCACTTAGGTGGGGATGATTTCGACAAAAGAATCATCGACTGGCTGGTCTCGGAGTTTAAAAAGCAGGAGGGCATTGATCTTTCCAAAGACCCGATGGCTTTGCAGAGGCTAAAAGAGGCAGGAGAAAAAGCCAAGATGGAGCTTTCCTCCACTCTTGAGACAAATATCAACCTGCCTTTCATAACTGCAGATGCAAATGGACCGAAACACCTGAATATGACTCTTTCCCGGGCAAAGTTAGAACAGTTAGTGGATGACCTGATTGAAAGGACAATTGAGCCAGTGAGGAAAGCTCTAACAGATGCCAAGCTTTCCGCAGACCAGATCGATGAGGTTGTCCTTGTCGGTGGAATGACCAGGATGCCCAAGGTTCAGGAAACTGTCAGAAGGCTTTTCGGCAAGGAGCCGCATAAGGGAGTAAATCCGGATGAAGTGGTGGCAGTCGGTGCGGCAATTCAGGGAGCAGTCTTAGGTGGTGAAGTCAAAGACATACTCCTGTTAGACGTAACTCCATTGTCCCTGGGAATCGAGACTTTAGGCGGAGTTTTCACCAAGTTAATCGAAAGGAATACGACAATTCCCACCCGAAAAAGCGAGATCTTCACCACAGCAGAGGATAGCCAGACCTCAGTGGAGATTCACGTGCTCCAGGGCGAAAGGGAGATGGCAATTGATGACAAGACGATCGGCAGATTCCAGTTAGTCGGGCTTCCTCCGGCACCCAGGGGGATTCCTCAGATCGAGGTCACGTTTGATATCGATGCTAACGGAATACTCAACGTCTCAGCTAAAGACAAGGCAACAGGAAAACAGCAGAGCATAAGGATTACGGCATCCAGCGGACTTTCAGAGGCAGAGATCAAGAAAATGGTCAAAGATGCAGAGGTGCATTCGACTGAAGATAAAAAAAGAAGAGAAGAGGTTGATGTCCGTAACCGGGCAGATCAATTGGTTTACGAGACCGAGAAAAGTCTGAAAGAATACGGGAACAGACTTGATAGCGAGACTAAATCTAAAGTCGAGTCAGCAGTAGGCAGGGTTAAGGAAGCTCTGAAGAAGAATGACATTCAGGAGATAAAATCGGCAACCGAATCTTTGACCGCAGTCTGGCACGAGGCGGCATCTAAGATGTATCAGAAGTCTTCAACCCAGACTCATCCAGGAAGCCAGGGCAAAAGTGAAGAGAAATCCGGAAAGGGAAAAGATAAGGCTGTAGATGCGGATTATGAGGTAGTGAACTGAAGAAGGTTGAATCCTTAAGAGAGTCTAATTAAACTAAGGGAGAAAACAGATGGATCAGAGTTCCGAAGATGATTTCAGGAAGTTCACAGCCAACCGTTTCGAAGCTGTTATCGTGGCGGCAAAACATGCCAGGAGAAAAAATCAGATTTTGAACGATGAGGAGGCGTTAGCTCAAAGTGGGGAGGAAACAAACAAACCCAGGATGGAAATGATAATCTCCTCAGCTTTGCAAGATGTGGTACAGGGAAAGGTCAAGTTTGAGCGGCCTAAGAATACGTAGAAAAAATTTGCCAAATGAGGAGCAGTGGGATGCCTACTTACGAATACAAATGTAGAAAATGCTCTTTCACTTTTGAAAGATTTCAGAAGATGACGGATGAGCCGGTAAAGAGCTGTCCCAAATGCGGAGGAGAGGTGGAGAAGCTGATCTCCGCAGGAGGCGGGGTTATCTTCAAGGGAAGCGGGTTTTACTCGACCGATCACCGGAGCGAATCCTATAAAAGGAAGGAAAGAGAAGAAAGCGGTAGTTCGATCAAAGAAGTTAAAAAGGAGAAAGGCAGTAGCAAGACAGAAACAAAATCTAAATAAAAAGGGGCTGGATTGAAGTGGAATTGATATAATAAAGGCGAGTTGACTCGCCTTTTGTTTTGGAGTATTTTGTTCGTGCGGGAATTGGAATTCCCGCATGAGGAGTTGAGGTTATGTTAGGAAAATGTAAATTATGCGGTAATAAGGATAAATTAAAAGAAAGTCATATCATTCCAAAATTTGTTTATAAATGGATGAAAGAAACCGGTAGCGGCTATATAAGAACAGCCATTAATCCTAACATTCGGTATCAAGATGGGTCTAAAAAATATTTACTTTGCCAGGATTGTGAAAGTCGATTTAGCAATGCCGAGACATATTTCTCAAAAACTATATTTTATCCTTATCTGAATGAAGGAAAGCAGAAATTTAGCTATGACAAGAGGTTGATGTATTTTTTAGTTTCAGTTCTTTGGAGGATTTTAGTTAATGATCTACCAGGATGTAAAAAGGAGAATTATCCATTCATAAAGCAATTGACACAAGCAGAAGAAGATTGGAGGAAATTTCTATTAGAACAAGGAAACCTGCTTGCATTTTCAGAAATTCACTTATTTTTGACGAATTTGCTTATAGATAAGGAACTGCCTGTTGTTAATTTGAATAGATATTTAACAAGAACTATTGATGCCACCGAAGTTTCAAATCAAGAATGTTGTGAATTATATGCAAAATTTTCACGGTTTATCATTTTTGGATTTGTAACTCCTTATGATAAGAGTAAGTGGATCAATACCAGGATCATTAATGGTGATGGTCGTTTAGCAACCCCTCAAGAAATTCGTGACGAATCTATTGGTGCATTTTTAATTGATAGGGCAAGACTTGCCTTCGAGCCACTGCAAAAAATAAGTAAAAAACAACAAGAAGTCATCAATGAATATTTTGTCAAAAATGCTCAGAAGATATTGAATTCTGATTTCGGAAAAGCTTTGGGAGCTGATCTTTCCGCAAAGGTAGACCCTCATATGCTTTGGGAAAAGGTGGGAAGAAATGAAAAATGCCCTTGTGGAAGTGGTAAAAAGTAAAATATTGTCATGGCAGATAAAATGTAATTGATTCGGGAAATCAAATTCCCGAACGAAATAGAGGATTATTATTGTAGAGCGAGGCTTTCAGCCTCGTAATGCGACCCTGAAAGGGTCGCGACGGGTGATGCAAAGGTATGTCTCTCAGCCTTTAGCTAATGAGATTTTGAAAGGGAAATTCAGAGAAGGTGATAAGATTAAAGTTGACTTAAAAGGGGAGGAGATTATATTTAGCAGGATTGGATGATTTTTGCTGTAGTTGTATTGCTGTAGCGCCCGTAGGGCAATGCGACCCTGTCCTACCCTACGGGGGCTTGCTCCGGATCCGTAATAGAAAAAGGGTCGCGCTACGAAAAAATAAGAGGACAAAAGAGAATGAAAAAACAAACTCTGTTAATCGGGATCATCTTCGGGATAGCAGTCTTAATGTCTAATTGCGCAAAAAAAAGCGAACAGGTTTTGAATCAGGAAGCGAAGAAAGCCTTAGAGGAGAAAAATTATAAAGAGGCAGTGAATATCTTCGACCAGCTTATTCGGGTTTATCCTAAAAGCCCGGATGCTCCTAAAGCCTATTTCAACCTGGGAATGGTATATTTTGGGAATCTGAATGACCAGAAGAAAGCTGAACAGGTCTGGGAAAGACTGGTAAGAAAATATCCAGGATTCGACTTGGAAAAGGAGTTTTTTGCTTGTGCTCAGGAGACCCAGGATCAGAAAGACCCACAACTGGCTATTAAGGTCTACGAGGAAATTCTAAATTACTTTCCAGCAAGTTCTAAGCGGGATAAGGCATCATTTTTAGTAGGATTTGTTTATTCCGAGCAGTTGAAGGATTATCCTAAGGCCAAGGAAGCCTTTGAGAAATTCATAAAGGAGTATCCCCAGAGTAACCTGAAAGATGATGCGGAGTTTATGCTGAAGAACTTAGGGAAAGAGCCGGAGTTAGAGAAGTCAAAATAATTGTCAAGAATGAATTAAAAACTTGTCCCTCATTTGAGGGAAGCTACAGAATCTCTCCCTTTCCCTCTCCTTAAAAAGTAGTTGTGTAGCGGAAGGCCGCAAGGTCTTGTCCACAGGATCCTGGCGAAGACTTCAGCCTTCCATTTTTCTTTTATGCAAGGAATATGGAAACCTGAAGGTTTCCGCTACATTTTCAGTGCTGTCAGGTGTTACCACCTGACAGTGAGTAAGCTTTCAAATTGCGACAGGAGGTAACTCCTGTCGCCACAGGCAATACGTCGGGCGTAAAGCCCGACGCTACGGTACCGCCATATGTCACCAAGTTACTAACAGAAAACACATCTGATTTTTTTATTCCATAAAAAAGACTAACTCTTCAAATGACTTTGAGCTTCATTAGATTGGATCAAAAAAATAGGCTAAAACATATACTACTATTATTATGGGAAATCAGCAAAAATAGTGGAGTAAATCCCATATTTAGATAAATTTTCAGAGTAAAAAACTGTTCAATAATTAATGATTAATTTTGGTTAAGTCCTGTAAAATCAACTGGTTGGATGGTAAAATAAAAGTTTCAGGAATGGTATTTGCTTTTAGGTAACGCAGAAAGGAAAGCAAATGCTAAGAATGAAGAAATTCAGATTTATCAGGTCGAAGAAAGGGATCACACTCTTAGAAGTTATGGCTTCTATGGTCATATTCTCTTTAGGGCTACTGATGCTGGTACCCTTAATGATGGTTACAATCACGGCTAACGATTTTGCCAATGATATGTCCAGAGCCACCCTTTTCGCCCAGCAGAAATTAGAGGAGTTAAGAAACGCATCCGTTTTAGCCTCAGGTAGTGATTCCATCGAGAATATGAGCAGAACCTGGACAGTTGAAACCATTACCTCAAATCTGAAAAAGATTACGGTCAATGTTACCTGGCAGGACGAGATGAACAGAGCTCATCATGTGCAAACGATAACCTATGAGGTAGGATGAGGAGGCTTGATATAAATGATTGTGACTGAAAAGTTGAATAGATGGCTGAAGATTAATGAAAGAGGGTTGACTTTAATCGAGCTTTTGATCTCCAGCATTATGGCTTTAATCATTGCCGGAGCTGGTATGGAGCTTTATTTAAACCAGCATAAGACCTGGATTATTGAAGGTCAGATTACCGATATGCAGCAAAACGGTAGGGTGTCAATAGAGGAGTTATCCAACAAGATTATGATGGCAGGGTATAAACTTCCTGCAGGCGTGAACCCGATAATTGCCAAGAACACAAATCCAGATACTATTAACATACTTTTTTCGAATGAAAACGTATGCCAGGCTACGATTTCTCATGCTATGCCCCAGCCCAGCTCGGAGTTGCGCCTGGACGGGCAGGATGTTAGTTGTTTTCAAGACAATACCTGGTCTTACATATATGACCCTACTACTATGACCGGTGAGTATTTTTATATCACCAAGGTTCAGGTAGCTTCAAGCTATATCCAGCATAATACGATGGACCTGTCCAAGTGCTACCCAGCCGGAAGTCAGGTAATGATGATGGATTCTTATAAATATTATCTGGACATCACCACCGACCCGAACCATCCGAATTTAATGCGGATGGGCCCGGATATGAACCCTCAGGTTTTCGCTGAGAATATATATGATCTGCAGTTCAGCTATGGGCTGGCAAATGGAGTATATGTGGATGTGCCAGCCACAGGCAAGGTAGTACGGGAGGTAAGGATCACACTTAAAGCCAGGACTTCACGGCACGATCTGCAGCTTTCGGGATACAGGAATAGACTTTTCACTTCCTCAGTTAAAGTCAGAAATCTAGGCATGTAAAAAGGAGGCATAATTATGTATAAAAAATTGAAAAGTCAAAAAGGTTTTAGCATGTTCATCATTTTGATTCTGCTTTTGATGTTTACCCTGTTAGGGATTGCGGCTTTAACTACCTCCAACTTCGACCAGGAATTAGCCGGAAACCAGAAAAGAACTACCAATTCATTTTATTCGGCTGAAGCGGGTACGAAAAAGGCAGAATCTGAGATCAGGACCAACTATGTCACAACCGGCAATCCTCCCAGCCCTCTGCCCTCAGGGAATTTTACGTTGAACAGTTACAATGTCACCTACAGTACGATAGATAAGGGGGCTGCAGTTCAAAAGAATTTGACTGTGGGTGCTTATAAAGGGCTTTACGGTTTAGTGAAGTCATTTGACATAACTTCTGAAGCGGTGGGCAGCTCAAGCCCTGAAAGGGCTAAGATAGTTCAGGGCACAGAGGATGCCTTAGTCCCGCTTTTCCAATTTGCAGTTTTTTATCAATATGACTTAGAGATCTATCCGGGACCTCCTATGACCTTGGGAGGAAGAGTGCATACGAATGGAAATATGTATTTGGGCTCGGAGAACGTTCTAAATGTTAACTCGTATGCCACTGCAGCTCTGGATTTCTTCTACGGCAGAAAGCCCGGTTCAGGGCAGGGAGGTGGGGACAAAGATGTCTTCATAAAGGATAATTTAGGTAATTATCAAAATGTGAAGAATCCAGATGGAACTAAATTAGACAGCAACGACCCGAACTGGGTTGCTAACTCTTTGTCCAGATGGGGAGGGATGGTGGAGGATCGATCTATGGGTATGACCGAGCTGAATCTGCCAGTTGTGACGGCAGGTCAGCCGATCAATATGATCCAAAGAGCAGGAGGTGGAAATACGGACAGTTACGAGCTTAAAGCCGGCTTAAAAATCGTGGACGGGCAAGCCCTGTACAAAACCGGCACAGGAACCTGGCAGGATGTTACCTCTACTTTGACTTCCAACGGAACCCTGACCACCAGGACTTTCTACAATGGCAGAGAGCAGAAGAACGTTACCTCTTATGATATCGATATAAGCAAATTAAACACCAGTGGCTATTTCCCCTCCAATGGTATAGTCTACGCTTCAAGAAATACCGTGTCCGGAACCGAACAGGCAATTCGTCTGGTCAACGGGTCAACCTTAGCTGGTCCTTTAACGGTTGCCACCAGTAATCCGCTTTACATTCAGGGGAACTATAATACGGTCAACAAAAAACCTGCGTCTGTTTTTACGGATGCTTTGACTATTCTTTCCGGTAGCTGGAATGATGCTAATAGTACCAAATCCCTGAGCAATAGAGTTGCCTCAAATACTTCGGTTAATGTCTCTTTCTTGACCGGTAACACTAACTCTCAAGATGGGCACTATAGCGGAGGATTGGAGAACCTTCCCAGGTTTTTAGAGAGCTGGAGCGGAAAAACTTTTACCTACCGGGGCTCGATGATAGACCTGTGGTTTAGCCAGCAGGCAACTGGCACCTGGTCTTACGGCTCTTATTATACTGCCCCAAACCGAGATTGGGCTTTTGATGCTGATCTTCTGAATCCAGCCAATCTCCCGCCTGGAACTCCAGTGGTGAATATCGTGCAGAACGTGAGCTGGGTGAGAAAAACAGGGGATTGAGAATTTAAAAATATTAAGAATGAAAAAGCCGTCCGGATGGACGGCTTTTTTTGTTTATGTAGGGGAAGGCTTCAGCCCTCCATTGTTTTAAAGTAGGGATGGAAACCTAAAGGTTTCCGCTACAATACAACAATACGTCGGGCGTAAAGCCTGACGCTACGAATCCTCACCCTTTCCCTCTCCTCTACGAGGAGCGAAGCCTCCGTAGGACCGTAGAGCTTTTATCGGCTTAAAAAGGAGAGGGAAAATTATCGACCCACATTGAGGGCAATATGGGTCTACCGGTTTCAATATTAGATGCCTTTGGTCTTAGAAGGGCTTTTCTTGTCTGCTCAGGGCGGATGATAACATCCGCCCACTCACCTGCTGGTGATAACATCCAGCAGGAGCAAAAAGAGCCGTCCGTCTGATTGGTTTTTTTTGTTGACAAATATGGATGTTTCTATTAATTATTCCTGAAATAGTTCAAGGAGTAATCTTGAAGGTTGTGCTGCAGAGGGTAAGAGAGGGCTCAGTTGAGGTTGAGGGAAAGATAGTCGGACAGATTGGCAAAGGGATGGTTCTGCTGGTTGGGGCTACAGTCGGGGATGGTGAAAAGGAGGTTGTTTACTTAGCGGATAAGTGTGCAAATCTGAGAATCTTTGAAGATGCTCAAGGAAAAATGAACCTTTCGGTCCTGGAGGTTGGAGGGGAAATCCTGGTCATCTCTCAATTTACCTTGTATGGTGATACCAAAAAAGGAAGAAGACCAAGTTTCACTGAAGCGATGGAACCTAAGGAGGCGGAGAAACTGTATCTGATGTTCATAGATTATCTGAAAGAGAAAGGTCTGAGGGTTGAGCAGGGGATCTTCGGAGCTAAGATGCTGGTTAAGATTTTCAATGATGGTCCGGTGACTTTTATTTTAGATAGTAAGGAGAAATGATATTCGCAAGGGGTGGAGCTCACATCCACCCCTGCGTGATGTCATTCTGAGTCCGCAGGCCGTTAAAAGCCTTACGGCTCGTAGAGACGAAGAATCTATTGGACTTAACCTTGAAGGAGATTCTTCGGTCGTCCATTTGGACTCCCTCAGAATGACTAAGAAGAATGAATATAAACGGTGAATTAAGAGTGAAACTATGAGTTCTGATCTTACAAAACTTTTAAATGGGAAAAAATTCGTTTTAGGTTCCAGTTCTCCCCGACGAGCAGAGCTGTTGAGAAAAGCAGGGATAAATTTCGAGGTCGTAGTTCCGGAAAACATCAACGAAGAGCAGATCTCAGCTGACCCGGTTTCACACGTGTTAGAGCTATCCAGGAAAAAGGCTGAAAACGTTGCGAAAAAAGTAAGAAACAGTATAATCCTGGGAGCGGATACGATTGTAGTTTTAAATGGTGAGATCTTAGGCAAACCGAAAGATTCAGAAGAAGCTTTTAAGATGCTGAAGAAATTAAGCGGGAAGGAGCATAAGGTTTATACCGGCATCTCGCTTGTGGATAAGGACAAGGGAAGAGTCATAAGCGGTTACCAGCTTACTAAAGTAAAATTCAACCAGCTAAAGGATAAGGAAATAAAAGATTACATTGACACAGGCGAGCCTTTAGATAAGGCCGGTGCTTATGGGATTCAAGGGATGGGGAATTTCCTGGTGGAGAAAATCGAGGGGGACCTGGATAACGTCATCGGACTGCCCTTAAGAAAGTTAGAGGAGCTTTTGATAAAAATCAGAAACTGAGCGAGGAGAATTGGAAAATTTAGGTTCGTTCCTCAGGGAAAAGAGGAAATCAAAAGGGTTAAGCTTAGAGCAGGTCTCAGAGGAGCTAAGGATTAAACTGAGCTTCTTAGAAGCTCTGGAAGAGGAAAAAGACGAGCTACTGCCTTCGCCGCTTTACAAAAAGATTTTTCTCAAAGCTTATGCAGATTACCTGGGCTTAAATTTTGAAGAGATTTTAAATAAGTTCTCATTTGACGGGTCAAAAGTCAGGGAAAAGGAAGACACTTTTTCTGCACCTCCAGTCAAAAAAGAGGTACAGACGTTAGAACAAGTAAAAAGAAGAAAAGGGAAAATAAATTATAATTCCTGGTTAGTGCTGGCTGGGATATTATTAGGAGTAATAATTATCCTGTTATTCATAATGCATCAACAAATCTATAAGTATGATAAAGACACTAAAATAAGGACAAAAGAAGCCAGGCTGGGTCCTTCTCTTCCTGTGCCGGATACTGGTAAATCGGAGCCAAGATTTACAGGGAAAGAAAAAACCAAGAAAATCCCCTTCCAACCTGAGGTGATGACCCTGAGATTAGAAGGACTGGACAGGACCTGGGCAATGGTGATTGGTGACGGAGACACGCTCTTCACAGGCTTCATCAACAAAGGGATGCAGGTAGAGTACAAAGCCCAGGACTATTTTAAGCTCACCTTAGGCAGAGCCTGGCTAGTCAAAGGTTACCTTAATGGAGAAAAGCTTAGGTCTTTTGGGCCAAAAGGTAAGAGCATCTTCGGGCGGGAGATCAATAAAAATAATTACAGGGATTTCTTAGATACCACAGCAACAGAATGAAGTAGTTTTTTTGAGCAACGGGTTTAGAAAAGAGGAGGTCAATTGTATTTATCCAAGTTAGAGATATTAGGTTTCAAGTCTTTTCCCAACAAAACCGAATTTGTTTTTAACCAGGGGATTACAGCCATAGTTGGCCCGAACGGATGCGGGAAAACCAATATCTTGGATGCGATTCGCTGGGTCCTGGGAGAACAAAGGACCTCCCTTTTAAGAGGCGAAAGAATGGAGGAGGTCATCTTCAACGGGACCAAAGAGCTGAAACCTTTAGGGATGGCAGAGGTCTCGCTGGTCATAGAGAATAACCAGGGTATACTTCCTACCGAATACCAGGAAGTGCAGATCACCAGGCGTCTTTTCCGCTCTGGAGAAAGCGAGTATCTTTTAAACAAAAAGAGTTGCAGGTTAAGAGATATCATCGATTTATTTCTGGATACCGGAATGGGGACCCATGCTTACTCGGTAATCCAGCCGGAGATGGTCGAGTCAATCCTCTCGAACAAAACCGAAGACAGGAGGTTTTTATTTGAGGAAGCCAGTGGCATCTCCAAATATAAACACCGGAAAAAAGAAGCCTGTCGAAAATTAGAAAGCACGGAAAACGACCTTCTGCGTCTGAAGGATTTAACCGCAGAAGTGGAAAGACAGGTAAATTCACTGAAAAGGCAGGTAAGGAAAGCAGAGAGGTTCAAAAAATTATCCCAGGAGCTGAAAGACAAGGAGCTGAAAGCCAGTAAAGCCGAGTATGATTCACTGTGGGAGAAAGAAGGTCAACTGGAAGCCGGGCTTAAGGGAAAAGAGGAGGAAAGGGTAGCTCAGCAGGCGAAACTGGCTGAGTTAGAACTGAAAAGCGAAAAGCTGAAACTGGATTTGACTCAGGTTGAGAAAAAGTTCTTCTCCTCGCAGAAAGAATTAGAAGAGTGTCTTGAAGCTTTGCGCACTCTGGAAAAAGAGAATGCCCTGAATAAGGAAAGAGTTCTTAACTTACAGGAAAACCAGAAGAGACTGGGAAGAGAGATAGAGGAGAATCTCTCCCGTAGAGAGACGATCAGATCGGAGATAAAAGAGAAAGAGGAAAAATCCAGAGAGGTGAGAGAAAAGATAAGCTCTGTGGAAAAAGAACACGAATCTAAAGAAGAAGAGCTTAAAGCTCTGGATGACAGGTTGAGAAATTACAAAGAGAAGATCGCCTCACTCAATGCCCAGCTTTCAAAGGTCAATAAATTACTGCATCAGTCAGAATTAGAAGAACAAAATTACAGACTGCAGTTGGATGAGCTGGAAAAAAGGAAAACCTCTCTGGAGGAGGAGAAGAAGAATCTTCTCGATACCTTACAGACGGTCCACAGGGAAGAAGAAGTTTTAAAAGAGTCGAGTCATTCTGTACAAAGTTCTCTGGAGGATAAACTAAAAGAAAAGCTGACACTTCAGGCAAAATCAGAAGAGACGCAGAGGATTATTGAAACCCTGGTTGAGCAGAAAAACGAAAAAGAGAAGACAAAAAGCTCGCTTAAGGCTAAATTTGAGCTTCTACGGGATATGGTGGAGCATTATGAAGGATATCAGGCCGGGGTCAGGGAAATCCTGAGTCAAAAAGAAAGAATTCCTGGACTTATCGCACCTGTTGCCAGTCTCATAAACGTGGAGAAAGAATATCTGACTGGCATAGAAGTAGCTTTAGGAGAG
>Ga0315277_10009560_pt1 | contig 12371 bp, 12 predicted proteins | sample YL17G05_15_MG_FD_203695 | JGI IMG/M metagenome (GOLD analysis project Ga0315277, IMG submission 203695) | Sediment microbial communities from Yellowstone Lake, YNP, Wyoming, USA - YL17G05_15 | ecosystem: Environmental > Aquatic > Freshwater > Lake > Sediment | place: USA: Wyoming | collected... | reverse complement strand
ATTTAGCCACGGAAGAAAGTTTCGAGGTCTGCTCGGGTGTAATGCAGGTACCTCCAGCTCTGTTATGAGTGTTCTCCAAGCAGAGAAGCGTTGGTCTTGGCTGATGGTATTCATGCTCGATCTGTGCAATCCTCTCCACATCTGTTGTGTCGGGCACACCGAGTCTGCCCTTCACCGGATGGGGAATCACTCCAGCGACTGAGGATATGCCTCCAGCTTCGTAGTAGTATGTGTGTGACTCAGCCTCCAAGATGATCTTATCGCCTGGACGCGTTTGAGACATGACAGAAACAAGATTCGCCTGAGTTCCACTTATTACCAGTAAAGCGTCCTCTTTCCCAAGTTTGACAGCTACCTTCTCTTGGAGCTCGCTGACAGTTGGATCTTCACGATACTGATCATCACCAAGGTGCGCATTCATAATCGCTTTCAGCATTTCATCGGTTGGAAGAGTGACGGTGTCGCTTCTAAAATCAACAATCCTCATCTGGAAACATCTCTGAACGGACATTGTCTGAAACTACAATATGTGACCTAAAGGGTTTGTCGTGAACGATTCATACTAGAAGTACTCGGATTCGATTCTCGCAATCTCTTCGTCAGTTGTCGCTTTCCTGTACTCATCAAAAAGAACTTGGTTCAGCGTGTAGAATGTTGGACCCCATTTGTACAGCGACAGTAGACCCTTAGCTTTCTCTTTGAATCCCACTAGTAGGAGAGCTGCAGCCAGAGCTTCCAATGAGCTCAGTTTCGAAACTCGTGCGTAGTTAGTTGGGTTTGCGGCAAGAAAGAGCGGCAATCGTCGGTTCATTCCCGGTAGTCCTCTTTCGAAGATCCCCCTCGCCTTTTCCCATGAACAGTCAATGGCAACCAGCCCGAATCTCTCTGCTTGTTGTCTATCTTTGAACATCAACACGTCGTGTGCGATTGGATTTAGAACCAAAGATAGTCTCGGCAATCTCGACAAGCGATAGATGGGCGACGCAAAACGAAGTCGGACAAGTTTGGCCGAGGTGCATTTCTTAGGATCGTCCTGCTTCATGATGTACGTGTAGAGTTTGGGCGTCCTTGTCTGAGTATGACTTACCTCAGGGCCATGTACTTCGTTGATCTCATCAGTTGATTCAGAACTTTGATATTCAAAATCTGAATGTGTAGACATAATGAATCGCGCTGCTGTGCTATGACTGTTCGTTTCTGATTTCTTTGTGAATCATTGGTTTCTCAAAGACCTGAGGGATATGTTCGATCAGATCAGAGGCGACCATATGGAATCCTTTCTGCCGCGTCACGATGTCCCCAGCCGCCCCGTTGATGAAAGCTCCAGCAGTCGAGGCTTCTACGGGATCAATTCCCTGTGAGATCAAAGCCCCAACTATTCCAGCTAGCACGTCCCCTGTCCCACCTACTGTCATCCCCGGGTTCCCCGTGGAGTTCAGTCTAACACGAGTCCCATCTGAGATCACGTCAACGGCGCCTTTCAAAAGTATCGTAGCGTGTTTCTCTGCTGCAGCTTTCTTCACATCCTCGATCTTTTCACCAAGTTCTATTCGAGGCTTCTTTCCAGTCAGTTCTTCAAACTCTCCTGGATGAGGCGTAAGCACCAGGGGCATATCGAAGCGGATCTTTGAAGCTCCATAGGCACCTATCGCATCAGCATCTAATAGTACAGGTTTCTTCAAATCATGAACAAGATCGAAAAGCCTTGCAAGAGCCGCCTCGGTGTCTCTGTGGCTTCCCAATCCTGGACCTATGACGACTCCAGTGGACGTCTCAAGTACACGCTTTATCTGAGGTATGTTCGAAGTATTCAAGTGATCGCCAGGAAGCTTCAGGGTAATCAGATCTGGTGAGAAACTCGACATTGCATAGGCGATTCTTTCAGGTGCGGCCACCACAGCCAGATCGACGCCCGTCCGTAAAGCTGCGAGAGCAACATATGATGGAGCCCCAGCGTAGGTCTCACTTCCTCCGACGACTAGCAGTCTTCCAAAGTCTCCCTTGTGAGAATCAAGAGCCCTTGGCCTCTTTGCAATCTCCACATCTCCGGGTCCCGCGTACAGCTCGGCTTCTGGAGGAACTCCAATGTCAACGACTTTCACCTCGCCTGTGTACTGCTCAGCGTTTTTGAGTCCTTTCTTCATTCTGTGAAAGGTCACTGTCAGGTTAGCTTTGACAACGTCCCCGAGAGTCTTCCCTGAATCCGAGTCCAGTCCAGACGGTACATCTACAGCTAAACGAAAAGCCTTGGAGTCATTCACCACTTTTACCGCATTCGAAATCGGAGGATGAAGGATTCCTCTCGCACCCGTACCGAGCATCGCGTCGACTATAACATCACAATGACAAGGCTCGACTAGTGTTGAGTCTGAGGCCATTCTCAGTTCCACGGAGGAAACCATTCTTTTCAGTGTCTTCCAGTTTTGTAGAACTGTTTCCTCTTTGATGTCAGTTTCGCGGCCTATCAGTTGAAAAAGGACTCTGTACCCTAGGCATGCCAAGTGCCTAGCCGCGACCATCCCATCTCCACCGTTTCTTCCAGTTCCTCCATAGACAGTGACGGCAGAACGTGTCGGGAACCTTGACGAGACCTCTTGTGCAATAGCTCTTCCCGCATTCTCCATGAGTTGAAGGGTTGACACTCCAAGATATTCAGAGTTCAGCTCAACCGCACGCATCACCCGTGATGATACGCAGGTCGTTGGCATCCCCAATCTTTCCCCAAGTGTGATTCAAGGCGCAGTCTTCTTGAACCTTTCGCAGTGAGTCTGCCCAATCTAGAAAACACGAGGTTTCCTTTGGCCCCCCAATCATGATAAACAGTTCTGATAGCATCCATGTCTTCTGATCAGACTGTTTCGAAGAACTATGAGAGCTTTAGGCAAGATTTATGAGCATCAGAAGTCATGAGTAGCGAAACCCGATCCAACACCATTATCCAATAACCAACAGGATTAGATTGGACATGTCCGCCTACAAATACATCTCGAAGGCTTGGAAGAACCCCAGAAAGTCCTACGTTAGGGACATGATGAGGCAAGTGGCTGAACGTTGGAGAAAGGAACCTGCAATATCTCGAATAGACGCTCCTACACGGATTGATAGGGCTAGACGTTTTGGGTATAAGGCGAAACAGGGATTCATAGTTGTCCGCGTCAGGTTGAGAAAAGGCGGAGCGAGGAAGATAAGACCCGCTTCTGGAAGAAGGCAGAGAGCACTCGGTGTAAAGAAGTTCACTCGTGGCAAAAGCTTGAAGCAGATTGCTCAAGAGAGAGCGGCAAAGAGATACCCCAACATGCTTCCGTTGAACTCATACTGGACTTGGGAAGATGGAAAACACAAGTGGTTTGAGGTAGTGATGGTTGATCCAGATCACCCCGGCGTTCGGAGCGACAGAGACCTCACTCTGCCTGCGAAGATCTAGGCAACCTGCAATATTTTCCTAGACGTTTCATATTACTTGAATGTGTTCTTCAGGAATCTGAACTAGACCCTGAGGAGGTTCGTAGCTGAACACTCCAAACTCTCGGGCCACCGTGTCTATGACAAGGGCAACCACGTAAGGGGAAAACTGTTGAAGCTTCAACTGTGTCTGGACGTCTGTCTCCGACATGAACACACCTGCGCCAATGTGAGAATGGTACCAGCCGACAATTCTACCGTTCGTTCTTCCGCTGACGATTTCGTCCGCGATCTTTGCTAAGCATTCGGCTGAGATGATAGAGCAGCAGCCGTTAGCGTCGCCTTCTCCACAAATCGCGTTTCTTATCACAAGACCTTCTTGATTCAGTTCTCCTACTAGGAACCCTATTTGCTCGTATGGCTTGTTCGTATGCTCCTCGATTTTGCGAAGCGCATAACTCGAGATTGCTACGTTGAACACTTTTTCACTGCTCGATCAGTTCTTAGAGTAGGTCATGCAAAGGACCGTTCTCATAAGCTTTTGTGCACGAAATGTGTAATTTCCTGAACGCTCATCGAGATTGAGAATTCAGGTGAGACGATAGAAATATCTACTATGATCTCAAGAGTATCCGTGAGTTACGAATGGGCTACATGGTTGGCGTTGTAGGAAAGGCAAACGTTGGAAAATCTACGTTCTTCTCTGCGGCAACCCTCGTATCAGTGCCGATAGCAAACTATCCGTTCACCACCATAAAACCGAACCGTGGCGTTGGATACGTTAGAAAACCATGCGTATGCAAAGAGTTTGGCGTGAAAGATCAACCGGCCAACTCAGCTTGTGTTGACGGTGTTCGTCTGATACCAGTGGAAATGATTGATGTCGCTGGACTTGTTCCTGGCGCTTGGTCTGGAAAAGGTCTCGGAAACCAGTTCCTTGATGAAATTCGCACAGCCGACGCTCTGATTCACGTAGTTGACGCGGCAGGGGCAACTGACAGCGAGGGAAAAGCCTGCACACCGGGAATGCGTGACCCCATCGATGATGTGAAATTCCTTGAAGAAGAAATCGACATGTGGTTGCTTCAGATAGTCAGTAAGGACTGGGAGAAAATTGCCAGAAAAATAGAATCCTCAGGAGACAGCCTTGTACCCGCACTAGAGAAAAGGTTGAGTGGACTTGCGATAAACAAGAGTCATCTGCTTGAAGCCCTCAAGAGATTGAGCCTCGATGCAGATGAACCACTCAAATGGAAAAAAGATGATCTTCATCGTTTTATACATGAGCTAAGATCTCTGTCGAAACCTATGATATTGGCCGCGAACAAAATTGACTTGCCAACCGCTGAGGAGAACGTTGAACGCCTGAAGACGCTTGGCTACAATGTGATTCCGTGCTGCGCCGAAGCTGAACTTGCCCTTCGAAGATCTAGCGAGAAAGGTTTCACCAACTACACACCGGGTTCTTCCAGCTTCAACATCTTGAAACCAGAGGATTTGAAAGAAGAACAGAAACGTGCCCTTGAGACGATTGGAGAAAAGATATTGACAAGATGGTCATCCACGGGGGTCCAAGATACAATAAACACGGCCTACTTCAGACTCCTTAAGATGATCACCGTGTACCCCGTCGAAGATCCTGAGAAACTGACCGATCACTTGGGACGAGTTCTCCCCGACGCATATCTTGTGCCAGATGGTACCACTGCAAAGGAATTTGCATCAATCATCCATTCAGACCTAGGTGAAGGATTCATCTATGCTATTGAGGCCAAGTCGAAGATGAGAGTCGGCGAAGACTACATGGTGAAAGATGGCGATGTCCTTTCAATAGTCAGCGCGAAGAAGAGGGGCTAACCGTATCCGGATTTCTTGAGATAGTACTCATTCTCTTTCCTTGTGCCAAAGCTTCTGAGACCCTGTTCTTTCAACTTCTTTCTAAGTTGACCAGCCTCTTCGCCGGTGATCTCTCCCTTTTTTTCTAGGTAGTCTATGGTTTCCTCTGCTTGTTTCTCGTTGTCGCATCGTCTGAGGTAGTCAATGGCCGTTGGCATATATCCTGCGAATGAGTCTCGAGCTTTCCTGAAGATGTCTGCTCCGTTTACACCATCGACATCAAAGGTTCCGCTGCCTAGCTCTATCTCTTTTGCCAAGTTAGGAAAGCGACGTTTGAATTCGCTTGTATCGATTTCTGTCAAGTTATTGTCCTGCTCGAGCTTGACGCTTTTCGTTCTTTCTTTTTCCTTTTCTTAATCAGTTGTTGTCTCAATAGAACAGTCGTATCCGAGGGTACATCTCCATCTAGAACGACGCCTGCACCAATCCAAGTTCGAGAACCAACCTTCACTCCAGGCATCAGGCTCGAATTCACACCTGTCCTGACGTCGTCCCCCAGAATCACTCCCAACTTCCGCCTTTCACTATCAACCATCTTGCCACGTATTGGAGTCTTCACTGTGGCATCATCAAATCTCAGATTGGCGACATTGGTACCTGCACCAAGATTACATTTTTCTCCGATCACGCTGTCGCCCACATAGCTGAGATGTGGCACCTTACAACCGTCCATGAGTACGCTGTTCTTAATGTCGCAGTTTGGACCGATCTTCACGTCTGTTCCGATGGTTGTGAACGGTCTGATCCTGCAGTAAGGTCCGATCTCGCTTCTTTCGCCCACAAGGACCGGCCCAATCATCACGACCCCACTTCTGACTCTTGCACCTTCACGAATGATCACCGGAGGCGTTATTTCAGCGCCTTCCTCAACCGTCCCTTGGATGTCATTTTGACACAATTTCAGAATTCGCTCATTGGCTTCAAGAACATTCCATGGTCGACCGATATCAATCCAAGATTCGGCGTCAAGAAGTGCTGCTTTGATTTGGACTCCTTGAGCAACCAGTGACTGAAGGGAGTCTGTCAATTCAAATTCGCCTCTCTTTGACTTTCGCGTCTTGCGTGCTGCCGAGAAGATCTCATGATTAAGCACATACAATCCCGCGTTGACCAAGCCTTCTGCATTGTCTCCTGCACGTGGTTTCTCGACTATTCTCTTCACGTTGGATCCTTCGACCCAGACAGCGCCATAGTGCTCCGGTCTGTTGACTGGTACGACACCCATTACAATATCATGAAGAGATGCCTGATGAGTTGACAAGACCTTCTCCACTGACTTGGGAGAGATCAATTGGTCCCCATATACGGCTATGAACGGTTCATTCCCAACATAGTCTTCGGCGAGTTTTACTGCATTAGCCGTCCCGGCTACTTTGGGTTGAACCACATACTCAATGTGTAGATTGAACCGTTTCCCATCTTCAAGATAATTCTGTACGACTTCTTTCTTGTACCCTACAATAACAAGAATGTCCGTAACTCCATTTTTCCTCAGCGATTCCGTAACGTAGGATATGATTGGTCTTCCAGCAATTGGTATCATGGGTTTGGGTCTGTTCTCGGTGAGAGGCCATAGTCTGACTCCCTGACCTGCAGCTAGCACCACCGCCCTCAATTACAGATCTCCCTCACTGTGTTCGAAACGTCAGATAGCCCTAGTTCTAGCAGGTCCTCTGCTTTCTTTTGAGTCTTGGCTTCCGCAGTAATCCGGATCGTGGGCTCGGTTCCGCTTGATCTGACTAGGAGCCACCAGTCACTTGTGAAGACCTTGATCCCGTCAAGAGTCAAGACCTCAACTTTTTCTCGAAATCGTGGAGGAAGTCTCTCCTTCAGCCTGGACATAATGCGGGATGTGTCATTTGATGGGCAGTTGACCTTACTCCTGAGGACAGGGTATTCTGGAACTCTGGACAGGAATGTTGAAGCCGACACGTTCTCTGTCTCAATCGCGTCAAGGAACATGATACTCGAGAGTATTCCGTCAGGACACATGTGAAACTCTGGGAATATCCACGCACCACAGGGCTCTCCTCCAAATATCGCGCCTCTTTCCTTAATCGCTCGAGCGACCTCAACATCACCAACAGGAGTTCTTACTACCTTGCCGTTTTCTCTAACGGCAATATCATCCATGCTCATGGAAGCATCGATCGGTGTCACAATAGTTCCCCCACCACTTCTTCTCAGGGAATAAGACGCCATCGCGGCTAGGGAACGATCGAAGGACGCGAAAGAACCTCTTTCATCTACAAAAGACACTCTGTCAGCATCTCCGTCATACGCGATTCCAATGTCGGCACCCTTAGCCTTGACTAACATGGAAAGTGGTGCTAGGGCCTCCGGAGAAGGTTCTGGCGTTCTGCCAGGAAAGAAACCGTCAGGCTGCGAGTTCAAGGACGTTACATGACACCCAAGAAGTCGAAGCAATTCAGGTGCGAGAAAATATGCTGCTCCACAACCAAGATCTACCACAATATTCCAATTCTTTGTAAGTTGGACTTTCCCGCAAATCATTTCTATGTAGCGGCCTGTTTCATCGGCCTCTACAATACCCCCGACCTGATTCCAACCAACCATACCTTCCCATCCGCTTTCAACGGTTTCTTCCATCTTTGACTGCTGAATAGGTCCATACGCCATGCCTGCTTCATCAAAGAGTTTTATGCCGTTATATTCTGGCGGGTTGTGACTTGCCGTGATCATCGCGCCAGCATCATGACCAAGGGCATGCGTCAAGAACGCGAGAACAGGTGTTGGGACAATTCCCAGATTGACTGCGTCTGAGCCACCAGCCATTATTCCTGACAACAAACCCGAAAGAAGCATTATTCCAGATCTTCGCGTGTCTCGAGCGACTGCAATTTTCTTTCCACCAACCAGACGCGAGACAGCCAAACCAAGTTTAGATGCGAGTTTCGGGGTCACTTCGGCATTGATCACCCCTCTGACCCCTGATGTTCCAAACAGTCTCGGCAAATCTCTCCACCTAGCATTGGTCCCGAGTTTACAAATGGAATAATGTGTGATTCAGAATATCAATCAGATGCGGGAGTCCAGGTCAGTGGCTCCTAATTAGCTCTCATGAATCGCAGACTTGAATGTTGGGCCTGAAATTGGCTGATGTGGCCCAGTGTTTCTATTCCGCGACGATCTTTTCTTCAGGTTTTGGTGACTCTACCCTTTCTCCAAGTTTCTCGATTACACCTGGGGGAATAATAAGCACTTTGGATTTTCTAACTCCCACGTGTCTTAAGGGCACTATCTTCTTTGCGGCGTTGTAGATATCTGAGCCTATCTTGCCAAGAACCATCTCGTGTGCGAGTTGATCGTATGCTAGGGTTCTAGCTTTTTCATCAATGATGTTCTTCATTAGCTCTCTAATCATGTGCTCTTGAGTCATCTTAACCCTTCCACGGGCAAATGCCACAACAGATATTCTCGTAGTGTAGCCGTCCTTAGAGGTTGCTTTGAATATGCCATCAATTCTGCTGCTCCCTCTCCTGACCAGACTTCTTAGGTAGTCTGGTGAATACTCATGTCCTTTCATTATCGTGTCAGCCCTATCGCCCTTAACGTTCACTACCAAGAAACGAAGCTTCGTGGATTGGTGAGAAAAGTCTCCGGTAACATCATAAAGCGTGTTCTCGATCACTCTGCCCATCAGATTGGATGTGTCTGAAGTTGGAACATTGGCGACGTTCTGTTCGCCAAAATATGATGGAGTGAATATCGCATACCACTCTTTTGCTCGCCATTTGTCACGTACTTTCTTGGTCGCTTTTGACATTTCCGATCTCACTTCAGTTGTCCAATCTTTGTAGGACTGATAGCGCCTGGCCGAGATTCAACCGTTGGGTTTAGTCCTCCGCCAGATGACACGCATGACAGACAATCTTGTCTCTTATATCTGTTGCTTGGATCTTCCCACTCCAATGATAGCGAGATTTCATTCCGAATGAGGTTTGCTCGTCTCAAGCTTTTCGAGGGCTCTTCTCGTTATGATCTTTTCCCAGTCGACTTTTATCATGATCACTGTTAGAACAACTACAACGACTATGGAAACAACCCAGATCATCTGGTTCTCGGGACCAATAAGCCACGCAATTGTCTGCCGTGAGAATCTAGCAGACCACACTATTGCAAAAGTCAAGATGAACTTTCCGATAAGAAGGGCAAGAAAGGTTTTGATCGGACTATATTTGATCATCCCCAGAGGGATTATTATCAAGTCATCTGGGAGGGGGGCCGCAGCAAAAACAAGAGCAGCTACGAAGGGACTGCCTCCCAACGCTACTCGAAGGGCATTGAATCTTCTCTTGTACTTCTCCCCGAGAGTCAGTCTGCCTCCAAATCCCACACCGTAAGCCACAAACTTCCCGAGGGTAGCTCCAAGAGCGCTAACAAAAGTGAGCAAAAAGATGTTGATCTTCGACATCTCAATTGCTATCGTGAATATCGCTATGAGATATGGAATCGGGAAGAACGGTAGCACATTGCCTCCTAGGCTTACCAAGAAGACTCCCATGTACGGGTTTCCAAATGTTCTCAGAAGGCCGAGAAGCCAACCCGCGAGATCTGCCATGTTTTCAGACTTGACTACTTCATATGATTATAAGGTTCACTTCCGTGGGCCGCGAGGTTCGGTATGAGAGTATTTAAGACTAAGTAGACATGGAACAAGACGGCTAACAGGCAGAGAACATAGGAACAATCGTGCCTGACAAGTCAACATGGAGATCACGGAAAAATGCTTGACATCAAAATCATCAGAGAGACTCCGCAGCTTGCAAAGAATGATCTCATGAAAAGGGGAGATCAGGAGAAAGTGGCATGGATTGACCAGATACTTGATCATGACCGCAAGAAAAGAGAGCTAATTGTACAAATTGACAAGCTGCGACATCTGAGAAACGTCGTAACGGACGAAATAGCTGAAATTCAAAGACGCGGCGAAGATGCTTCCGCCAAGATTGTAGAAGCCAAATCCATCCCGGGCAAGATCAAGGAACTCGAGATCGAATTGACAGCTAGCGATGAAAAAGTAAACTGGTTTCTCCATCGGCTACCCAACTTCATGCATGAGACTGTCCCAGTGGGCAAGGATGAAAATGACAATGTCCAACTGAGGACTTGGGGAGAAAAACCAAAGTTCGATTTCAATCCAAGTGATCACATAGATATTGGGCTTAGACTGAACCTGATAGATATCGAAAGAGCAGCAAAAGTCTCTGGTGCGCGATTCTACTATCTGAAGAACGATGCCGTGATTCTTGAGGTTGCTCTAGTCCGAATGGTTTTGGACATCCTAAGAAGCGAAGGGTTCACTTTGGTGATTCCGCCTGTCCTCGTGAAAGAGGCGGCGATGTTTGGTGCAGGATTTCTCCCTTTGGGAGAAGAAGACATCTATTGGATAAAGGGTGAAGATTCTTGTCTGGTCGGAACATCAGAAGTGCCACTAGCTGCAATGCATATGGACGAGATACTCGATGAATCTAGCTTACCGCTACATTATGCAGGTTTCTCAACCTGCTTTAGGACCGAAGCTGGGGCGCATGGAAGAGACACAAAAGGGATCTTCAGAGTGCACCAGTTTGAGAAGGTAGAGATGTTCAAGTTCGTGAAGCCTGAGGAATCTTGGCACGAACATGAGAAGATGATTCAGACAGTCGAACGAATCTATCAACGACTCAATCTGCACTATAGGATTGTGAATATCTGTTCTGGAGAACTAGGCGTAACTGCGGCCAAGAAATACGACCTCGAGGTTTGGTTACCTGGACAGGGGAAGTACAGAGAAATAGTTTCTTGCAGCAACTGCACTGATTATCAAGCAAGGAGACTGAACGTAAGATTCAGAAAGAACCCCAATGATAGACCTACGTTCGTTCACACGTTGAATAGTACAGCTATGGCGATTGGAAGAACCTTGGTCGCCATCATGGAAAACTATCAGACAAAGGACGGGGCTGTGATCGTTCCTGAAGCATTGATGCCCTATGCTGGAATAAACCGGATTGAACCCGTCGCGAAATAGTCTTCACAACTTGGTCTGTTTCGCTCAAGATTTCTGGACTACTTCTATAGACTTCTCTGCAGCCTGAATACAGGAAAGCAGGTCATCAACCGTAGCAACAAGCGTATCCAACCTTGATGTTCTGATGCTAAACTTCGCCATTCTTCCTCTTGCTTCGGATTTTATCCGAAGATATTTAGGCGTCGAATTGTTGTCAGCAACGGTTGCACGAACTAGTGATTGCGCCTTCTTTGCCTGCTCAGCCTCGAACCTTATGATTGCTTTCAACTCTTGGTCGAACTCATCTGATTGAGGATTGTCTCATCAACATTTCTAAGAAACTCTTCGAGTTTGTCTGCGGGTATTTGCGCTCCTGCCGCAACATCGTGCCCTCCTCCTATCCCCGAAGATCTCTCAGCAGATATTCGCATCGCCAAGTCTAGATTCACGTTCTTGTCTATGAGCGCTCTAGGCGCTCTTGCTGATACTCTTATCTTGTTATCTGAAGTTCTGGCCAGCACCAAAAGAGCTTTGTCGGTTCCTAGTATGCCAGCCGATGAGACCATCGATGATATTGCTCCCGTCATGTTATCATCCAGTATACCTTCGCCGTGAACGACGTAAATCGTCTTTAACGCGACTATCTTTTCTCGTGTCTGTGAAAGCCACTCGACATACTTTGCCAGAGTTTGCCTGTATTCAGCAACAAGCTTCTGTACTTCGTCTAGGATTGATCCTCTATCCCCTAGGCAAATAGAAATAGCTACTCCTGGCTTGCGCATTCTTCCGCATGCGTTCAAAAGAGAAGCAAACTCTCTGGCATCTCTTAGCTGCGTCCATTTCTGCTCGTGAAGCAGTATGTAGCTCGTTCCGATGAGATTTAATGCCACGTCGCCTGGAAACCCAAGTGATGCTATATGCTGGATAACGTTTGTTAGCAGGTTCTGTTTCTCTTCCAGTGAGAGATCTGCCACGGTTCTCCATCTGCCTTCGCTCTGAATTGAGATACCGGCTGATGACAAGAGTGAAAGGCATTTGTCCTCTTCACCTGACAAGCCTG
>Ga0315277_10009559_pt1 | contig 12372 bp, 12 predicted proteins | sample YL17G05_15_MG_FD_203695 | JGI IMG/M metagenome (GOLD analysis project Ga0315277, IMG submission 203695) | Sediment microbial communities from Yellowstone Lake, YNP, Wyoming, USA - YL17G05_15 | ecosystem: Environmental > Aquatic > Freshwater > Lake > Sediment | place: USA: Wyoming | collected... | reverse complement strand
GAGTTTCATACCGTTGAACGCTTCTTGCAATGACTGCGCCGGCAATCGCCCCGATGATAAAACCGAGCAAGGGCACGCCATAGGCAAGGCTGTAAGCGCTCAGAGGGGCCCCGGCTTCTATCTCCGCGCGCACCGTATCGCCCGGCCTTGCCCCCGCCTGATTCTCAGCCTCCATTTCACACAGCTCCTGGGATTTCCCTCCAAAGAGGCGGCCCATGGGACAACAGGCGCAATCATCTGCGCATGTCATGCGGAACCGGACAAAAGCTCTGTCTCCCTTGACGCTCTGGACTGTCCCCATCCTTTCAATCATCCACGGATACCTCATCCTGTTTTTTTTCACGAGGAGAGAAAGGGATCGAAATTCGAAAAATCCGCATGATGGATCAGGATCCCCTCAGTCGTTCTTTTTCCCGCATCTCCCTCCCTGGAATGGCACGCAATAATATGAAGAACCGTATCAGGCGCGCCCCTTAACGCTGCGAGTGCCAGGCCGGAGAGGGGATGACGAAGAAGCCGCCCGCTCCGGGACCTGCGGAAACCGCCCTCCGGCGTGCGCTCGATCTCCAAGAGCTTCCCCACATCGTGAAGAAGCCCGCCTGCAATAAGGATATCAAAATCCACGAGAAATCTGTCTCCATAAATCTTTTTCATTTCGCGCGCCATAGCCAGGGCGCAGGCTGTGACGGCATTCGTATGCTCCAGGAAACTAAACGGACAATTGGGGATGAGCAGGGTGGCGGGGATCTTTTTCAGATCCTCCGGAATCCATCCCCCTTTTTCAAGCCCCTCGACAAAGGTCTCCAGCACAGCCCTCCGTAGATTCTCCTCTTTTATATCCTCCACAAGGGGGAAATAGGTTCTCAGCTTATCCAGCATCATGTTTCTCCTTGGTTTCTTATTCTCTCAGGATCCACGGGATATGGATACCGGCGCCGGTCTATTCTTCCTCAAGCGCAGATTCGAGTTTGGCAAGAATTTTATCGAGCTTTTTATTGATCTCGATCGACTGGGTTTTGGAGGGAGGGACGCTGCGTTTAAGGGTGAACAGTTCATACGCATAATTAAAAGCTGCCATAAGGGCAAGGCGATGAATAGGTACGGTTCCCTTGCGGGAGAGGTTTTTAAGGAAGTCGTTCACATCGTCCGCCACCTGTTTCAGGTCTTTTTCCTCATCCGGTTCAGCGCGAATGGTAAAGGATTGACCAAAAATTTCAATGGTTGTCTGGATCGATTTGCTCATGTTCCAGTTCTCCGATCTCCGCTTCAAGGGCGTCTATCCGGGCAATAATATCGCGCAACTTACCCAGGGTTTCTTCCTCAAGAGCGGTTTTGTTTTCAAGTTCTTTTTCCTGGCTGGCGAGCTTCATCTTCAGCATCTTGTTTTCTTCTTCCGCCTTGCGGAGCTGTTCAGCGAATTGATCGCGCTCTTTTTTCAAGACCGCGAGGCCGCCCTGATCGCTCTCCGGCAGATCCTTCTTATCCTTTCTCGGACCTTTTGTCTGGGCCTTCAATCGCCGGGACTCCTCCTCGCGCAAGACGAGTTCCTTGCGGATCTCAACAAAGCGCTTGAGAAGGGAGTCCAGTTTTTCCTCAAGCAGATTCAAACGATCAAGCATGTTTATCCTCTTTCTTGCGGGAAATCAGGGCTATGGCCATGGCTGCAATTCCCTCGCCGCGGCCTGTAAAGCCCATCCCCTCTGTGGTGGTGGCTTTGACACTCACTTCCGGTCGTCCCCCCAGGCAATCGCTGATCTTCTCCTCCATCTCGCGGATATAAGGGCTCAAGCGGGGATCCTGCGCAATTATTAAGGCGTCTATATTCACAATAGTCCAAAAATTCATGGAAAGAAGCTGGGATACTTTTTTCAAAAGGTCAAGGCTGGAAATATCTTTATATGCCTCATCCGTCGGAGGAAAATGTCTGCCTTTATCCCCGAGATGCGCCGCCCCCAGCAGGGCGTCCATGATCGCATGAACCAGGACATCGGCATCCGAATGGCCGGCAAGACCGCGGGGATAGGGAATCTTCACCCCCCCCAGAAAAAGAAGACGGTCATCCGTGAAACAATGGGCGTCAAAACCCTGCCCGATCCGCAGAATGCTCACCCTTTCCTCTCCTTCATCCCCTGCAATATCCGAACCGCCCTCTTGATAAAGTAAAAAGATCCGGGAACAAGACACGCAGGCTTGCCCAAAATTCCAGGGATGCGGATGGGATTGCGGTCTGCCTCACAATCCTTACTACTGAGTCCTGTTTCCCAGACTTGACCGCTGCATCTCCCCCGCCTTCCTGGCGTGATTGTCATTCCGAACGGGCTGTTCCGATTCCTTGAGCCGGCCGAAAAGCATGCGTCCTGCGGATGTCTGGAGAACGCCGCTGATCACAATATCCACCTCCTGGCCAATGACCTTTTTCGCCTCATCCACAACCACCATGGTTCCATCTTCGAGGTATCCCACGCCCTGATGGGGCTCTTTCCCCACGCGGATGAGCCGGATGCGGATTTCGTCGCCGACAAAAAAGCTGGGCTTCAGGGCTTGGGTCAGATCGTTGATATTCAGAACCCTGATCTGATGGAGAGATGCTATCTTGTTGAGATTATAATCATTGGTGAGAAGATCTGATCCCAATTCCTTTGCCAGTTGAATCAATTTATGATCCACATCCTTGACATCCTCATAGTCCTTTTCCCAGATCTGGAGATTGGGATAGGCGTCTCGAAGCTGTTCGAGGTTTTCCAGTCCCCGGCGTCCCCGGGATCTTTTCTGGGGATCTGTGGAATCCGCAATCAACTGGAGCTCATTCAAGACAAACTCCGGAACAATGATCTCCCCTTTTAAAAAATGGGTGTCATAAAGATCTTTCACCCGGCCGTCTATAATCACATTTGTATCCAGGATGCAGGTGTTCTCCTTGGGATTGGATATGATAAACTTAAGCCTGGAGAGAGAGAGCCGGTTTTCATGTTTCAGCGCCAGAATAACACCAAAATACCCCAGGATCAGGTTGCAGAACATCCGGGGAGGGACATTCCTGCTGATCCTCTCGGGAATCATCGGCGCGATCAGGGAGGAAAGCACCAGTCCGAAAAAGAGACCCAGGGCGGAGAGAAGGATCTTCTTCGAGGAAATCACCTTCGTGCTGTATTCAAATAGCACGATAAGAAGTGCGATGATAAGCGCCACAAGGGTATAAAAGAGGGACTGATAGTTTCCCTTGGGGGTAATCAGATAACCGCAGAAGGTGAACGTGAGCGCGAAGAAGATACGCGCCAGAAGAATCGGCTCCATTATGGGAAGTAAGCGCTTCACTGTATTATTGCCTCACGGTATAAATTATTCAAACCATTAAAGATATATGAGGTGCATGTCAATATTTTTCTTTTGTGTCTTTTTCATTTGACAGAGGGAAAGCCTAAAAGTTAAATAAACAATTCATATTATTTTAGTTACACAATACTCCTGTTTTTGATATTTTATTTTGAGAGATAGGGACAGGCCTCTTCTCCCTCTCTCCCTGAAGAGACAGAAAGGGGGGAATTTGGGAATGGCTAGCGTGAATGTTGAAGAGAATGAACCGATAGATCGAGTGCTGAAACGATTTAAAAAGGAATGCCAGAAATCCGGTATCCAGGCAGAATTGCGTCGCAGAGAATTCTACGAAAAGCCAAGCGTCAAGCGGAAGCGAAAAGAGGAAGCTGCCAAACGCAAGGCCCGGCGTAGAATGCTTAAACTCAGAAGAAAACTTGAACGCATATAATAAATCACTGTGACATACATTCTTTGAAAAAAGGCCTCGAATTCGAGGCCTTTTTTTAGCTTTCTTTCCTCTGATTATGATGTCCTGCAGAAATCCCGGAGCGCGGGGAATCTCATGATCCAGGTCCGCAATCTCACAAAAATCTACGGCAAGACCGAAGCAATTCGGGATGTCTCTTTTCGCGTGGAAAAGGGGGAAGTCCTGGGCCTCCTCGGACCCAACGGTTCCGGCAAGACCACAACCATGCGCATCCTGACCTGCCATACACCCCCGACCAGCGGCACTGCCATCGTCGCAGGACATGATATCGCCAATGACTCTCTCAATGTCCGCAGAAAGATCGGTTACGTGCCTGAAACAATCGGGCTTTATGAGGATATGACTGTTTTATCCTACCTCATCTTCATTGCGGAAATCAAAGGATTGGATCGGCACAAGCGATCCCGGCAGATTCCCGAAATCCTGGAGCAAACAGGACTGTCGCAGATCACGCACCGCCTTATTCGAAATCTCTCCAGGGGATTCCGGCAAAGGGTGGGTCTGGCCCAGGCCCTGGTGGGCGATCCGGACATTCTCATCCTGGATGAGCCTACCGTGGGGCTCGATCCGGCACAGATCAAGGAGATCCGCACCCTGATTGGTTCCATGCGGGGATATAAAACCATCATCCTCTCCACCCACATCCTGCCCGAAGTCACAGCCGTGTGCTCCCGGATTGCCATCATCTCCCTGGGCAAAATCCGGGCTGTCGGCTCGCCGGACGATCTTGCAGCCAGCCTGTCCCTCCGACGACATCTCGCGGTTCTGGCCGGGGGCGACAGGACCGCCATCCGTCATGTTCTGAACAATATCCCCGGCGTCATCAAGATCACGGAACAGAGCCCGAAGGAAGAAACAAAACACCTTCTTTTTCATATAGAGGTTGAAAGGGACCGCGATGTGCGCGGCGCAATCTCCGCCTCGCTCCTCAAGGCCGGTTGCGAACTCTACGAACTGTATCCCACCGGCCTTTCCCTGGAGGAGGTGTATATGAAAACGGTCATGGGGGAGTCGTGAAATTCATGTGGTTTCCCGTTTATAAAAGAGAACTCCGGTCGTATCTCCACTCCCCGGTCATTTTCGTCATCGGCGGGATCTTTTTCTTCCTCATAGCCTACTTCGCACTGGGAATGATGATCGAATTCTCAAATGTTTACAACGATTATGAAACGCGGCAGATGTACGGCATGAAGGAAATGAATGTCACGGAATGGGTGATCCGGGGCTTCCTGGGCCTGATCAATTTCCTCATGCTTTTTTTCATCCCGCTTCTCACGATGCGGCTTTTTGCAGAAGAGAAAAAAAACAGGACCTTCGAACTTCTTGTCACGTGTCCCATCCGGGATGGGGAAATCCTCGCGGGAAAATTCCTCGCAGCCCTGACTCTTCTTCTGGTCCTGCTTGCCTCCTGCCTCGTGTATCCGATCCTTGTGGACATTTTCAGCGCGCCGGAATGGCCGGTTATCTTCTCAGGATATCTCGGCCTGATCCTCTCCACTTTGGCTTATCTGTCCTTCGGGATTTTCGCCTCTTCCGTGACGGAAAACCAGATCATCGCCGCGTTCTTAAGCTTTTCCGGGCTTCTCTTCTTCTACCTGGTGGGCGATGTGACTTCCGCCAGGGAGGGCTTTATCGGCCGGATCGCTGCGGAGATTTCGTTTCGCCAGCACAGCATGGGCTTTATGAACGGTGTCATCGATCTGAAGGATGCCATCTACTTCCTGGCATTCTCGGGATTTTTTATATTCCTTTCCCTGGAAAGCCTGAAAACCCGGAAGTGGATGGCCTGAAAAAGATTTTCATGAAGGAAGGATTGGGCGGATAGATCATGGACAAGGTTCTGAAATGGATTTCCATCCTCGGCGCGCTCCTGATGGTCGCCGCGAATGTGATCGCCGGTTTCTCAGGCGGCTTTTCCTGGCTCACGCTTCTCCTCGGAGGTCTGGGACTTCTCTTTTTCCTGTCCATCGCCTTTGCCGGGGAATCCGCCAATCTCGCACGCTTCCTGCGGCTGTTCCTGAACCTTGGCTTCCTTCTCGGCGCTCTCGTGTTTCTCTACCTGATCCTCTCCAATCATAATGCCAGATGGGACCTGACAAAAAATAAGCAATTCAGCCTATCGCCGCAAACCCTCCGCTATCTCCGCGGCTTGACCGACACCATCACTGTCACCGGATTCACCACAAATCCCCAGGACATGCAGCGGTTTTTCGATCAATACACCCGTTATACGGATCGCCTGAAAGTCGATATCCGGAATCCTTTCAAGGATTTCCGCGAGGCTCAGCGGTTGAAAAATGAATTTGAATCCGATCTCTATCCGGGCGACGTGTTCCTTCAGTCCGGTAAACGCAAAAAGAAACTATCCGAACTCGAAGAAAGCAGCTTTATCAATGCCCTGGTGGAGATCCGGAGACCCAGGGACATTGTCGTGTACTTCCTCACAGGTCACGGCGAAGGTTCCCTTGACGAGCCTTCCCAGGAGCAGCTGAAGAAAAACATCCCCAGCTTCCACACCCTGAAACGCCTGTGCGAGGAGCGGGGCATGATCGTCAAGACCCTGGAGCTGATGCGCACCGGACTTGTGCCTGAGGATGCCTCCGCCCTGGTTTGCGCCGGCCCCAGCCTGGACCTTTTTCCCATTGAAAAAGACGCCCTCCTGGGCTATCTGGAACAGGGCGGACGAATGATCCTCATGCTCGATCCGCCCAAAGACACAACCCAAACCTTTCCCCTTTTCAAAAGTCTCCTTTACTCATTCGGCGTTGCGCTCAAGGATGACATCATCATGGACCCCAACAAAGCCAGCATGGAACAGTTCGGCCTTCCCATCATCCCGCTTGTCACCCGATATATCAGGCACGCCATCACGGAGAATATTCCTCAAACAGGCGTTGCGTTGTTCCTTCCCCTGGCGAGATCCGTAAGTCCCGCAGCTCCGCTTCCACCGAGCATTATTGCCACTCCGCTCATGCAGTCCAGCCCTTACAGCTGGAGCCAGCCGGTCGAGGATCTTCTGAAAGAGAAATTCTCACCTCCTGAACGATCCCGGATCGCGCCTCAAAACGTCGCGGCTGCTGTGACCAAAACCCCGCTTGGCGGCGAGGAGGACAAGCAAACTCGTATTGTCATTTTCGGCGATTCGGATATCTTTACCGACGTCAACATCATTTATCAGATCCCCGTGTATCTCTTCCTGAACAGCGTTTCCTGGCTCACGCAGATGGAGGATATTGTGGCAATCCCGCCAAAGCTCTTGGCTGATACGCCCCTGTCCCTCACCGCAGGTCAGAAGGAATTTCTTGCGATCCTGTTCATGATTGCCATCCCCTCGCTCATCTTTTTCGGAGGACTGGGATATACCCTCATCAGAAGGAGGCTTCGATGAGCTGGCGGAAAACCATCATCCTGGGACTAGTGTTTCTCTGCGCAGGCGCGGGATATTTTGTGGATCGGGCATTGACCCAAAAACGCCAGCTCGTAAAGGCGCGGGAAGAATCCCTGTTTTTGATACAAAAAGAAGAGGTCACAGCCTTCACTCTTCAAAATCCCAAAGGAACCTATCGCCTGGAAAAAAAGGGGGAGGAATGGCGCATCCTCGAGCCTCAGAATCTGAAGGCGGACAAGGATCAGGTGGATTCCCTCCTAACGAATATCACTGTCGCCAAAAAATATGACCCTGTGGAAACAGACGATCTGACGCAGTATGGCCTGGATAAACCGCAGGAGACCCTCGTGCTGGAAGGCTCGGGCGCCTCTGGGAAACAAACACTTTTGATCGGTCTTGAATCCACCACCCCGGGCCGATTCTTCGCCACAATCCAAGGCGGGAAAACCGTGTTTACCGTGGCGTCCCATATCAAAAATTTCCTCGATAAAAACCTCTTCCTTCTTCGCGATAAAACCATCTTTGATATAAAAAAAGAGGATATCGCGAAACTGGAGATTTCCCAGACAGGCGCATCCTTTACCCTTCAAAAAAACCCTGATGCTCTCTGGGTCATGACTTCGCCTGTCCAGGATATGGCGGATAAGAAAGCGGTGGAAAATCTCCTCTCGGACATTGAGATCCTCCGCGCCACATCCTTTGAAGAGGATCAAACCACAACTCCCGGATTTTACGGACTGGATCAGCCCTGGCGACATCTCGTTATAACAGCCAAAGAATCGGTTACGCTCCAAATCGGACGCGAAGACCCTTCCGCCTCGCGCTATTTTGCCCGCAAGAAAGATTCCGGCCCCGTCTTCTCCCTGTCAAAGAGATTCGTGGACGAGATCAATAAAGACCCGGCCGAATTTCGCTCCAAAGACATCTTCAATCTGGCTTCGAACGATATTTATGAAATCAAGATTATCGTAGGCGAAAGCTTCTTCAGCATCGCGAAGGATGATGCGGGGGCATGGCATTTCTCAACCGAACAAGATACGCCTGTGCATAAAGCCCGGGCGGAAAAACTTCTCTCCGATATTGCAGGGCTCCGCATCAAAAGTTTTATAGACGAAGCGCCCTCCTCCCTTGCGCCATACGGCCTGGAAGCCCCGCGCGCCCGCGTGCTCCTTTACTCAAAGGACAAAAAGGACAAGGAAATATTATCCCTGGGAAACAAGGCTGAAGCAGGCGATATCTGTTATGCCCGCATATCAACACGTCCTCTTATCTTCGGAATAGACTGGACCAAAGTCGGCGACTTTTACCTGACTGAGCAGGATTTGCGCGACCGCCGCATCCTCCCTATATCTAACGATGCGATTTATAAGATTGAATTTGTTGAAGCGGGAAAAAAACGAATCCTGGAACGAAAAGACGATCGCTGGTTTGCAAGAGAATCGAAAGAAGAAAAGGGGAAAGAACTCCCCGCTTATGCAGTGTTCGGCGTTCTGGCAGATATTGCGGAACAGGAATTCGAATCCGAGATCCAGCCGCCCGGAACGGAAAGCCCCGGAATCCCCACAGGTGAATCTGCCCTGTGTCAAATAAACCTGTATGATAAAAACGATGCATGTCTTGACACCTGGGAGTTCACCGGAACAGCGAATGCCCCGACCCTGACCCTGAAAAATTCCAAAGGCAGCCTCTTCCTGATCCGTCAAACTCCTTTCCAGAAAATCCGGGATGATTTTAATGCCCTGTTTAAAACAGAATCAAAATAAGCTGTCCCTCGGGCATCCATAAATAATTGGAGAATATCGGTTATAAGACTCTATGCCTTTTACTCTCTCTCATCCTGCTGCGATTCTGCCGATAAGACGAACGTATCTTCCCCTGTCCGCCCTTGTGGTGGGAAGCCTGGCGCCCGATTTTGAGTACCTTATTCACCTCCAACCCAAAAGTCTCTTCAGCCATAGCCTGCCCGGGGTCTTCCTTTTCTGTGTGCCCTCAGGCTTCCTTGTACTTTGGCTCTTTCATTCCATCTGGAAAAAGCCCCTTATTATTTTACTCCCGGATCCACACCAAACCCGCCTTCTCAATTATGTTCAAGATTTCCCGTTCAAACCGTTTACGCGCTTCCTGATGATTTGCGCCTCCCTTATAATTGGATCTCTTACGCACATAGCCTGGGATGCTTTTACACATTCATACGGTTGGGCTGTGAAGAATTTTCCCGTTTTTACAACTCCCCTTTTACAGATCCATGGATATAGGATCCGTGTTTACAAAATCCTTCAACACGGGAGCTCTGCAGCGGGGATGTTGCTGATTCTCATAATCTATCTGAACTGGTTTAAAAAAGAAGCGAGATTACACCTCTTATCACCTTCAGCCCTTCGCCCTCTTGCGCGATGGTTGGTAATCTTCGTTATCGCGTCATCCAGCGCCCTTATGGGAATGCTTTGTGCCTTTTTGAAAATCCAAAGCGGGCACGATCCCTTTTCGTTTAAAACGGCATTGGGATTTGCCATTCCCTCTTTTTTCCTTGTCCTGATTATTGAACTCACGCTTTATGGTCTCTATCAGAAAAGCCGGGAAAAACTTAAGCGTGTCTAATAAATTATCTCCGCCAAAACCACAAAAAGGCACAAAAAGTGATTTCATTTTATTGTATATTTTCGTGTATTTTTGTGGCAATGCTCTTTTTCTTTAATTCCCTCTATCAACTATGGGAGGCAACGGTGGTCAAGCCCCATCACCAATGACATCTTATTTAACAACAACTGGAATAATCCTATAAATGAAACAGTATTGACTTTTCAACATTCAAGAAATATTGTATTATCATATTCTTTATTCTGAAAGATAATTTATAGATATATTCTGATATTGGGGGTGAAATTTTTGGTGGAGAATACCTTGAAAGAAAAAATTATTCATGCTGTTGAAGAACTTCCCTCCGATGCCGGCATTGAAGAGGCAATGGAAAGGCTTTATCTTCTTTATAAAATCGAAAAAGGGATTCGCGAGGCTGATGAGGGAAGGGTGGTTTCCCACGAAGAAGCACGCAACAGGATGAAAAAATGGCTCGAATAAGATGGACACTCCAGGCTCTTGATGATTTAGACGCTATCTGTAAATTTATTGCAAGAGATGCGCCTCGATACTCCCAGATATTTGCACAACGCGTATTCTCCACAATAGATCACTTAAAGGATTACCCCTTATTGGGAAGAATATTACCAGAGATAGGAAACGAAAAAATTCGAGAGATACTTCTGGGAAACTATCGCATTATTTACCGCAATAGAAAAAACCTGGTAGAAATCCTTACAATTCATCATGGGGCAAGGTTATTGGATATCTCTTCTCTCCCAAAAGATAATACATAAGAACCGCCTCAAAAACCCCCGGCATGGTGGGGCCGCTGCCAAATGTAAAATGAAAAATATACAATCGCACAAGAAAAGATAAGAATTTTTTACTACGAAAGACACGAAATGCGCGAAATTTTTATCTATTCAGGAGAATTGGATTGTCAATGCACATTCATAAAATCTTTCTCAGAGTTTCGTTTCTTTTCCTCTTATTATTCTTCGTTTTAAACAGCAATTTTGGAAAAGAGGTAAGCGCCCCGCTGATCAATGTTCTCCGCAAAGATACACTTTATGTCAAAGAACCCCTCCTTCCCAATGATCCGAAAAAGACAAAAATGAACACGCTCCGGATCCATTCCATACTATCAAACGCGCCCAAAGGCGCGGCAATATATTTTCCCGCAGGCGATTATTATTTTGACGGCTCCGCACTCCCGAACCGCGGATCCATCGAAACATCCCAGCCCGGACAAACCATCTTCGGCGACGGACCGGAACTCACGAAAATCTTCCAGATTAACATGGAAAAAAACTTCGGTTTCTCATTTGACAAAAACCGCAAACACGTTCCTACAGCAATGATCCGGGTGCGGCACAAGGGTTGCACAGTACGCGATCTCACTGTGGCTGTGGATCCGCGCGCCCCGGAAAATATCATCGCTCCATCCGCAGCGATCCAACTCGCGCACATCGCCTACTTCCCGGACAATAACATCGGGATCATCGAAACAACAGGCATTGGCGAGGATTTTCTCCTGGATAATGTTATCGTGAAAAACGTGAATATCGGCGTTCATCATGGCGGCGGAATACAGGGAACCCGCTTTTTCGAAATCGGAATTGATATCATAGGCTCGGGCGGGCTTGTGAAGGTTTCGCGCATTGACCGCCTGGATGCAAAGTTCGGCATCCGCCTCGATAACGGCAATCACTGCGGCCAGGGCGACTATTATTTCGATCACATTTTCATGACCGGCAAACACAATGTCACAAACGGAGGAGTTTTCTTTGACTGGATCGGGGGACAGCTGGTCATGATCCGCGACTGCGAAACAGGATTCGCGAACGCTTTCCACGCCGGACCCCTAGGCGCAACCGGAGACCGGGTTGAGCCTTTCCCGGAAGCTGAAATTCATCGGAACAAAGACCGCAGCTGGGACTGGCTCACCTGGCACAACCATCCTGTGGCTGAAAATCCGGATGAAAACGAGATCACCCAGTGGTACGGCCTTCCGCGCCATGCAACGATTGTCCGCATCGGTTCCCAGCCCCGCACCGGAGGCAATGAATGGATTCAAGGCGAACATTATACAGTGGAAACTGTCAAAGAAAAGAGCAGACTCTATTATGCCACAAAAATCATCTGGATCAAAGATCCGCCCTTTCCAGGCTCCACTTATTATGTCACATTCGAGCAGCCGCCGGATTACAGGGTTCACGACCTTGAGTGGGGAACGATCTCGAACTGTTTCTTCGGCGAGGCAAAACAAACGGATGAAAACGGGTATGTATTCAAGTTTGAGGACCAGGGCTTCGGCTATTCCAATCCGGATTTTCATTTCCCTGTTGGTTATGGCTTCATTATCTCGAACAACACAGCCATCAACGGCAATATGATCTTCGACGGCAACTGTGGATACATCAAGGTCCTGGGAAACACGTTCGGAGTATTCGACATCATCCTCCGGGGCGCGCACGAAATGCGGCAGGCGCGCGAAATTATGCTGGATAATAATTCCTTCAACTCTGCAAGCATCGAGAGCTGGGTTTCCCTGGTACGGTTTCATCAAAACCGAATCGAGGGTAATGTTTCAATCAATGCC
>Ga0315277_10009557_pt1 | contig 12373 bp, 19 predicted proteins | sample YL17G05_15_MG_FD_203695 | JGI IMG/M metagenome (GOLD analysis project Ga0315277, IMG submission 203695) | Sediment microbial communities from Yellowstone Lake, YNP, Wyoming, USA - YL17G05_15 | ecosystem: Environmental > Aquatic > Freshwater > Lake > Sediment | place: USA: Wyoming | collected... | reverse complement strand
TCCCGAGAAAGTATTCAAGCAATACTGGCGTGTGGCACGGCTGAGCACGGACTTTCGGGAGGCCATACTGCGCTATGCGGCCTATCGGGATTACTTGGACCAGGTTAATAAAAACCCCCAAGCCTTACCAAAGAATTACGGGGCATCACTCCGTCAGGAGATCCAGGGTTTGTCAGACCCTAGAGATCGAGCTTTCCGCCTGTCAAACGACCTCCTGGGGGCCTATGACGAGATCTCCGTCTTCGGCCAATGGCTCCGTGAGCATGCCATCCCCTTCTGGTCCTGGAAAGAACTGAATTTCCGGCGGTACATGCGATTTGTGAAGAACGCCGCCCTGGACGCCAAGGCTGCGACAAAAGCCGGCGAGAGGTTCGGACCATGGGCAAAGATGGGTGGATATTCCGCCTACAAGTTCGGGAAGATAATGATACGGATGGCCGGCCTGTGGGCGATGCTCCAGGCCTACAACTGGCTCCGGTATCCCGAGGAAGAGAAGTCACTTTCTCCCAATGTCCGGAATAGTGTTCACATCATCCTCGGCCGGGACGACAAGGGTGAGGTCAAGTATTTCCCCCGGATCGGTGCCCTGGGTGATTTCCTGTCCTGGTTCGGGCTCGATGCGGCCCCAGGGATGGTGAGCGATCTGCTGAATAAGCGTAAAACCCTGAAGGACATAGCCTTAGAAATGGCCAAGGCGCCAGTCAATCAGATCGTCCAGGGACTCGCACCGATCCCCAAGGCCCTGTTTGAGTATGCCGGCCGGAAGGAGTTTTTCCCGGATGCCTTCAATCCCCGCACGATCCGGGACCGTGGGATATACCTGGCTAAACAACTGGACCTGGATGAGGAATACAAACTCATAGCCGGGAAACCCCATGAGCCGTACAGGGAGCGCCTGGAGAGCCTTTTCGTCTACAAGTCCAACCCCGACGAGGCCGCCTACCACGAAATCAACGACCTCAAGGGCGAGTTCCTAAAGAAATTCGGAAAGTCGGGAGGCACCGCTAACATCACCCCCCGCGGAAACGCACTCTACAACATGAAGTTGGCCCACCGTTACGGGAACACGAAGACGGAACAAAAGTATTTGCAGGAGTATGTCAGATACCATCTGCTCGAGGCCGGGTACACCGGGAAGGATACCAAGGAGTTCCTGAAGAGCCTAAACCGGGGTCTGGTCCAGACGATGAAGAACATGCACCCGCTGGCCGGATTGTCCCAGGCTGAGATCAATCCGTTCCTTACCACCCTGAAGCCGGGCGACTGGCAAACCCTGGCCAGAGCGGTCCGGTTCTATAACGACACCCTGATAGGGACATCGAGCGTCACGGAAGAGGAGATTAAGGATTGGACGAAGAAGTAGTAACCCCTGCCCCTGAGCAGAAACCAAAACGGAAGGACAGGATTCAATCCGGAGAGGCCCTGATGAAACTCTTTGAGTCCGGAGAAGAGATTATGCCATGGACTGTCAAGCCGCTCCGGGAAATAGCCCAGAAAAAGAGTCTGGAATACCTGGCGACAGACGCCCTCGAAACTCAGGTTCGGGCCATTTGGTTAGCCTGGAAGATCATCTACCTATCCGATCTCTCCCAGACAGACAAGCTCAAGCGGGCAGCCGCAGCGCAGAAGATTGCCGCCCTCTCGATGAACAGCGCACTCTTAAAGGAGCTGTCCAAGAAGGGAAAGGTCGAGGAGCGCCAAGTCCCCGTAACCGTTGAATTTAATAAGAAGAAGAAATGAATATCGACTTTACTCCACACCCAGCCCAGCGGAAGATCCATGACAGCTTATGGCCGCCACTCAAGGGCCGAGTTGTCATGGTGATTGCCGGCCGGAGATTCGGGAAGACCGTCCTGGCCATCCTCGAGATAATCAAGCGGGCCATCGAGATCCCAGGCTGTCGCATCTGGTACGTTGCTCCGACGAAGGAGCAAGCCTACCGGATCGCCTGGAGGACGTTGCTTTACCCCAGAGTAGAAAAGTCTGGCGAAAAACACCCTCCCTATCTGCCGCCTGACCTAATCGCCAAAAAGCGAGAGGACCTACACTATGTCGAACTCAAGAACGGAAGCCTGATTCAGTTTCTAGGGACCCAGGATGAAATCTACCTCTTGGGTGCCGGCCTTGAATTTGTGGTCCTCGATGAGTTCCCGACCATCCCCTTCTCCGTGTGGTTCGACACGATCCGGCCCATGTTGATCGACCGGAACGGCGACGCCCTGTTCATCGGGACGGTCCCGGATCCGAAGGTCCACAATATCACGCCGGAATACCTGGAAATGTATGAGCAATTTCTATACAACCCGGGCCTCAACGAGCGGGCCTTCAATTTCTCCTCTTTCGAGAACCCGCACATCAACCGCCGCAAGGTCGAGAGCGACATCGACCTCCTGAAAAAGAAGGGCCGGGAAAATGATGCCCAGCGGCTCTACTACGGCAAGTACACGCGGGAGTACGGGATGATCTTCCCCAAATTCAATCCGGATCTCCATACCGTCATCCCCTTCTCCATTCCGGCGGACTGGATGAAGATTATGGCCCTGGACCCTCACCCGCAAAAACCTTGCTATGGCCTCTGGGCGGCCATCGACAAACGCGGTCATTACTGGTTCTACCGGGAAAAAGAGTTCATGTTCCCGGAGGCGGACCGGCCGATGACCGTTATGGAGGTCGCCTACGACATCCTGAAGATCGAGAACGAGGCCAAGGAAAAGGTAACTGGAAGGTTTATCGACCCGACCTATGCCAAGGTCCAGCAGAATATCATCGGAGAAAAGTGCATCAAGGACATGCTCCGAGACTATGGCGTTCATTTCCGGGAGGCCAGCCGGAACTTTGAAACATTCTTCCACAAGATGACCGACATGCTGGTGGATGAACCGGAACCGACCGTGCACATATTCCGGAACTGCGTCGGATTCATCCGACAGATCCAGGCATACGGTTGGGAATCATGGGCCTCGACCAGGGCCCGGGAGGACCGCGGGGTGAAGAACAAACCCAAGAAGCTGGACGATGATTATGTGGACTGTTCCAAGTATATCATCAATTCTAATGTCCACCCAGTTGACCGAAGCCAAATCGTAGCCTATCAGAGCAAGATGAGAGACAAGTGGGCGGCCCAAGAGTTTTTGTGAGGTAAACAATGGATATTGAACAAACTGAAACCTTCCGAAAATGGATGGAGAAATTCAAGGCGTCGCAGGATTATTGCCGACCGTTCTTCGACAAGGGAGAGGAGAACTATCTACTCTACAAGTCGTACAAGAAGGGCGGGGGGAAAGTCTATTCCCATGACATTTTCGTGCCCTACACCTTCGCGTACATGGAAGACAATGCGGCATATTTCATGCTAAGTATCATGGCGTCGCCCCAGGTCTATTCCATCGGCCGACGCTATACCGGCGTCACTAACGAACTCTGCCTGGCCTGTGAGGCCGTGGTCAACTGGGTTATCACCGAGGAATCCACGGAATTTGCCCTTGAGCTCGAGGAGCTCATTAAGAATGCGAACATTTTCAATGCGGCCTACCTGGTGAATTACCCGATAGTCAAAGAACAGCGGAACCAAGACAAGATCCAGAACTACTTTGAGCGCCTTCAGCTTGACAGCCCCTCTCCCCTGGACATCTTTCCGGAGCCTGGCGTCAAGCGGCTCTCAAGGGCGAATTGGGTTATCAAGCGGTCCCGGGAGGACTGGGATATCCTGAAGAAATGGGAAAAGGACGGAACCTATAAGAACGTAGAGGCGGCCCGCGGGGGTACCACCGGCGGAGAAGAGGATCCCGTTCTGAAGATGCTGTCCGAGATCGGTCTGGCCAGCACCGGGAACTGGGCTTACGATTCCAAGACTAACAAGGTCGAGCTCCTGGACTGCATGACCGGCGGGGACGTTATCACCATCGCCGGCCGGCGGGCGATCATCCGGGACACGACCAAGGATGAGGTCCGGCCGTTCCTGTTTGATTACCCCATCCTGGATTGCCGGTTCGAGGGAGCCCCCGGGGAGTTTTTTGGCGTCGGGAAAGCCGAATCAATGAAACCCACCCAGCAGGAGCTCAACACCCTGCGGAGCCAGCGCCGGGACAACATTTCCCTGCTCCTGAACAAGCTCTTTGTCTACGATATCCTGGCCGGGGAGGTGGACTTGAATACCCTGTTCTCGGCCCCCGGCAACGTCATCGTCACGACCAACCGCCAGGCGCTCGACGAACTGCCCATGAGCGACGTAACCTCCTCGAGTTACAAAGAAGAGGAAAGTCTGCTTTACGATCTTCAGAACATCACGAGCATGTGGGACTACGCCCGCGGCGGAACCCCCAGGCGGAGGGAAACGGCCACCGGGATCGTCCGCCTCCAGCAAGCTGCCCAGAGCCGGAACGAGTGGCAACTGAAGAAACTGGACTATTACATCTTGACGCCGCTGGCCCGCCGGATCCTGGTCTACGTCCGGGAGAGCATGCCCCAGGAGGACTTTCTTTCCATCATTGGCGAGGATAACGTGGAGATCGCCGATGAGTTCTATGCCTTAACCCCCGAGGATATCCGCCGTTATTTCAAGTTCATGCCCATGACCGAGAGCATTGTCAGTCTGAAAGAGGTGGACATGAACCAATTCCTTCAGGCTTTCGACCGGATGATCCAGATGCCGGAGGTCAACCGGGCCGCCCTGATGAAGCAGCTGCTCCTCAAGCTCGGCCAGAAGGACATCAAGGAGATCCTGCCGATGCTGTCCGAGGCTGGCGCCGACGCTGCGATGCAGACCATGAATCAGATGCCGCCCCAGGGCCAGCCAGGCGCACCGCCCGGGCCCCCTGGGCCACAGGCTCCCCCGGGAGGAGGTAATCAATGAGGTCGCTTCTCTCAAAATCCACGGTTCCGCCCGAACTCGGAGAACAGTTCGAGGTCCTACACGATAAAATGACCCCGCTCCTGAACGAGCGCAAAGAACAGTTCAAGAAACTGGCCAAGGGTGTGAAGGAAATGACTGACACGGCCGGCTGGAAACAGGTCCTCGGGCCGTTCCTGAAGCGCCACGGGGATCCCAACAAGCTCTTCGGCAAGACGCCGGAGGAGTACGCCAAGCTGGAGCCGACCGTTGCGGCCTATGCGAAATTACTCAAGCTGGTAGAAAATTTATTGACGCTGATCGAGGACGATGAGGAGGAAACCTCACCGTAGTTGGGCGTAGACAACGAATCCCTGGACGACGTTCGCCAGGACCAGGAGCGCAATCCCCAACGCCTTTTCGTGTTTGTAAAGGATCCGCGCCAGATAACTCACTCCCAGGCAAATCGCCATGTCCAGAGTTATGACCGCCGCGGGGTACTTTATGATCGGTTGCCAGAACGGGTTGAACTCCCGGCCACCCCGCTGGATATCGCTGAAGGTGATCGCGGTATCGGCAAAGACCATCGACGTGAACGTGAACGAAAGAATGTTGAGCGGAAGGGGGGTCTTTTTTTCCTGGCCGCCGGCCGGCAAGCATAGCAGGGCAAGGGACAAAAAGACCGCTGCTCCGGCGGGCGTCAAAATGTGACCCCGGTGTGACAAACTCCGCTTTCTCCCGGCTTTTTCCACAGCCGTCCGTCCGTTCAATTTTTTGAATCCCCCCATATAAATCATGTTTCCCCCTGGACCCCAAAACCCCCAAATCGGATTAAGAGTCCGCTGCTCTACCTATTGAGCTAACGGGCCATCTCATTTTAATTCACCAACTTGGAAGCCATATCCAAATTATTGGATTTTTCAATGTGACACGGGTGTGACAAATTCGGCAAACTTTCTACCGCTTTCCGCGCTTGGTCGATGCCGGAGTGGACATACTTTTGTGTGACGGAAAGGCTACTGTGGCCTAGTAGTTGTCGGGTGGTCTCAATGTTTTCGCATGCAGATAGGAGACGGCTGGCGAAGGTGTGTCGCAGGTCGTGGAATCGTAAACCAAGAATCCCAGCTCTTCGGCATGCCGCCTTAAATCCTGTTTTAGGGTTTCTAATCGCAAAAAGACTTCCTGCTCGTTGAGACACTCTTGCTCTGGCAAGAGTCGCAAAGACATGACTACTTTGATTGGAGATTGGGACATATCTCACCTTCCCGGCCTTAGTATTCTCGACCTTCAGTAAATTTTTCGTCAGGTCCACGTCGGACCATTTGAGTTTCATAATCTCGCCCAGCCGGAGTCCGGTGTTCAGGGCGATGGTCACAATGGGCTTAATATGGTCTGCGAGCTCGGCGTACAGCCTTACTTCCTCATCCTCGCTCAGTATCCGAATATGGTCCTGGTTTCGTTCAGAGTATTGTTTGACTTTCTTACAGGGATTATGCTCAAGGTAGCCTTCATCAAGGGCCCGGTTCAGCATGGTTTTGAGAAGCGCGACGTAGCGGTTGACCGTTGCCCGGGTATTCCCCTCGCGGAGCCGCCAGGCCCGGAACTCATCTACCATGGTTGGCGTGATCCGGCGGAGGTCATCGACCTTAAACCAGGTCTTGAGGTTCTCCAGCCTGAGCTCCTCGGTCCTGGGTTTCTTCAGGTGCGGCTTTATGTGGCTGTCCAGGTATCGGTCCGCCCAGGATGAGAACGATTGCGTTTTCCTGCCATAAATGGCAAGTTTCTGCTTCAGGGCGTTGACGGCATCCTCGAGCGTCGCAGCCCGGGGGATGATCTCCCGTTGGCGCTGGCCATCCTCACGGTAGTCCAGGTAGAATCGCAGGGTCCCGTCCTTCCGGCGGCGGACCAAGATCGCCCCATATCCGAAACTGTAATAAGCCTTATGTTTTCCTTTGGGCATACTCTCGCCTCCACCGAGCACGATTATATCATGCTTCGGCGGAAGATTTCTACAAGGAATTGTACGAGAGTCTACATAATTTTCGATTTCCCGGGCCTTGAACCGGGTCAGCCGTCCGATCTTCACTCGGCCGGGCAGCGCCTTGTTGCGGTAGACGGTCTGGACGTGGATGCCCAGTACGCCAGCAACCTGGCGGGGACTAAGAAGATTCATTCCTTTATCTTCCCGTCCGGCATTTCCCTGACGACCCTCAATCGCTCCTCATGCTTGCTCCCGTACATCCCGAAATACTCAAGCACTTCCCAAAGGACGTGTTGCATGGAGAGTAGGGAATCTGATTCGCTGTCCTCGAAGTACAGTTCATGCCATACCCGTTGCCCGTCCTCCACCTCCTCATGCCAACCGAGCTTGAATCCGTTGTCGCCCTGCGTAATGGTAAGCGGCTCACTCATGGTCTCCCCTTTGTGTCAATAGCTTTACACTTATTGATAAGTGTATGGGATTTGTCACATTCCCCCTGGATAATTACCCCTGCCTCGCAGAGCATGGTAATGATAGACTTTCTCGGCTCAACTGCATCGAAATAACTGCTAGGAAGATCATCGAACTTTTCTGCCCACTTCTCCACAAACTCCTTACTAACCTTCGGCCTGTTCAGGATGAGGTCGCGGATGGCCTTGACAGCCCCGTCCTCCAGGTCTACTTCCAATTCAGCAATCCTTCGCCCCGACTCAACGTAGACCCTCAATAGAGTGGCGAGCGTCACCAACATCCGTTCTTTCGTCATGCTCATCTCAGTCCCCCCTGACTTCACTCATGGTCGCTCCTTACCGTAGTCGCAGATTTCCCGTATAATACTAGAGGAAATATCCCAATCCTTCCCTTCGTAATAAATTTCTTCAATCTCCTTGATTCTTGCCTGCCACTCCCCCATCTTTCCGATGAGGTCGCGGATGGCTAAGTTTACTTTGGAAAATTCAATGGTATGAGCAAATGCGCCATAAGCAAACATAAGATAATCCACCATCTCCTCCCGGCTGATTTCACTCATGGTCGCTCACCTCCGGTAATGACTCCACAATTCGCCTGATGATTTGATATTCTCTAGAGGGTTGGAGCAATTGAGCGGTAGTTATTGATGCCATTCTTTTGGCTTCTGCTAAATCAAGCCACTCCAGCAATTTTCGCTTACTCATGGTCGCTCACCTTCTCCGCCGGTATTTCCGTCACGTGCTGCCCCCCGCCGTCCTCTTTCGATTTCTCATTATCTGGAATAAGGGGTTCTCGAATTATGAGGGCGGCCCAACCATCGGGAGAAAATGGATGTCTGCGATTTATGTGATGAAAACATAATTGGTTATCATAATAAAATATCCTAGTGTACCGTTCCGGGGCTGTCTCCCCGGGCAACTCATCATATCTGTCGATATCTTTGTTCCAGTTCTGAATAAAATTATTCCGATCACCGTCGGAATTTAGTTCTAGCAATGCCGCCCTAATGTCATGGCGCGTTTTTTCTTCCGTTGATCCAAACCCCAAAATGATTGTCACTCCTTGCTCCTATTCCCCCTCACTTAACTTGACGGATTCCAATTCGGTGATATGGCGTCCCCCACCGTCCGTCCACTCGGTTTCATTCCGCGAAACCATCTCGTCTATACTCACGGCAAGGATAGCCATACCCAAGAGAAATGCGAGAACGCTAACCAGGATGCGGCGGGTCATCTATCCAAACCCTTTTTCAAAACGCTGATGTATGACCGCAGGCCACGGATTGTGCCGCGTAGCCTCTCTGTCTCTTTCTCTTCCTGTTTGTATGAACGCAAATACGCATCGCGCTCATTGATAAGTTGCTGATGGTTTTTAGCCATGACCTCAGCAGCATCGGCTATTCTCAGAATAGCCCCGAGTTGAAGTTGGTCATTGCAAAGCCTATAGCCCTCAGCGATGTCCTGCCCATGATCCTTCCGGCTTCCTTCACGAAAAGAGTGAAATGACATATTGCCCTCCTGAGATTATCCAAAGATTTTTGGGATACTCACCACGCATATCACGCACGCCGAGAGGATGCAGAGGATGGTGAGAGTCCAGAGGAGGAGGCGGAGGAGGCGGTTAAGTTTGTGAAGCACGTTTATTCCATCCCTTGATCGCTTTTCTCTTGGTGTCGGCCCAGGGCCCCATCGCTCCGCAGTTCTGGCACTCCACGGCACGGCGATCATGGTAGCCGTCACCCATCGCACATTCCGAGGCCGTGGCCACCAAGAAATTGTCGTCGGCAATGTCGAATTTTTCCCCACAAAAGGGGCAGGATTTGAGGATTTCGGTCATTTCAATAGACCCATCAGCCATTCAAGGAGCTTTTTCCACCACGGCTTATCGGGAACCGGCGGCGGCGGTGTGGGTGGTTCCGGCGGTACGGGCGGTTCCGGCGGTATCGGCACGTCCGTCCAATCCTTTTGATATTTTCCGTAATTCTCCGGCAGGTTGCCGAATTTGTTGAGGTACTCGTTGCTGATGGCGTTCACCCCGAGCGACGAGCACTCGTCCTGGTTCGGCGCCTTCGGGAGATACTCGAATCCGTATTTGAGTTTCGTATCTATCGGGTTGGGTATCTCGAGCCGCCTGGCGTTATCGAGGATGAACCGGACGGCAGACTTCCATTCAGCGACCGATGGCCGGCGGCGTACCTTCCCGTTCGTTATCGTCCAATCGCAGGGGTTGGCTCCATCGAACACTCCGTCTACAGACCAGATGACGCGGATCGGATTCGCCTTCTTTGCCCACATCCTGAACGTCTCTTGTAGGCTCTTGCTGTTCTCGTCCCTGACGTTATGGACATCGCGGAAGATGACCTTCGTTGTCTCCGTCTGCCAGAGTTTGTCGGCGAAAGACTTCTGCGCCTCTAGGCGGTCTTCCTTATCGGAGTAGCAAGCCCCATAGTTGGCCGGAAATCTGCCGTGCGACTTGAACTCCTCGTAAGCCACGTCTTTCACGAAATCAATGGACTCGGGTTGATTCATCTCGTTCCCGGTTCGGAACTTCACCCAACTCAAGTCGCCGAGGTGGAAGAACATGAGGCGGATGAGCTTTCGCGCCCGCGCGTGATCGTCATACATCCATGTCTCGGAGCATCCATCGAAGATATCAACCCATACTTCGGCCCCGACACCCGCTCCCTGTTTTTGGTAGGGCTGGTGGAGGATGGTCAGCCATTCCCTGAACATCGGCCAGTAGCCGTCGTCCTCGAAGTCGAACGGAACCTGGGTTTCCCACACTCCTCGGCGGAGGACGCGGAAGGTGTTGGCCCCGACGTTCAACATCCGGCGGGCGCGGTTGAACGCCTTGACTTTATCCAGAGTCACCTTGCCATCCACTACCTTCAATACCCCCCACCTCGCAGTGGAGTAGTCTGCGAGCGGGGCGTAAATTATTCGTATCCTGTCCATTTTATGCCTCCTGACGCCCTGACGTTTCTTCCAGAAGCCAACTTGAGTTGGGTTTTTTCGGTCTAATTTTGATTTTCTTTGGAAATCCGGCCTTATAGCTGAACGGCGTGGCTACCATCGGAGTCTCCCCTGGACATGGGTCCGAATCTTGGCTATGTTTTCGATGTAATTTCTGAGGCAATACCCCAACTCACCGAGTTCCCCTTCCGACCATTCTGGTAGATTTATTAGTCGGGAATATCGTTTGCGTAGTTTCTTGTGAATAAAGTTCTTTCGATCTTCCAAATTATCTTGCAGAGATGAGCCGGCAAGAACATTACATTCATGGCAGCACCAAACCTTTAGGGCGCGATTTCTAAGGACGGATTTGGTTATTGCTTTATCGTCAAGGATGGATAATGCCCTAATTATAGATTGGGGAATGACATGATCTATCGTGTCTGCTCGTTGCCCACAATAATAACAAATATGCGGTTCTCCCCAGGCACCGTGGTTTTTATGTTTCGACATTTTTGTCTGCGGTTTTGAGTTTTGCCAACCCCCCCATCCCCTTGCGCCGGGGATTGTGCCCGAAGCGAAATTCATACAAAAAACAGCCCTTATAGAGGTCAGGGTCATCCGAGGCCGCGATGTCCCTTGGATTGGCCGTGCAAAGTTCAACTTCCTTGGAACTCCCACCACAACAGTCGAGGCAGTTCTTTCTTATCGCCTTAAGCGGACTTAATCTTTTCATTCTCTCTTTCCCATTCCGGACTCTTTCGGCAGACCAGCCGAGTCAGTCCCTTAGCCTGGTACTGCTTGCATTTCTCTTCGCACCCCAGGCATTGTGCATGGGTGCCGTACCAGCGGAATCGCAGATTCCTTTCGCACCGGCTATAACCCAGCCCGTCAAATGGCCCCTCGGAAGCATGCCGGTAAACGGATCGCCAACGGGATTTCCTCATCTGTATTTCTCGAGTTCTTTCATGGCCCTGCCCGGGTCGATGTCAAAATGCTTGAGGATCCCCACAAAAGACAGGGGGGCCTCATTGTTTTCCGAAAAGATGAACTTCCGGGCCGCCCTCTGCATCGCCCTTGAGCACCGTCCGCGGGCCGCAAACCCCCGAAGGGCCCGAACCATCTGGCCGGCCCAGCTGGCCAAGAACTCGTCGTATGGCCATTGATTTGTAGTCCAACGTTCCGCCTCCGGGTGTTTCTTATCGAACTCTTTTTTCTCCTCGTAGCAAGAAATCGGCATCCCGTCATGCTTGCGGCCGTGGTAATATCCCTTATCATCTTGAATTGCAGTTTTCATGGACCTTATTCCCCCTCCACACCACTTACATAAGATTCTCTGCACTAGGTTTCTCCCCTGACGTGGGGCTGGCCGGTAATCCAGCTCCCGGCCAACCCCCAGGGAAACAAATTTACTCCGGCGGGTTCAGGACCCTGTACAGACCGCTCGCTTCCCCGAAGACGATCAGGCCGTACAAGATCAGCCCGACAATGCTGAAAAGATGCGCCTGAAAAAGGTAGAGTGCCGTTGCCAGGAAACTCACGATGAACGTGAGAACGATGGCCGCAGCCCCCTCCAGCTTCAGGAGATTCTTCAGCGTTTGGACGATCCCGATGACGCCGATCCCGAAAAGCGCCATGATCGCCGTGACGATTGCGGGGTCAATACTCATAGTGAACCTCCTATTTTGATTTCCCGAATAAAATCTGAAAGAACTCCGCGTTTATGCTCATGTCCTGCCACCTGATTCCTTTACCCTTCAGGACACCCAACATCACGCACATCACGCCGAGGACGAATCCAATGAACACCAAGAGAAACGCGCAAATATAAAATCTCATGTCCCCCCCCTACTCGGTTAACGTAATCTGGATGGGTAAACCTCCAGCGGTGAAAATAGGGTCGATGGTTCCCTCAATGAACCCGCTGTTCGGATTGATGTGCAGGGACGCCTTTTCCAAATACTTCTTGACCAGCTCTCCCGAAAAATTGGCCTGTATGGCAGTATACGTGGCATAACAAGTCACCACATAAGCGGCATCCAGCAAGTCTTGGATTTCCGGAGCCGTCGCCACAAAGGAATTGATGCTTTCGATTTTCATGCTTCTCCCCCCCTCATGGCCCCAATCAGGCAGATGCACTTG
>Ga0315277_10009556_pt1 | contig 12377 bp, 14 predicted proteins | sample YL17G05_15_MG_FD_203695 | JGI IMG/M metagenome (GOLD analysis project Ga0315277, IMG submission 203695) | Sediment microbial communities from Yellowstone Lake, YNP, Wyoming, USA - YL17G05_15 | ecosystem: Environmental > Aquatic > Freshwater > Lake > Sediment | place: USA: Wyoming | collected... | reverse complement strand
AAACCGCCAGGCACAACCAAGGGACGAACGAGGGGGGCGTAGGTTCAAATACAACTTAAGCATCCTTTCCCAATTCTACAAAAAGTTATCATGGGATGCTCCTGCAATGATGACTCATAGGATCGTCATCTCAAAATCCCGCGGGGCTCAAACCCCGTGTCGGGGAGCCTGCCCTGAGTTTATCGAAGGGATTCCGACCTCCGGCACCAACTATTTTTCAGTGGCCTTCCCAAATTGAAGGCTTCTTTTTTAGGTTGAAGATTGAAGAGATAACTGTGGGCCCTAAGGGGTCACAACCCGGAGGAGGGGAGGGCGAGCACTTCTTGCCCTAATGGAAGACGGACATCCCCAGGAAGGAGCTTCGAATCCTTAAAAAAGCCAGCTAATCGCCTTACGACTAACGCCTTGCGTTTCACAGTAGGGCATTAACGCTATGCGCCATGCGCCTTACGTTTCACGCCTTACGGTAAGAAAGGTGAGAGCGGATGAGATTCCTGAAAGGGAAAATAAGTGGAAGAATTCATCAACCATGAGTGCGGAGGCAGAGAAAAATGATAACTCCCTTCCTTCCTTACCTACTGATGGGGAAGAGTGATTGTTGGTTAGGATTTCGGGAGTAGAGAAAAAAAGAAGTGACAATTATCAAAAAAATCCTTATAGTTATGAGAAATCACTACTGTCCCAACGTTAATAGAATAGATTCAACTGGTTAGAAGTAACATCCTTTATTTCTTGGGGGTTAACGGCTCCCAAGGCCTCTAAAATGGGGCTTTTTTCGAAAAGAGTAATGCTCAAAATCTGTAGAATTGTGTAGAGACTCTTTTCGAGTTTCAGTTGCTTTTTGGCGATGGCCACCAGCACATAAACCGTGATGGCGATCCAGATCTGGGTCTTGACGGCATTGTTGCTTGTGCCATAAAAGGCTTTGATTCGAAGATGCTGTTTGATCCATTTGAAGAACAATTCGATCTGCCATCGGGACTGATAAAGCTGAGCGATGGTCAAAGCAGGCAGTGTAAAATTGTTGGTTAGGAAAACGAACCATTTGTTCTGGGTGGCATCGAAATAGCGGATTCGTCTCAATTTGTCGGGATAATCCTTTTTGGCGTAGAATCCCTTGAGGACAATGATTTGGTCGCATTGAACGCCAGTGGATTTGTCGACTGGTTGAGAATAGAGGCGTTTGAACTGGAAATTGCTTTTGGCTCGGGTCACAAAGCATGCAAAGGCTCGATGAATCTTGTGAAGGCGAGCGAAATCCAGATACCCTCGGTCGAAGATGTAGAACGCTCCTGGTTCGAAGGCCAGTTGATCGAGAATCGTCACATCGTGTATCTTCCCGTGGGTAATGATGATGAGGGAGGGGATGCTTCCGCGCAGGTCTAAAAGTGTATGCAATTTGATTGCTCCTTTGCGCTTTCGGAACTTGGCCCAAGGGAAAAGGGACAGGCATAAATCGATCAGAGTGGAGTCCAAAGCGTAGGCGGTTTGATCTAACTCCACTCCGAACGAATCGTTGGCATAAAGACGCCGGGTACGACCAATCAGGATTTGGGCAAAGTCTGCATAGATGCGCCAATCCCGGACTTCGTTGGCATGAGCGAGGGTATTGCGTGAGACCTTTCCGCGAAAGCCCATATGGTAGAGATGGTGTTGGGCCGACCGAAGACAAGCTTCGATATCGCGAAGGCTCTCTCGATACGTTAACTGGGCAAAGGCCATGCAAAGCAATTGATCCCAGCAAGAGAAGCTTTTGATCTTGTATTGTCCTTTGTAGCGTTGGACACACTGTTGAAAATCGTACCTTGGCAGAAACTGCATGACTTGAGCAAAGACGGGTTGTCGAGTATCCATGAGCCATCTCCTTCTGCGATGATGAAGGAGTATGGCTCATTTGGAGCTTTGTATCGAAAAAAAACATTTTATGGTTAAACTCCATTATATTTAGAGAATTACAAAATTCTTCCGATATAACGTTGGGACAGTAGTGATTCCATATATTAAAAGCATATTGAAAATTCTTAAATGATTTGGGAACCAGGTTAAAAACTTCAGTAGGGCGTGTCGACACCGACACAGTGGCCAGACATCGGCAGCAGTGTGCCGGCGCGCGGACAGAATTACTACCGGGCGCCGGCCTCGAGGATTGCGCTCGACGTTAGCGCGGCTTGGGCCACGGCGAATTATGGAACTGGGCAATGAGCCAGCGGTCGCCGCGCTTGGTCACTACCAAGCTGACCCGCAGCGGCATGGAGTTAGACTTGCCATCTTTCTCCCACTCGATCTGCCACATCCCGGAGACAAGCACGACACTGTCGGACAACACCAGGGCAGAAGTCCCCAAAGATGTTGCCTTGACGACGCCGGGCGCCCGGGGCGGTGTGCCGAAGACTGTCACAAAGTACTCGTGAATCGCCTCCGGTGTGGTAACCAGATTCGGCATCGTGGTACCCCAGAACAGCGCGTCCGGCGTGAACATGCTAACGACTTCTTTCGCGTTGGCGGCTGTGAACGAGTTCAGAAACTTGTCGAACACGGCCTGCGCGTCCTCTCTCGGGCCGGCGACGGCATTGAATGGAAAGGCTAAAAAGACAGCAGTAATCAACCATCCTAAAAAAACTCGCTTCTTCATTTCATTAACCTCCTTTCTGTTTTAATGGAATATGAAAATAAAAAAGCCCCAAAGGGACATACCAATCCCCTTGGAGCCTTTATATTAGCACCTTCTGGATTCTTCCCCCCATAAGTCTCTCCAAAAGGTTAGAGGTTAGGTTGTTAGGTTAATTAGAAGCAGGTGGGTTATTTCGAGCAAGAGATATCATTAAATGATGGATAAGTCAATCAAAAAACGTCCTGTGAAAATTACGACCTGAAATGAAGTATGCTTTACAAAATTGTCCACCTGCAGATAACAGGAAGAACTTGGCGCTGCCCCCGTCCTACCTCCTCCACCTACAAGTCTTCACTCTAACACTACTCTGAAGGTTAACGATTTCTGTTAGAAGAACTAAACCGCTGCGCGGTAGACTTTTCAAATTTTCCTTTTTTTGCCCAAATAACCAATCCCTCCACTTGATTTAATCAGGATTTTTTGTCTCTTGTTGATCGAGTCGAATCTCCATACAATTTCCTTTGCCATACCGTCGGCATGAGCTGGCGGAAATCTAAATCAAAGGAGGTTGTATTATGGGAAAGTTAAGAGATCGGATGCTTTTGGACCTTCAGTTGAGCGGAGCCAAGCCGAGGACGCAAAGGACATACCTGAGAGAAGCTGAGAACTTGGCAAAATACTTTAACAAATCCCCGGAGCAATTGGGAGAAGACGAACTCAAAGAGTATATGCTTTACCTGATGAAGGAGAGGCATCTGTCCGAGGGGACATTTAGGTTTTATGTGGCTGCCCTTAAATTCTTATACAAAACGACGCTGAAACGCGAATGGGCGGTGGAGAAGATCAGGTATCCCCGGGCCAAGAGAAAACTTCCGGTGGTTCTGGATCTCTCGGAGGTGGAATCCCTCTTTTCAGTGACGAAGAATCTCAAGCACAAGGCCATCCTAATGATGACGTATTCTTCGGGATTGAGAGCGAGCGAAACAGCAAGCCTTAAGCTCACCGATATCGATAGTAAACGAATGATGGTCAGGGTCAGTCAGGGCAAGGGAGGCAAGGATCGTTACTCCATTTTGTCCCAAAGGACCCTTGAGCATTTGAGACAATACTGGCACAACTATCGCCCCAAGGAGTGGTTGTTTGAAGGGGCAAAAAAGGATGACCACATCACCACCCATTCCATACAGTTAATGTTTTATGCTGCAAAAAAGCGTTCCGGCATCACGAAACCGGCAAGCGTACATACATTAAGGCATTCCTTTGCTACCCATCTGATTGAAGCGGGAACGAGCCTCCATCATGTCCAAATGCTTCTTGGCCACCGATCTCCCACCACGACCACCGTCTATCTGCATGTCAGTCGGCTGAACTTGGCCCAAGTCATCAGTCCCCTCGATAGAGCAGCCAAACCGATTTCGTAACCCAGGAAGCGGATGCGACTATCTGGCGGCCTTGAGGTTGCGGATATTTTCCGTCAACATGGCCCTGCCTACAGAGAATCCCATCGGTTGCCCCGCAATCATCTGCGGGTCATACACGCCATCGAGGTATGCAGAACCGCTGCCCTTGGCGGCCATAGGGATCAGTGCGACCATTGCGGTCATGTGGAGATATCGTATAACTCCTGCAGGAATCGGCATTGCCCCAAATGTCAGACCTTACGGAAAGAGAAATGGATCGAGGCTCGCAGTGAGGATCTTCTGCCCATTGAATACTTCCATGTCGTCTTCACCATCCCCTCGGAACTGAATCATCTGGCTTTACTGAACCAGAGGGTCCTGTACGATCTGCTTTTTCGCTCTGCCTCCGAGACACTCACGCAACTCACACAGGACCAAAAACATCTCGGTGCAACGGTAGGAGTCATCGGTATTCTCCATACTTGGGGTCAGAACCTCATGGACCATCCCCACCTCCACTGTATCGTCACGGGGGGAGGCCTATCTTCCGATGGCACCTGGATACCATGCCGTAGAGGATTTTTTCTTCCCGTAAGGGTGATCTCCGCGTTGTTCAGAGGCAAGTTCCTTGATCTTCTCAAAGATTCCTTCAAAAAAGATGATCTTGTCTTTCCCGACAGTCTCAGTCATCTCAAAGATCCCGGAGACTTCGAAACCTTCAGAAAAAACCTCTACCACAAGAACTGGGTCGTCTATTGCAAACCCCCCTTCGATGGCCCCAAAGGTGTTCTTCAGTACCTGGGCAGATATACTCACCGAATCGCCATCAGCAATCACCGCATCCTCTCCAACCAGGGAAGCAATGTCTCTTTTCTATGGCGAGATTATGCAGACCATAACCGCCCCAAAACCATGACGCTCAAGGCAGGCGAGTTTATCAGAAGGTTCCTTCTCCATGTCTTGCCTGCTCGCTATGTCCGGATACGCCACTTTGGTCTGTTGGCAAACAGAAAACGCAAAGACAACATTGCGGCATGCCGTAAGATGTTAGACAGTGGTAAACCTGTAACAAAAGAAAAGGCCAGAATAGAAACCTGGCAGGAGCAGTTGCTCAGGATCTGCGGGATCGATGTCACTACCTGCCCCGTCTGTCAGAAAGGAAGAATGTGTAGAGTCAAACTTCTACTGCCCTATCGATGCAACAGTCCACCGGAGTTATTCAGATGATTCCTCTGAGCACGGTACAAACAATCTTTTCAGTTCCCTGCGAAAATCATTCCCTGTTTCGCCACGGCCCCCTATGGCCCAAAATCACTCATCCCCGCTCTTCTCATCCATCCGTAGACCGATTTGTAAAGATATTGGCGCCCGTAACGAACCCGTATCGTTACAAAAGGGCTAACAAGGCTCCTTATCCACCTGCTTGTCGATAGAAAAATCAAAGAAGATCTGATTGAATCGCCATAGCTTGCAACACGCGGCTTAGTTCTTCATGCGTCATTCTGCAACTTCGCTACAGAATGACGCTTATTCGAAATGTGCATAAAAAGGCTCTCCAATAATGGAACTACCAATCCATTACTTTTACCTGTGGGATGCCGTTTTTAACAACGAGCGTAAGGCGGCGCAAATAATATTCGAACTGTTCTTCCCAATCCAAGCCCTCCGGCATGGCTTGTCCTCTTAATTTACCTATTGCATCAGTTGCGATTTCAATTCCATACGCTGCTATAAAAGGGGAAAGTTGAAAAATGATGTCATCATAATAAATGCTTTTATCGGGCAAAGGGGATATTTGTATATCCCGCCCGGTAGTCTTTGCATGAATGGCAATATAAAGGAGTTTTCTAATTTTTTTAGGAAGTAGTATCTTTTTGATGGATTTAATATTAACTATTCCCAGATCTTCACACATATTTCTAACCAGTCGAGTTAAATAATCTGATGGTAACTGTTCAAAAGCTTTTTTATATATCAGAGTAAGACCATTTTCAGTTATTATCTTGTCTCCTCGTTTTAAAGGTTCTCTTTTTCGGGAAACTTCACCTCTAATATCTTGAGCTATTTGATCTGCAACGTGAAGAAGCTCAGATAGGCGATAGGAGAGTTTTTTTAAGGATTTGGGTAGGTCATCTCCTTCCTTATATATATCCTTGTACGAAAGCGTTGCCCAACCATCTTGTAGAATAGTACGGATTTGTATTTCGCAGATTATTGAAGGATATGGAGAGTGGCCGGTTTCATAAGAAACATAGAATTTATAGTCGCGATAACCAGATGGAGTTGGATTTATTGTTCTATCTTCTTCTGAATGCGGAATTTCCTTGAGACGAGGGTAGCTAAGCAATAACTCTCTTACGCGCCTAATATCCTCAATATTTGCACATACAATCCGAAGACCAATAATATCTTTTGCTTCTTTTAAAATATCCCGGCGTTTCCATTTCTTTTTCTTAGCTTTCCTTAATAAACTTGGTAACGATTTGACTCTTGACTCCGACAGTCTAATTCTTACAAGCGCAGGGTTATGTATCTTTGCAATTTGAGCTCTAACCAAACTTTCAAGTTCGGTACAACACCTTTTTAGGATAGGCTCTAAAGTTTTGTATTCGTCTTCAAAAGATTTAGATATTTTCATAGTCTGAATAATAAACTCTTAAATTTGCGACTCCTTTTACGTCTCTGGTCTCTGCTTGAGAGATGCCGTCTTTTTTGCATTCCTCAACTATGTAAGGCTTCTTCCTCTCATCATCTTCATAAACCAAAATATCCGCCTTATCCGTAGGTTGTATCCAGACACCATAAAGACTCCTTTAAATCAGACCTTCATCTGCAAGACTTTTAAATCCATTTCTACCAATAATGATATATATTAAATGCGAAACAGATTCACGGGATGGGTTCTACGCATCTTTAGTCAATTATGGATTGTAATATATGCCATATTTAAACTTTTTGGAAGTAATAATTACAGGAAGCAACATAGCATCATGGACCCCTTGCCACCTCCTGGGACAAAGGACTGGCCTATACGCCCGCCACCGGCTCGAAGGGCCGCTTCATCTTGGGCTGTTCAAAGAGCTTGAGGAATTTTCCGAAGGCAATGGCGTTTCCTTTCTCGTATTTAAAGCCGGCCAGGGTCGCCAGCGGGTTGCGGATTTTTGCCAACATTTCTTTCCAAAGCATGGAATCCGCCTTAACTATGAGATCGAGATTTAAGCGGTCCAGGTCTTGCAGTAGCCGCGGTCTGATTTCAGCCACTCCATGACGCACTTGAATGGTGAAGGCTTCCTGGGTGTCGGAAAAAATTATCCCTACTGTCTGGTTCACTTCGGCACTGGCTTTCGGGTCCAGATTCACAGCCATCAACTCAAAAAAGGTTCCCACAGGGATGTCTTTTAAGGCCCCCGGAGAAGGCTTAGCCTCGGATAAAGACACAAACCCGTCGCGGATTTCGAGGGCCTCGGTTAGGTAATAATGGCGGGCATTAGGATTCTCCTCCCTTTCCCCTAAGGCCGATAAGGCTTTGATCCGAATGTCTTTGGCCTGGGCATGCTCCGGATTCAATTGAATCAGGTGACTGGTGAGCTCTAAAGTAGCCTGGAACTCTTTCTTTTCCAGGAGTTCATTGGCATGGCGGACCAGCTCGTTTTCTCCTCCGGCCAGCCTGGCTATGAGGCGGGCCTGCTCCTTGCGGGTCAGAGGCTGCAAGGTGGTCGCATCGCCGTTGAACCAGCCAAGGTTGCCCGTAAACATGGAACGCACCGACCAGGATACGTTACCGTAGAAAGGCTGCAGATAAGGTGCCTCGGCCAGATGGAGCGGAAGTCTGATCTGCTCGGCCAATTCATCAGGCGTCAGTCCGGCGTTGATGCCCCGGATAGACTGGTCATGAATATACTGAATCGCGTCCCGGTAATTGGTGAGGATTTCCTGTATCTTTTTGGCACCCACGATTGGCCGGGTGTGGCAGGGCACTAAGTATTCCGGATTTAGGTCCCGCATCTTGTCCAGACTCTGGTACCACTGCTTTAAGTTGCGGAATGTGGTTCCTCGAATCGTGTAAAGATTAGGAAAGGCCCAGTAGAAGTCGTCCGCAGGTATCAGCACCTTCTGTTTGGGCAGCCAGACTACAATTTGGTCGTCAGTCTCGCCAGGCGCAAAGATCAGCTTGAAGGAGACGCCGGCCACCTCCGCCTCCAGGGTTTCGGAAAAGGTCTTTGTGGGGCGAACAAAGCCGAGTTTGCTGTCTGGCTTCATCCCCAATAGGGGACCGATACCCACGTTGAGCACCTGACCAGGAGCGAGAAAACTGCCGTACATCCGCAGGGACCGCGATCCGATGATTGGTCCGATCTCGGTAAAGAGCCTTCTGACATGGTATTCGGTGGTCTCATGAGCGTAGATCTCAGGTCGGCCGGCGGCGGCAACAAAAGTCTCGGCGCCGAAGACATGGTCGGGATGGGAATGGGTGTAGATGATGGCCTTGATTGGTTTTGAGGTTATCTTCCGGAATTCGGCCAGAACCTCGGCAGCCTCCTCCATGGTGGTCATGGTGTCGACTATGATCACACCTTCATCGCCTTCAATCATGATGGAATTGGCGATGCCATAACCGATAGCCACAAATATATTGCCCGCCACCTTTTCCACGCCCTTCTTGAATATTTTGCTGTGCTCCGCCAGCGCCTTGTTAGCGCCGACCGGTATCGGTGGAGAGGACTTCTTTAGGGCTCGGCTCGAATAAAGCCAAATTCCAGCCAGTACCACGGCCACGAGGACGAGGATGCCGATGATGCCAACAAACTTTTTTTTAAACATGACGAACTCCTCCGGAGAATTAGCGATGATGATGAGAACTCATTTTGATATGCTTTAATAGCTTGAATGTACTAATAAGAAAAATAGTATGTCAAGAACAAATGGGGGATTGATGGTTACCGAAACAAATCAAGCATACTTCGCGAAAGTGGCGGATTGTTTAGTCCAGGAAGCACTCTCTATTTACGGCCGGCAATCTTTCGGTTTTTCCTTCTCGAAACCTGATTGCCTGCCTTGCCCTTTTAAACCTTTTTCTTCTCTTTCTTTTCTTCCTTCTCTGTTTCTATGACATAAGGCTCTGCCATAATACGTTTCCAATCATCGTCGGTTCGGATATGACTCTTGTCTGTGGGATGCCATTCCGCTTTAACTTTCTTCTCCATTTTATTCTCTTTTCTTATCATTTGAGTCTCTCCCAATCCGACTCTGAGAAATATGGGCACTTCTCGATAATCAAACTAACTCTATCGTTTACTCTACTGAATTTGGATGGGAATGTCAACAGGATTGGCTGAGAATAATGGTTAGAATTGATTATTACTTGAAAGGTTGTATGGTGGAGCAAAAATATAAAAACAACATTACAGGAAGAAATGTGGAAAAGCACCTCTGCAAATGGTGACCTATCTTACGATTTTAAGAATTTGTCGAGGATGAGGGTATCGATTCCTTTCACCCGTTCAAAAATCTTATCGTTGGTCAAAAAGGCAGTCGCCCCATAAAGCATGGCCGTGGCAAGCTGGATCGCATCCGGTGATTTGATTCGTTCCGCTGATCGCAGGTCAGAAGCTTTTCGTGCTACGTCTAATCCCATTTCGTAGAGGGTTAGGTCTGGGAAGTTTAGGGTGAAAGAGGGTGGAAGGGACGTTCGTGTTGAACGTACCTGGCGATCTTTAGTGCTGCTCTAACCTTCCCTCAATCATGCAAAGCATGTTCTGCACGGACATCCTTCTTATTCTTATAACAGTGTGCCTCAACAGCGCGATTTTATACGCCGGCCGGATGCCTTTATTGGTTCCAGTTTTCTGGGAGCAAGACGGACGACTTTATGTCCGGAAGCATTCTGAACGGAACGTAAGTCGACACAGATTGCAGAAAGATCGCCTCGGAATTTTCGAGTATGCTCCATTCGATGTTTTCGCACTTCCTCCACAATCGGGTCTCTCATTTGTCTACCTCCAATAGCTCCTCAGGTGAGCAGATTTCGGGGCATGCGTATCCCTCGCTTTCGACAATTTGCCTGACCTTCTTTCGGGTGAACGGGTTGTTTAGGTGGCCGATATTCCATGTGATAATAACTTCGATACCGTTGACGGCAGCCACAGCAATATGAAGAGCGTCTTCTGGAAACTCCCCCGGCAATCCCTTGCTGGCAATAATCTTTTCAGCAAGCGTTCTTGCTTCGTCATCAATGTCGAGCATTGGAAACGGCTCAACTACGGCGAGTCTTGCACTTGCCTGCTCCGGATCGCCCTTACTGGCCTCGTCGTACACAAGCGCCGAAATGTAAGTTTCATATTTGGCAGAAAGCTCGGGCCAAAGCTCCCGGGTAGCCTCCTGGTGACCGGCAACCATGATATCTCGGCTTGGCTTTGCAGTGAAATAACTTACCACAGTTGTCTCAACATATACTCGTTTCTTCATGTTAACATTCCCTGAATTTTTGTCAGAGAAATCTCCGCGTCTTCTTCCAGAGCCAATAATAGTATCAGGGCGACTTCAGCCATTTGGCAACTACCCATTCCAAATACAAATTTACACTTTTCAGCCTATTCTGTCAAATCTCACTTTCACGAGGAAGAACCTTGCAGAAGCCCTTCTGCCAATGGCTTAAAAGGGGGCGTATCTTACGATTTTAACAATTTGTCGAGGAGGAGAATATCGATTCCCTTAACCCGCTCAAAAACTTTATCGTTGGTTAAGAAACCAGTCGCTCCATAGAGCATGGCTGTAGCAAGCTGGATGGCATCTGGCGTTTTTATTCTTTCCTCTGCTCGCAAGTCAGAGGCTTTTCGAGCTACCTCTAAACCCATTTCATAAAAGGTGAGATTTGGAAAAGTAGTCAAGTAATATTCGTAATCACGAACTACCTGGAAAAGACCTTCTGCTTTTGGTTTAGCAAGAATCTCCATCAATGTTAAATAAGATGTAATTCCCTTATTTGCTCCCTTTTCCAAGGCATTGAATATAATTTCTGTCAAGGGAGAATAACGAGGATGGTCCTCAAGATGATAGATGAAGATAGAGGAATCCAAGCCTATGAGAGGGTGATTTTTTAGGAGATTCTGGAGGTGTTTCATTTTTCTTCCCAGGCCTCTCTTTCCTTCCTAACATATTCATTAGCATCTACTCCTTCCCAGACTGACCGATGGAGTCCTCGCAAATGTTTTGTGTAGTTTTTCGGTTTTGGCTTCAGGATAAGACTATCTTTTTCTACATCGAGGATTAACTGATCCCCTGGTCCAATGGCTAACTTCTTGCGAGCGACCTTGGGAATAGCAATTTGGTTTTTACTACTCAGGGTGACCATTGTTTTCATAAAAAATCTCCTTTTCCAAAATCTATTTTAATTTTTATCATAAAGTAAAGCACTAGTCAAGATCGTTTTACCCCGTTAGAAATAATGCCCCGTTTCTCCCTCCGGGCCGGCGGCTGCAGCGGGGTTACATTTCAGATCAATTCCGGCTGGGTTTAATGCCCCGCTGGAATTTCTAACGGGGTTTACTCCAATGATAAAACTACCAATGAGATTTAGGCTATTGAAATAACCTTGTTTTTCTGATACATTATGCCCGGTATGAATGATATCGACCAACTGTTGCCCAAAGAAATCCGCACCCTCATCCGACAGGGAAAGTGGGACAAACCCACCGCGGGACTGGCCATGGGGTATGCCCAGACCAACCTCGTCATCCTTCCCGAGAGATATGCGTTTGACTTCCTTCTCTTCTGTCAGAGGAATCCAAAACCCTGCCCACTGCTTGAGGTCTTGGAGCCAGGGAAATTTCGGACAGAATTTTTATCCCAGGATGCTGATATCCGGACGGATATCCCCCGTTACAACATCTACCGGAAAGGTAAATTAGAAGGGACTGTAAGAGAGATCAAAAATATTTGGAAGAATGATTTCGTCACTTTTCTTTTAGGTTGCAGTTTCTCCTTTGAAGAGGCATTGCTCCGGGCGAATGTTCCTGTCCGGCATATCAAAGAGAAAAAGAATGTCCCGATGTTCATCTCTAACATCTCTTGCAAACCTGCTGGTCTTTTTCATGGCCCAATGGTGGTAACCATGAGGCCCATGCCTCCCGATAAAGTGAACCGGGCTGTTAAGATCACCTCCCGTTATGTCTCGGTCCATGGAGCTCCTGTCCGTATCGGTGACCCTTCAAAGATTGGGATTAAAAATCTTAAAAAACCTGACTTTGGAGATCCGGTGACGATTAAGAAGGGAGAAGTCCCGGTCTTCTGGGCGTGCGGTGTGACACCCCAGGTTGTTGTAATGGAGGCCAAACCCGATCTCTGCATCACCCATACTCCCGGTCATA
>Ga0315277_10009555_pt1 | contig 12377 bp, 8 predicted proteins | sample YL17G05_15_MG_FD_203695 | JGI IMG/M metagenome (GOLD analysis project Ga0315277, IMG submission 203695) | Sediment microbial communities from Yellowstone Lake, YNP, Wyoming, USA - YL17G05_15 | ecosystem: Environmental > Aquatic > Freshwater > Lake > Sediment | place: USA: Wyoming | collected... | reverse complement strand
GACTCTCCAAATTACTTCGTTCTGACCTCTCAATCTGCATATTCGATAGATTGAAAGCCAGAAAAACACCAGCGAAAGTTGCTACTAAAGCTAAAGCAAAGTTAATAAATACGTCCGACTTCTCTGGGCCAACTTCCTTCCGCCCTTTTCTTTTTTTATCCTTCCTACCAGCATACTCTATGATTGCAACCGCAATTACTACGCATATTACTAACGCAACTATTAGTAACGTCATAACTTACTACACCCTTACCCTTTTATTCTCGGGCATCCGTCAATGAGGTCAATTATCGCCTCGCCCATTTCAGCCAGTCTTACGTACCGAATCTTTTCGTCCGTCATACTAGTAACAAGAAAAGCTTCTTGTATCCGAGTATTTAGAGCCCTCTGCCGTTCTATTAAATCTACTAGGACTGCATGCACCTCCAAATGATTCCCAAGAGCACTCTCAACCCGGTCCACGAACCTCCTTGCACTGCCTATATAACGTAGATAATCCGCCTCACTAATCGGTCCACCTTTTGGTAGGCCCCTAACAGACACCTGCCGAGCGTCTTCAAATACTCCCCGGAGTAAACGCTTGAAACCTTTCCAATCCTCACGTTCCTCTCCATAAAGGACAATCTTTGAATCCAGCCTGCTAGCCAAATATTCCCCAATCTCTCTCACCAATGTAATAGCTATCTCCTCGCTTAACCTGGCAACTTCACGGCTAACCATACATGCGAGTCGCTGAAGTCTACTTTCCCGGGTCATCACAGAGCCCTCTATCAGCAGAACAGCTATTGCAAACACCATCAACGACACCCCTGCTCCCGGCAACATGTTCTCTAGAAAACTACGTACCCCTGACAACCTAATCCCCACCATAATGGCGACACACCCCGACCCAAAAGCGACACCGAAAATAATCCACCACCGTTTGCTCACTATCAAACCTCTTTTAAATACACTTAAATCCTTAATCTATCAGTGATGATAGACTATTAACGAAATTATAGCCTTACCTTCAATCCCTGTAAATGAAGACACCTCCATAACCAACAAAGGCCGCTACAACTGCTCCCCCATTTCACTATTTCCCCTCTCTTTTTCCCACAAATACAGCCCAAACCACGTATGCTCTTCACGCTCCACCCTACTCACCCTCCCTAACTCAACCAACATCTCTCTTTTGGGGTAGTCGCCAAACTCATGCTTTATCCATTGAGAGAAACCTATCCAGCCGGTGAACACCCAACCGCCACTATTTGTCAAGAGCTAGATTCGAATTTAAAGAAGATACTGTACAATTCCAGGGACATCGTACCAATCTGGCCTACGCCGGAAAAAGCTTAATCCATGAAAGGTGATCACAGAATACTGACATTTGTGCAATAGGATAGACAGGTTCGATTTAATCTTTTAGCGTAGTGTTCAGCGGCAGGGAGCGGTGCAGAGCGATGAGGGAATATCACCCTCACCTTAATCCTCTCCCATCGAAGGAGAGGATTCTTACGTTAGCCAGGTTAGTACTTTCCTCATTACCTCAGGGCGGTTATCTCTGATTACCAGGAGCACTTCGACTTCAGGATGGCGTTTGATTTCGTCGGCAAAGGCGGACATCAGGAGGACGAGGGCTTACTTGTGTTCTGCAGAGTTTGCAGGGCGCCACGCAGTTACTCGATATACTATAATGGGTGCTGCTTTCCCCTTAAGCTTCTGTGGCTCGAGTTGCTCGGCTTCTAAGTAATTCTTTGTTTGATTATACGTCTCAGCACCAATCCAGACTTCACCGCCGGGGGTGCTGCTACAAATGCGTGAAGCAGTGTTGACGGAATCCCCGATGACAGTATATTCGCTGCGTCCGGCCGAGCCCACATTGCCGGCTAGGGCTATGCCGGTGTTGATGCCAATGCCGAATTGTACCGGCAGCGGCTGGGTATCTCTTTGTTGTAGTTCGGCAAGTTTCTGCTGTGCTTCCCACGCTGCCTTTACTGCCAGCAGTGCGTGCTCCGGCTGAGGTTGCGGCGCGTTCCACACCGCCATGATATTATCGCCGGCGAACTTGTTGACTATACCATCATGCTGTACTACTGCATCCGCTACAACTGACAAATAAGTATTGAGCATTTTCACTACAGCTTCAGGAGACAACTGCTCACTTATCGTGGTGAAGTTGCGGATGTCCGCAAAGAGGACACTTACCTCCCTTTGCTCACCTCCGAGGCGAAGTTCTCCAGCATCAGCCCGGCTGACTATCTCGTTGGCTATCTGGGGCGAAATATATCGGCCAAAAAGCTCTTTGACAAACCGTTTATCCGCCTGCTCAGTAACGACTATGTAAATAATGTTGCCGACATAGACTACCGGTAGCAGCAGCAGGGGATAAAATATATCCAGGATATATCCTCTGTCGAAAGCCAGGAAGCCGCCTACCAGGCAAGCAACAACTAAGCCTACGATTATTCCCACGCCCTTAGCTATATCCGTCCAGTGCCGTGTGCCACAGCGGGGCAAGGCAAAGGCAGCGATGCCAATTAGCAACAGCATAATCAGTAGCGTGATGATGATGCCCGACTCTCTCAGGAAACGCTGTGTGAGAATGGTATCCATGGCACCGGCATGAATAAAAACTCCGGGAATCTTGCTGGCTGAGGTGGGGACTGCCCAGGTATCGGGTTCACCGGTAGCGGTCATGCCAATCAATACTATTTTGTTTTTGACCAGCGACTGGTCAAAATTGCCACTGATAACATCACCGTAGGAGACGTACGGCCGTTCATCATTATCGGCGGCAAAGTTAATGCGTAGAAAGTATGAGGCATCAACCGGAATATCGCGAGCCAACAAGTTAACGGCGCCATTTTGAAGCACATATTCTTGCGGTAAAGGCATGGAGAATAGCCTGTAAAGTACAGCCAGGGTCAAAGAAGGATAGACTTGCCCCGAGCTTGACTTAACAATCAGCGGCAGTTGCCTCACTTTGCCGTCGCCATCGGGGACCACATTAACATCTCCGGTACTGCTGGCGGCTTGTTCTAGAGAAGCTACCGGCAGCAGGAAATTATCATAGGTAATCTCAGGTCCGGCCTGGGAGACAGGTTGAGTGCCCACAGTGGCCAGGACAACATTACCTGCTTTGGCTATTGCTGTCGCCAGCATTTCATCATCAGTGGAATTATCGGTGAAGATGACATCGAAACCGATTACCTTGGCTCCAGCCTGGTTTAAGTGCTCTATAGCCTGGGCATGGAGGCTGCGTGGCCAATCTGCCCACCGACCGTAAGTTTCAAGGGTATTGTCATCTATACCAGCGATGACGATATTAGGAGAAGGCGGTTGAGAGGTGAAAAGCTGGTCGGACAACCACAGATTGATGGTATAGAACGGTTGGACCAGCAAAGCCACCAGCGTAAAGAGGCAGCCCACCCCTATGAGCACCAGCGTGTGATAAAGGCGCTTACGCTGGCGCCTGGTCATTTTGCGCCTGGGCAACGAATTAGCTGTAATCTTGGTCCGCCTCCAGGTGTCTGTTTCCTGTTGCGACTTCTAAGACGGCCTGGCCATCATAATGGACCGCTCTTGTCCTGGTGCAACCGAGCTACGTGATCCGCCCCATCTACCAGCTTTTGAGTATCCTCGTCTGTAGCACACTACTCAGTGGTACCATCCCAAATATATATTGAAGCCATCAGCCCTGTATCCATTTGAATAGTAATCCAAGCAAACGTTTCATTTCAGGTCCCAGCCGCCGACATCGCACTGCCCGTAAGCGTTATCTCCGGCGGTGACCACGGTGCCGTCGGTCTTAAGCCCCACTGTGTGCTGCTCTCCTGTGGTGACCTGGACTATGCCCGTCCAGCCGCCGACATCGCACTGCCCGAGAGTGTTAGATCCCACGGCGACCGCAGTGCCGTCAGACCTAACCCCCACCGTGTTATAGGAGCCTGCGGCGACCTGGATGATGTTCGTCCAGTCACCGACATTACACTGCCCGCCATCGTTGATTCCCACAGCGACCACAGTGCCGTCGGACTTAACCCCTACCGTGTATTCGTTGCCTGCGGCGACCTGGATGATGTTCGTCCAGTTGCCGACATCGCACTGCCCGTCGTCGTTGTCTCCTATGGCGATCACAGTGCCGTCAGCCTTAAGCCCTACCGTGTGATAGTAACCTGCGGCTACCTGGGTGATGTCCGTCCAACCAATGACATTGCACTGCCCGTCGGAGTTGTCTCCCACGGCAACTACAGTGCCGTCGGACTTAACCCCCACCGTGTGATAGTAGCCTGCGGCGACCTGGGTGATGCCCGTCCAGTTGCCGACATCGCACTGCCCGTAGCCATTCCATCCCACGGCAACTACAGTGCCGTCGGACTTAACCCCCACCGTGTGATAGTAGCCTGCGGCGACCTGGGTGATGCCCGTCCAGTTGCCGACATCACACTGCCCGTCGTCGTTCAATCCCACGGCGACCACGGTGCCGTCGGCCTTAACTCCTACCGTGTGAAAGTCGCCTGCGGCGACCATTATGAGCTTGGGCGGCTGAGCAGGACTAATAATGCATTGCTGTCCCGGAGGGATCTGCAGTTCCACACCCTGTGCAAGGGCCCATATATTCCCTTCCAGATTAGTTATCCAGGTTGTGCCATCTTCGATGACGTAAACTTGCATAACACTACCCCTCACCCCCGCCACACCGCTTGGTGTTTCAACTTCGTAGCTGGATGCTGGGTCAAGAATCTTCGTCACGCGGCTTATGGTATCCCCTATCGTCTGCAGAAGACTGATGGTTGTGACACCAGTGTCACAGACAATAGCTAGTGAGAGAATTTGGATCTGGGTGCCCGCCTCCAGTTCGATAGTGCTGCCGTCAAAGAAAGTGATGTCAGCGGTAGAATTACCGCCGGTCTTGATGGTATCTCCGACTTTTAGGGACATCCCGACCTGCGCTCCTGCCCAAGTGCCCGTACCTGCCTTCATTACGGATACATCACCCTCCGTTATCGAAAGTATAGTAAGCGTCGAAGGACATGGCGATCCTCCCCCGCCGCCGCAGCCGACCAAAATTGAGGCCACTAGAATAGTAAGAACAAGTATTGGAAGCAGTTTTTTACGCATGGCAGGTCTCCTGTAAGTGCCGAAAGTATTTTACCGGCAGCATAGGCTTTTGTGGGTATCTAATGTTTATCTGTAATGATTCACTTGTTCTAGTACACAACGCTAACCCCTTCTATTTCATAGTAAAATGAACTGGGTAGAGAGAGTTTGCGGCCGCGTATCCGTAGGCAGCCTCAATGTCATGTTCAGGAGCAGATGTGATGGTCCAACCCTTAGGACAATTCTTTACATAGTATGTGACGCCTGTTGCCTGTACCCAGACGTAATAATAGTGTCCTCCAGCAACAGTAATGGTATCAGACGTTACATGGTTAGTCCCATCCACCGGCTTTTGAGTAGCCTCGTCTATAGCCCAGGAGTCAGTCGTATCATCCCAAATATATATTGAGGCTGTCGGCCCGGTATCTATTTGAACATTAATCCTGGTAAGCATTGTAGTGACGGTGACAGTGACGGTAGCCGTATCGGTGCCGCCATTACCATCGCTGATGGTGTATGTGAAGCTATCGGTGTCGGTGAAGCCAGCGGCTGGGGTGTAGGTGACATCGCCACCGTTATTGGTTACCGAGCCATGAGTCCCTTGAGTTACCGAGGCTACAGTCAGTGTATCACCGTCAATATCGGAGTCGTTATTCAGTACATCGATGGTGACCGGGGTATCAGCCGGTGTAGTATCGCTATCGTCTACTGCTACCGGTGGGTCGTTGGCGTTGGTGATGGTAATAGTGAAAGCCTTTTCATAGTAGAGCGTGCCTGAGTCGGTAGTCCGGACACGGATGGAGTAGGAATTCTTGGTCTCATAGTTGAAGCTGGCAGCGGTTCGTAACTGGCTGTTGACGATGGTGAACGAAGCATTGTCGTTATCACCTGTGCTGCTCACCAGGGTGTAAGTAAATGTGTCGCCGGTGTCCGGGTCGGTGGTTGCAAAATTGCCCACAGCCGTGCCGGAAGGTCGGTTCTCAGCTACGCTGCTGTGGTCCAGGCTGATGTTCGTAGGCGCATCGTTGACACCATTAATGGTAATGGTCACAGTGGCAGTATCGGTGCCGCCCTTGCCATCGGATACCGTGTAGGTGAAACTGTCGGTGGTTGAATCGCCAGCCTTCAGATACTCGAATTGTCCATCAGGGTCGTAGGTGAAGGAGCCATCCGCATCCCAGGCGGTGACTGTACCTATGGTCCCGCTCGTATCCACTGCGGTTACAGACAAGGTATCACCAGCGTCGGCGTCGGAATCATTGTTCAAGACTCCCGGAGCAGCAACAGTTACCGGGTTATCCTCATCGGTGACGGCGGTATCACCTTTTGCCTCTGGCGGATCGTTCACGTCGATGGTGGTATCTTCAGTGGCGGTGTTATTAGGCCGGTAATTGTCACGTTCGTTGGCAACCACTGCAACTGTGTTGGTGATAGCGCCGGGCAGAGCGGACTCGTTTACTTCAACCGTGACGCTGACCGATGTGTTGGCACCTCTCGCCAGTCCGCCTATAACCCATGTGACAGTGTGCGAGCCAGAGTCATACGTGCCGCCATTTGTAGCTGAGACGAAGCTAACACTGGGTGACAGGGCATCAAGAACAACTGCACCGGTGGAATCCGATGGGCCATTGTTGGTTATCCGGAGTGTGTAGGTAAGGTTGGCGCCGGGGCTGACTATATGAGAACTCTGCGACGTGTCAATGGCTAGATCAGTCACGGTGCTCGGAGGGGGGGCACCACCACCACCGCCTCTTCCGCCACCAGCCAGTGCGACAAGCCTAGGTGGCTGACCGGGTATGATAATGCATGTTCGCCCCTCAGGTATCTTCAGTTCCACACCCTGCGCGATGCCCCACATAGTGCCTTGCTGATTAGTTATCCAGGTCGTGCCGTCTTCGATAACGTGGACTATCATGACACTACCCCTCACCGCCGCCACCCCGGCTGTTGTTTCAACTTCGTAGCGAGATGCTGAGTCAACCAGCTTGGTCACGCGGCTTACGGTATCCCCTATTACCTGTTTAAGCCCAATGGTTGTGGAGCCAGTATCGGAGATATTGAGTGAGGCAATTTCAACCTCGGTGTCAGCCTGCAAGTCTATAGTGCTACCATCAAAGAAAGTGATTTGGGCGCCAGAACTATTGCCGGACTTCACCATGTCTCCGGGTTCCAGGGACATTCCGACCTGAGCCTCTATCCAACTGTCCGTACCTGCCTTCATTACGAATACATTCCCCTCGGTTATCGAAAGCATAGTGAGCGTGGAATGAGTGATGGGTGGAACTGTAGGCGTTGTGGAATTATCTGATGGCACCTCTGCCGTCCCGCCATTTGACGGTTGCTGGCCCCGGTGAATTAGAGCTAAGGTCACCGGAATAGATACAGCCAGTATACACACGACAAGTATTAGCAACAGCCGCTTTTTACGCATGATAGGTCTCCTGTGAGTGCCGAGAGTGTCTTATCAGCAGCGTAGGCTTTTGAGGATATCTACTGTTTATCTGCAATGCCCTACCTGTGCTGGTACACGAACTATGATTTCTCTCATCCAATTTTGACTTTTCGAGCTACCAGTGCGATGATTCTAATGGCAAGAAAAATATATTATACTTTAGTACAATGGGTATGTCAATAGGATTTTATGTTGGGAGCAGAAGGGATCCAGCGCAGCAGAAGTAACCTTTCTCATAATGTTAAACACAGTATGACTATGGCAGAGGACAAAGCCAACGAGACTGCAGCCTTAACCAAATTCCGGCAAAGGTATCGGAAATCCGAGGTCATCTTTGAAGAAGGAAGCACCGGCAGTGAAATGTATCTCATTCATAGCGGGAGGGTGCTGCTCTCAGTTCGGCAAGATAAAGCTAACCAGATCCCATTGGTTGTTCTGAATCCTGGTGACCTTTTCGGTGAGATGGCATTGGTGGATGACTCCCCACGGTCAACTACCGCGTCGGCTGTTGAAGATGACACCGAGTTAATTGTCATGGATAGGGCTAAATTCCTGTTTATGGTGCGGCAACAGCCGGAATTCGCCCTGAGTCTCATGCACACTTTGTGTCAGAGACTACGGGGCATGGATAAACGATTATGCCGTGAAGGAGCCTCACCGTGAAAGACAAACCACTTAGCCCTCGAGTGCACACTAAGGCTGAAGTGCAACAAGAGCCGTCCAAAGCGATTGAGCTGGTGCCAGGAATCTACCAACTTCGTGGCGAAAAGCCCGGAAGTCATGTCTATCTTATCAAGGGCGATACTAAGAATGTTCTTATTGATACCGGGGTTGCCGGCAAATTCCCCGCCTTAAAGCGTCGGCTTACTGAATTAGGCCTGCGTGTGAGGGACGTAAATCTGATTATATTAACACACGAACATTACGACCATATCGGTGCTACCGCCTTCTTCCACCGGACTGCTGTAGTAGCAGCACACCGTTTAGCAGCCAACAAACTGGAGTTACAGGATGAATTTGTCACCTTCCTCGACCGTGACCAACCTAGTAAACCCTTCTGGGTAGATATCTGGCTGGAGGACGGTTCTATAATTGACCTTGGAAATTATGAACTTCAGGTAATACATACGCCAGGGCACACCTCGGGCTGTATCTGCCTATATGAGCCAAGAGCGGGCTTGCTCTTCACTGGCGATACAGTGTTTGCTGGAGGCACTCTGTCCGAGATAGCTGTGGGCGGTAATGTCAGCGACTATGTGAATTCGGTCCGGCGTTTGAGCAATCTGAAGATTAAGCAGATTTACCCCGGGCATGGTAGAGTATCCGGTACGCCCGATGACGACCTGCCCAAAGCCACAGTGTATGCTCAGACAATGCTTGATGACTGCAAGACTTTTTTTAAAGCTTTCACCAAGACCAGGAAGTTGCAGGACAAGCTTGGATCGGCCTTCGGTTACTGGACAGAGGCCCAGGATTAAGAAAAATAGCCGCTTGACTAAAGGGTCGCCATTTTATTCTCAAACAGCCTGTGGCCTACGGATAGCTGCATATTTTTACTACAGGATAAGCTCCTCACCCTCGTGGGCAATATGAATAGAAGTCCCTAGCAGTTTGGCTACTTCTCTGACTTCTCGCTTTATCTCGGGTTCATGTTGGGGACTCATGTGAATTACAGTCACCCTGGGCAGATAACCATTTACTTTACGGAGCTCAATCAATTCCCCCTTAAGCATCTCCGGACAAAGATGACCGGCATCTTTAGCTGCGTTGGCGAGACTATTAGGCCAGGTCAAATCAGCTATTATCAATTGCGGAGATATGTTGCCCCACACAGAGGAAAGCCCTGGACCGGTATCGCCTGTGTAGAATAAGGTCTTTCCATCTCCAGCAGTTATTGCAAAGCCCACACCGTCCAGAGGATGCTGCACCGGCACCGCCATGACCTCATAGCCTTCTATATTTTGTCGCTGGAAGGGTTCCAGTGGGACTAATTTAATAGTTGCCTTTTGGAGGAATGAGGCCTCGCTAGTGAACTGAGGGTAGACGACACCATCAATCAGGTGAGACGAGAGAATTTCAAGGGTCTTTGGAGTGGCGATGACTTTGGTAGTGTGGTCAGAATTATTGAAGGCAAAGGCGGGGACCGCCCTGATATGGTCGTAATGACCGTGAGAAAGCAATATCGCTTTTATCCTCCTCTGCTCGGGGAAGGTCAGTTCTGAAACCAGGCTACCGGCATCTACGGCCAGAACATCATCAATGAGGAAGGATACGAGCCTCGTGTTTTGGGACTCCGCATTATGTGTCCCCAGGAATCTTATTATCATTGAAATCACCCCGTTGCCATATCATTTATTGGTCTCTAGGAAATCCGGCTAATTCACTTCTTCTTTAGGGCGTAGTCATGAAGACTAAAGTACTCTGAAGCGCAATGACATAATTTTCTGAGTGGTCTAGACTAAATTCAGCCACCTTTGGCTTTTTGAGCTACTCAAGTGGTCTGACCACTTTATTCCCGATTCAAAATCGGGGTGAGAGGATTTGAACCTCCGACCACCTGAACCCCATTCAGGTGCGCTACCAGGCTGCGCTACACCCCGTCGCCATGACTTCCCTTAATATGTTATCATAGTGACCGCAACAAAGAAAATATAGATTGGCAGGTGTGATTCATGGCTAAGAAACAGAAGAAAGCTACATCTGAGCGAGCCCCCACTAAGCACCAACTCTCCAAATGGCAGCGCCAGATGAAAATACGCCGAATTGTGATAATCGCTGCTGTTGTTTTCCTGGTTGGCATTTCGAGTTGGGTGGGCTATGGGTACTATAAGGACTATAAGAGTAATCCCTTGCATCAGGTTGTCATTGATGTAAACGGCGTCCCCTTTACCATGGGATACTTTATAAACACGCTTGGCATTTACGTTCAGAATTACATTAATAATTACGTTAATACTTACCTCAATCTCTATATGCAGGTTTACAATCTTACTCAGGAAGAAGCTACACAACAGTTGACCTCCAATGTCATCACCGGTTTGTCGCAAAATACCAATAATATCACTAGCACGATCACTGAGGCAGTGGCTGATAATATTATCAACGGTGAATTGCTAAGACAGGGAGCTGAGAGCCTGAACATTACAGTTACTACTGCTGAGATAAATGCGGCATTACAACAATACGGGTGGCCCAGTAATAGTACATATCCAGATATAGCCAGGGCTAGTCTATTGGAACAAAAGGTTAAGGACTACTTTGGTTCGCAGCTGCCTGCCACTATGGAGCAAGCTGACGTGCAAGTAATGCTTGTAGAGAGTCAAACGGTAGCTGATGAAGTGATAGCTAAAGTTCAGGCTGGCGGCAACTTTACCGCTTTGGCTGAAAACTATTCCTGTAATTCCACCGTTGAAGGTGATCTGGGTTGGCTGCCCAGGGAGCTAATGCCCAATACCTTGATTGCCAATGCCGCTTTTAACCTTACCCTCGGAGAGCTAAGCCAGCCTATTTATGATGAAACGGCGATTAAGGATGTTGGCTATTGGCTTATAGAGGTTACCGATAAGCAGGACGGGAACATAACAGCCAGAGCTATGTTGCTGGGCAGCAAGGCGGAGGCAGAGCAGGTTAATGCCCAATTGGCAGCTGGTGGCAACTTCAGCGCCCTAGCTGAGAATTATTCCCAGGATAAAAGCAAAGGTGTCGGCGGCGAGCTTGATGGATTAAAACGAGGGGATATGGGCAGCGATGCCTTTGACGCAGTTGCATTTAATCTTACTCTCAACAAGGTAAGTGAGCCGGTTAAAGATACCTCAGTTCAAACCACTGGTGGCTATTGGCTGGTAAAGGTAATGGATAGGGGTGACCATCAGCTTTCAGATAGCGTCAAGCAGCAACTAATAGATAATCACTATAACGACTGGTTGAAAAACCGCGCAAACGAAAGCACAATTAACACCTACCTGGACGCAAACAAGCTATCGTATGCTATAAACCAGGTTCTGGCGGGAATGTAACACCATAATGAAGAATGATATTGGCATCGGCTTACTGGGCTTGGGAACTGTAGGCAGCGGCGTAGTTGAAGTCCTGGCCACCAGGGCAGACAGCCTGGCTGAGCAAGCAGGGCTTTCCTTAATTTTGAAAAAGGTGCTGGTCCGCGATGTGAATAAACGACGCTCGGCAAAGCTTAGTCCCAACCTGTTGACTACCCATCCTGAAGAAGTCCTCTCTCATTCTGAGGTAGACATAGTAATCGAACTCATTGGCGACGAACATCCAGCAACAGAATACATAGAACGAGCTATCGCTAACGGAAAACATATAGTTACGGCCAACAAGGAGGTAATAGCTAAACACGGATACGAGCTATTGTCTCTGGCCAGGAAGCACAATGTTGACCTCCACTATGAGGCAAGCGTGGGCAGCGGCATACCACTCATCTCCCCTTTCCAACGAGACTTAGCCGCCAATAAAATCTCGGCCATCCAGGCTATCCTTAACGGCACTACTAATTATATTCTGACCCGAATGGCACACGAGGAACTGGATTTTGTTACGACCTTAAAACAAGCCCAAAAATTAGGTTATGCCGAAGCAGATCCCGCTAATGATATAGAGGGAATAGATGCTGCTTATAAACTGGTCATCTTATCCAACCTGGCCTTTCGGACTAAATTTGTCCCTCAAGATGTATACTGCGAAGGAATATCAAATATTGCCGCCCGAGATTTTCTATATGCCAAAGAATTCGGCTACGCTATAAAACTTCTCGCCATTGCCAAGAGAGATAATGACAAAGTGGAGATGAGAGTTCATCCCGTTTTTATTCCCCAGGATTCCC